>Ga0102944_1002033_pt1 | contig 12310 bp, 17 predicted proteins | sample SalPonD_shore_MG_FD_78172 | JGI IMG/M metagenome (GOLD analysis project Ga0102944, IMG submission 78172) | Salt pond soil microbial communities from South San Francisco under conditions of wetland restoration - Salt Pond MetaG... | ecosystem: Environmental > Aquatic > Marine > Intertidal zone >... | reverse complement strand
TCACGCCGAGATGGAGGATCCGGACGGCAAGGTCAAAGGCTCCACCATCATTCACCACATCAAGACCAACGAGACCGTGGTGCGCCAGGGGGAAACGGGCAGGGTACAGATGCACCTCGACTCCAAGGATACGAAAAAGCCGGAGAAGAAACGGTGAGCACCGTCCACCATCTCTCCGCCCAGGCACTGAACAAGAGCTTCCGCAAGAAGCAGGTCGTCCACGATGTCGGCCTCGATGTCTACTCCGGCGAATGCGTCGGACTGCTCGGCCCCAACGGGGCCGGAAAGACGACCAGCTTTTACATGATATGCGGACTAATCAACCCCGACCACGGGGAGGTCACGCTGGACGGAGAAGACATCTCGCATCTTCCGATGCACCGCCGGGCACGCCAAGGCATCGGCTACCTGCCGCAGGAGGCCAGCATCTTCCGCCGGCTAACCGTACGCGAGAACCTGCTGGCGATCTTTGAAACCCTGGACATCTCGCCCGCCGAGGTGGAGGAGCAGCTTGAAAGCCTGCTGGTCGAGCTGGGTATTGAAGGGGTTCAGAATCAGAAGGCCTATACACTTTCCGGCGGCCAGCGCCGACGTACGGAGATCGCGCGCGCTCTGGTCACCCGCCCCCGTTTCCTGCTGCTGGACGAACCCTTCGCCGGCGTCGATCCCATTGCCGTCGAGGACATCCAGGTGATTATCGCCGACCTACGCGCGCGCGGCATCGGCATCCTGATCACCGACCATAATGTACGCGACACCCTATCCACCTGCGACCGGGCCTATCTGATGAATGCCGGCGAGTTACTGGTACAGGGCACGCCGGACGAGATCGTCCAGCATCCGGATGCGCGCCGGCTATACTTGGGTGACAGCTTCAGCATGTAGGTTTAAGGTGTGAAAAGGTACACTGACCCATGAGGGAGCTGATGCGCATTGGCATAGCAGAACTGGAGCCCTGACAATGCAAGGAGGGCGTTAGACTTGAAACCCCGTACACATGAGGTGATCATCGCCATGACCGGCGCCTCGGGTGCGGCCTACGGTCTGCGTCTGATACAGCGCCTGGGGCAACTCGGCATACGCCAGCACATCCTGCTGTCGGAAGCAGGGCGGCTCGTCATCAAACAGGAACAGGGGCTCGACATGCCGGGCAGCCCCGAAGCATCGGCCGCCTTTCTCGCCGGCCATCTGGAGATCCCTGAAGAGCTGGTCGCCTGCTACGCATTGACCGACTGGTTCTCCCCCGCCGCCTCCGGTTCGGCCGGCATACGGCACATGGTGGTGATCCCCTGTTCAATGGGCAGCATGGCCAGGATCGCGACCGGCGCCTCCGACAATCTTCTCGAACGCGCCGCCGACGTGATGCTGAAGGAGCGGGGCAGACTGATCATCGTCCCGCGGGAAACCCCGCTCTCCAGCATCCACCTCGAGCATATGCTCAAGCTCTCCCGCATGGGGGTGCACCTCCTTCCGGCCATGCCCGGCTTCTACCACCGCCCCGAAAGCATCGGGGATCTGATCGACTTTGTCGTCGACCGTGTTATCGACCATCTGGAAATCGACAACAGTGAGGCGAAACGATGGGGCGCCTGATCGCTGCCATACTTGTCTGCTGCAGCCTCTCATCGTGCGCTGCAGTCGCCACGGTTGCCGCCATTCCCGGCGCCGTGATGCAGGGTTACAACTACTTCATCAAGGGACAGGAGACCGGTGTGCCGCGCGACATGCGAACCTCGCTGGCGTTGGTGCAAAAGGGGCTGCGCCGGGTCGACATGCATGTCGACGTGCTGGAGCCGCTTAGCGATGGCTATGCCGTCTCGTTCGGCGGCCATACCCTGGACGGTGACATTCAGCTCGTCCGTACGACCGAACACCTGACGACCATCAAGGTATCCGTCAGAAAAGGGGTGTTGCACCAGAAGTCGGTCGAAAAGGCGATTATTACAGCCATCCAGAACAAGGAGCCGACCATCTCGTCCAAGGCGCGATTCCAATTTGAAGGTTATATCCCGCTGTTGCAAAATAGCATTAAGGGTGCGGAGAAAATCGCATGGTACCGGCGTGGCGCCTATGCAGAGATGAAACCCGCCAAGCCGCATGGGTGGCTGGAGTTAACCCTGCCATCCGGCAACAAGGCATACCTTCGCGGCCATATGGCGCACTCCGAGGCGGCCATGAACACCAAAAAGCTTCATCAGGCGATAGAGGAGTAAGGATGCCAATCGATAACACAACACTGGATGACATGGCGGAGAAAATCGCCGGCGGCCTGAAGCTACTGGGCCATGTCAAAACCGAGGCACAGTCGCAGGTACGCACCGTGCTGGAAAGCACGCTCGAACAAATGGATGTGGTCACCGACGAGCGCATGGCCGTCACCGAGGCCCTGCTGGCCAAAACACGCGAAGAGATCACGGAACTCGAAGCGAGGGTCAAGGCACTGGAAGCCAAGCTGAAGCAGTAGCCATGCTGGCGCGGCTCGACAGCGCCTCCCTGCGGGGGATCGATGCACAGGCCGTGGATGTCGAGGGCGATCTGTCACGCGGATTGCCGGCCTGGAACATGGTAGGGCTACCGGAAGCCTCCGTACGCGAGGACCGGGTGCGTCCGGCGCCCGGCTTCTCGACCGCGCCATGACGCACTTCTCGCTATCGGCGCGCGTCTACCATCGCATCCTGAAGGTCGCCCGCACCATCGCGGATATGAATGGAACGGAAAGGCTCTCGCCCGACCACATCGCCGAGTCCCTGCAGTATCGGGGCGAACCTGATAATATGGTCGCCTGACACGATCAAGGTGACATTTTTTGTCACTTCACCGATCACACCCGTTGTGACTCACCCCACATACACCCCCATGATATTGATACAAGATCACCTACATCGCGCAAGCGAACATGTTGAAAAGGAGAGGTAACATGAACATGAATAAAGAACTCAACAAACAGGAAGGCTTCACGCTCATCGAGCTGATGATCGTCGTGGCCATCATCGGCATTCTCGCCGCCATTGCGATCCCGCAGTTCGCAGCATACCGCACCAAGGCGTTCAACTCCGCAGCTGAATCGGACCTGCACACGGCCCGACTGGCTGAGGAGTCGCTGTTCACCGATTACCAGATGTATGGCGGTTCGGTAGCAGCTTCGGGCACCGCAGGCGCTACGGCTGGCGCGCTGCTGACTACGGATGGCTTTGTTGCCACGATCACGGCGAATCAGGAAGCACCGGTTGCGCTCAGCAACAACGTGAAGCTGGTGGCCAATATGGATGGCACCAGCTCCTATGCCACCGTTACCGCCAAGCATGACAGCGGTGACAAGCTCTATGCCGTGGAGACGGACCAGTCCGGCACCTACTTCAAGGTCAGTGCTGCCGGCACGGCCCTGACCACTGGCACAAGCGTTGCGGCCACAAGCGGTGCAGACTGCACAACCGCTGGCTACACTGCCATGTAAAAAAACCTTTCGGGTTTGCGCAGGGGGGCCTCGGCTCCCCTGCTTTTTTTTGACACCACGACTGATATAGAGTGATGCTCGCGACAAGTCAGATATCCGGTGTGTCTCCGGCCAACGACATCACCACAAGGGGGGATACGTGCTCCGGTTCGAGCAAGTGCATAAAACCTACGCCAAGCAGTTGGGCCAGCCACCTCATGTGGCGCTCAAGGGCGTTAGCTTCCGGATGCAGTCTGGAGAAACGCTTGGACTGATCGGCCCCAACGGCGCAGGGAAGAGCACCTCCATCCGGCTGCTGCTCGACTTCATCCGTCCCGACCGGGGCACCATACGTATCTTCGACCAGCCCCCGCAGAATCCCGATATTCGACGGCGCATCGGCTATCTACCGGAGCTCGCCAACTTCCCGCAGAATGTCTCCTGCATGGAGATGCTGCGCTTTGCCGGAAAGACCTGCCGCATGCCCCGCAAAGAGATCAATGCGGCAGCGGAGAAGTGGCTAAACCGGCTTGGCCTGTGGCCGGAGCGCAACCGTCTGTTACGTGGCTTCTCCAAGGGGATGCAGCAGCGCGCAAGTTTCACCTTGGCGCTGATCCATAACCCCGAACTATTGATTCTCGATGAGCCGATGAGCGGTCTCGACCCGATCGGCCGTATCGATATCGTCAATCTGATTCGCGAACTTCGGGAAGAGGGCAAAAGCGTGCTCTTCTGCTCGCACCTGCTGGATGATATCGAGCGCATCGCAGAACAGGTGCTGGTGCTGAACAAGGGAAATGTGCTCTTCCAGGGAGCGACCTCCGATATGCGACGGGACGAGAACGAAACGCTGGAAGAAGCGTTCATGCGCCTGATAAGGGGAGATGCCTGATGCCGGCGTGGCACAGAATCGCCGCGCTCGGACGCATCATCTTCCTGGACGGCCTACGCCGTCATGCTCTCGTGGGCCTGGTGCTGCTGTCGCTGGCGGCCGAGGCATCCGGCTTCCTGTTCATGGACTTCTTCGGACGCGATGTCGGTCGGGCCAGCAGCGACTTCCTCTTCTCCGTGATGTGGTCCGGGGGACTGCTGTTCCTCTTCTTCCACGCCGTGCAGGTCATCTCGTGGGACGAGGAGCGGAAGGTGATCTACACGATCCTCTCCCGCCCCCTGTCGCGGGCGGAGTACGTACTGGGGGTTTTCACGGGGCTGCTGGCGCTACTAATCGGCCTGCAACTTCTGCTTGGCGCAGCGGGCTACGCCACGCTCCTGCTCATCAAACACTCACTGGCCACGATCTATTTCCAGCACCTCTCTCTGGCGCACTACCTACTGACATGGGCCGGACTCGCAGCCATGCAGGCCGCACTGCTCGCCGTCATCATGCTCTTCTCGGGCATGGTCCGCGGCGGATTCCCGGTACTGCTGCTCTCCGTGGCCTACTACGGCATCTGCTCCGGGCTTCCCGTCGTACGTGATTCGATCGACGCCCATTCGGCTGCCGGATACCTGCTGCAGATACTCACCGCCCTGTTCCCCGACTTCTCCCGTCTGGATTTCAAGGACATGGTGGTCTCGAGTCTGCCGGTTACCAACGGCATGCAGGTCTGGATAAATTTCGGGCTGGTGTTGCTCTACATCGGCATTGTCACCGGCCTCGCATCCCGTATATATGCCCGCCGGGATCTGCAATGAGATGGTATCGGTGGCTGCTCCTCCCTGTTGTGGTCGCCTATGTCGCGCTGTTCATCCAGGTGGAAAGCGGACACCGCGGCACCGTATCCGAATTGACGCCGACCCTGCCGGCCAGGATGCAACAGGTCGCCTGGTCCTATATGCGCCAACTGGGAGCCGAGATGCTCTATATCAAGGCCGCTGTCTTCCTGGGAGGAAGGTCACCGGAGGCGAAGCCGGAAAGCTATGCCCCGACACTGGCCGAACACTTCGATGTCATGAGCAGGCTTCACCCCAAACTGATCGACACCTACTACCTCTGTGAATCCAGCCTCTCCTGGATCAGTCCGGACAACGCGCGGTTTGTAAACAGCATTCTGGATCGCGGTATCGAGGCACGGCCGAAACAGTGGATGCTGCCCTTCTTCGAAGGTTTCAATAACTGGCGCTATCTGAATGAGCCCAAAAAGGCGGCCTCATACCTGTGGCGTGCAGTCGACACCCATGCGGCACCCAGATGGGTCGGACAGCTCGCCACCATACTGGCGGCGGAGAATGGCGACATCTACGGCGGACTGGTCTGGTTGCAGGCGATGCTGGAAAAGGAGACGGACCCGGACCTCAGGACCCGCTACAAGGCCGATATCTCGGAATTCAGGAAAGCAATGCGCGTTCTTCAGGCAATCAATCAATACCAGAAGTTGCATGGTCACAAACCGGCCCGCCTTTCGGAGCTTGTGCCGCACTTCCTGCCGACCCTGCCGACGATGTCGCATGGATTCACCCTCACCTACGATCCGCCGCACCTGAACCTAAAACGCAAGCGACAAGACAAGCCACGACAAAAAGGGCAGGGCTAAAGCTCCAAAGCCTCCTCGAATCCGAACCGGCTCATGTCATCCATACGCATCGGATAGAGCACGCCATCCAGATGGTCGCACTCGTGCTGTACCACGCGGGCATGGAAACCGGTTACCTCACGCTGCACCAACTCCCCGTATGCATCGAACCCGCGATAACGGATATGGCCGTATCGTGGCACGAAACCGCGAAGCCCCGGCAGGCTGAGGCAACCCTCCCAGCCATGCTCCACCTCTCGATCCGGCACTTCGATCTCGGGATTGATCAGCACCGTATCGGGCACTGGCTCCGCATCGGGATAGCGTGGACTGGACGAAAAGCCGAAGGTCACCACGCGCAGACCGACACCGATCTGCGGGGCGGCCAGACCGGCACCGTGGTGCGCTTGCACGGTATCGCGCATATCCCGAATCAGGGCATGAAGCACATCGGTGTCGAAGGCATCGACCGGCAGGGTTTTTTGCAACAGGCGAACATCGCCCATCCTCAGCACCTCCCGCACTGCCATCAGACAGGTTCCATCAACAGCAAGGGGGTGAGGCCCTCCTCCATACCCAGGTCGCCTATCTCCTCTCTTAGATGCTTGCGGGTGAGGGGGATCTCCTGCAGGAACTGCCGCTTGCCATCCCGGAAGGCGAGACGGGAGAAGATGCCGATCGCCTTGATATGACGCTGCAGGGCGGTCAGACGCACGGCGCGGTGCCATGCTTCAACATCGGCAAAGCCCTCCTGAAGCGACCGCGGCATCGCCTCGAAGAAATGCCTGCTCCACTCCCGACGGACCCGCTCCGGATAGGACTGATAGCAATCGTAGAGCAACGAGGCCGGATCGTAGGTCACGGGGCCCATGACGGCATCCTGGAAATCGATCACGCCCAGAGGCGTGCAGCCATCGGGAAGCATCAGGTTGCGGCTGTGGTAGTCCAGATGGACGGGCACACGCGGCAACCGTGCAATCTCCCACAGCAGCGGGGCGAGGGCCGCATGGAAGGCCTCCCGGGCTTCGGCCGACGGGGTATGGCATGCCACATGTGGAAGATACCAATCGAGATAGAGGTTGCACTCGGCCCGCATCCTCGCCTCATCGAACAGCGGCAGCGCAAACACCGGTAGATGCGACTGAAGGGCATGGAGCTGACGAAGTCCATCGGCAAACAGGGGAACGACGTCACCGCCGTCGGAAAGATGCGCAGCCCAGGTGATATCGCCGAAATCCTCCAGCAACAGGAAGCCCTGCAACACCTCGCTACCGACCAGGGCGGGAACACGGACACCCGCCTCGTCAAGCCACTCCCTCACCCGCAGGAAGGGGCGCACGTCCTCCTTCGGTGGCGGTGCATCCATCAGGACCCGGTTTCCCGCCTCGCCCCGCACCCGGAAATAGCGACGGAACGATGCATCCCCTGCCAGCGGTTGAAGTTCAGCGTTCGGGTCGGCCATGACCCGTCTGACCCAGGTCCGGGCGTCCTCTAGACGATCATTTGTCACGCAGTAGAAGACCAGTGATATGCATGCGTTGCTGCACAAGCTTGATGGCCGCATCCGCTTGGGCACGGGACGCGTATGGTCCCAGATAGACGCGATACCATACGCCAAGCTCCGGCACATCGGTCTCTTCGACCCGGCTCAGAATACCGTGTTGACGGAAACGGGCCTTCAACTCCTCGGCATCGCTGCGATTCTGATAGGAGCCCACCTGAACACGGAAACCGTCCTGCGCTGAAACCGAAGGCGCGGCGACAGTCGCATTGGATGGATGCCCTCCGTGGTTCTTCGGGGTCGTACCGGCAGCCTCCTGCTGGGCAAACTGCTGATGCGGAGCGGTCGGCGAACGGCTCATGGGAGCGGGCGTGACGGCCTGCTTCGGCAGGGAGTTATAGAAGGTCAGATCCCCGACCGCATCCTTGGAGGCCGGTTTATCGTGCCCTTTCATGCCGGCAAGCTTCTTTCGCAATGTAGTCAATTCATGCTGCTGATCCCTGATCTGGGCCAGCAACTGATCCTTGGCCTCCTTGCTGATCCCCTCTTTCTGCCGGGTCGTGCTGCCCTTACCAAGCCAGAAGCCGCCGGCAAAACTGCCCGCCACCACCAACAGAATGCCGACGACCAGCAATATACTCTGGAACTGGCCCGGGCCACCCGCCGGTGCTTTCCGCGCGGCCCGGCGTCCACCGGACTCGGCGAAATCCTTTCTTGCCACTACATACGCTCCGGCGCTGCCACGCCCAGAAGCCCGAGTCCGTTACGGATCACCTGCCCCACCGCACGCATCAACAGCAGCCTCGCCTGTGTCAGTTCGGCATCATCGCCAACCACACGGTACTTGTGATAATAGGTATGCAGATCGGAAGCCAGCGAGGTCAGATATGTCGCCACGCGATACGGTTCAAGACGGCTGGCAGCCTGCTCGAGCACCTCCGGATAGCCCAGAAGCTGTTTGACCAGAAGCTGCTCTTCGGCCTCGACAAGTCTGGATACATCGACACCGGCCGGATCAGCCAACTCAATTCCCTCTTCGGTGGCTTTTTGCAGAATCGAACAGACACGTGCATGGCCATACTGCACGTAATAGACCGGATTCTCGTCGCTCTTCTGTTTGGCAGTCTCCAGGTCAAAATCAAGCTGGCTTTCGGCCCGCCGGGTCAGAAAGTTGAAGCGCACCGCATCCGGACCGACCTCATCGACCACCTCGCGCAGCGTGACGAAGGTCCCTGCCCGCTTAGACATGCGCACCGGTTTGCCCTCCCGTGTCAGGTTGACCATCTGCACCAGCACCACCTCGGGCTGGTGCTTCTTGCTGGTCAACGCCTGCATGGCGGCCTGCACACGCGTGACATAACCGCCATGATCGGCACCCCAGACATCCACGAGCCGGTCAAAGCCACGCTCATGCTTGTCCATATGGTAGGCGATATCGGCCGCAAAATAGGTCGGCGTTCCGTCCTGTTTGATAAGCGGGCGATCCACATCATCGCCGTAATCGGTCGTACGGAACAGCAGCTGCTCCACCGGACGGTAGTCCGCCACCTCCTTCCCCTTGGGGGGAGGCAACACACCCCTGTAGGCCATGCCCTTTTCCTCCAGGTGACCGATCATTGACTCGATCCGTCCCGAGGCATGGAGCGTCCGTTCCGAAAAGAAGCGGTCGAAATGGATACCGAGCGCGCCTAGGTCATCGCGGATGACCTCCATCATCAGCCCCACCGCCTCCTGCCCCAGAAATATGCGGCGCTCCTCGGCATCCATCTCCGAGAGTTCCGAAAAGGACACCTTCCGGAGCATCTGCCTGGCAGCCTCCACCACATACTCGCCGGGATAGGCTGACAACGGAAAATCAACCTTCTCCCCCTGCAGTTCACGCATGCGCAACCATACGGAGTCCGCCAACACCCCCACCTGATTGCCAGCATCGTTGATGTAATACTCCTTGTGCACTCGCACACCACGGGCTGCCATCACCCGCGCCATCGCATCCCCCACCACGGCGCCGCGGCCATGGCCGACATGCATGGGACCCGTCGGATTGGCGGAGACGAACTCAACACAGGCACTTGGCCCGTCCTCGGCACTGACACAACCGTAACCGCCCGTTTCCGAGACGATCTGGGCCAAAACCGCGGCCTCCATGGCATGCTGGAGATAGATGTTGATGAAGCCGGGACCGGCGATCTCGGTTTTCTCGACCTCGGGCGGCCACTCCACCAGATCCAGAAGACGCGCCGCCACGTCATGCGGCTTCAGACCGACACGGCTGGCCAGCGGCATCGCCACGTTGGCGGCATAATCGCCATGTTCGGTTGTTTTGGGGCGGCTCAGTGACACACGGACACCGTCCTCCTCGCCATGTTCGGCCAGAAAGGCCTCCACGGCCAACTGCAGGGATGTTTCCAGTTCGTGTTTCACGATTCCTCCATCGGACGCGGTGCATCTTACACGCTGGAGAAGCTGTAAAAAACTCGCAATCGGGGGGCACGATCCATCAGGTCAGCGCTGACACCCCGGACAGTAGAAACTGCTGCGACCAGCTTGCACGATACGACGTATCGTGCCGTCGCACTGCCCGCACCGCTCCCCGGTGCGCCCATATACGTGAAAGGCGTGGGCAAAATAGCCGGGGCGACCATCCACGCGTACGAAATCGCTGATCGAACTGCCCCCCGCCTCGATCGCTTCCTGCAGCACTCGCCGGACCGCATCCACCAGCAGTGCCAGACGGGGCTGACTGATTCGCCCGGCGGCCCGAGCGGGATGGATGCCGGCCCGGTAGAGCGATTCGGCGGCATAGATATTGCCCACACCGACCACTATGCGGGCATCCATCAATACATTCTTGATCGGTGCATGTCGTCCAACACACCTCGATCGCAGATATTCCGCATCGAATCCCGGTTCCAGCGGTTCCGGCCCCAACCCGGAGAACCACCGGTGCTGGTGCCATGTCCGCGCCGGAAACAGCCCGACATAGCCGAACCGGCGGGCATCCCGGTAGCGCAGGCTCTGGCCATCCTCGAAATCGATGCGAACATGCTCGTGCCGGACCGGTGCTGTATCGGCCGGCAACAGGTGAAATTGCCCGGTCATGCCAAGATGCCATGTCATGACCCTCTCTCCGAAACCGAACAGCAGATATTTCGCCCGCCGCCTCACATATTCACACACCCGCCCCGGCAGATACTCGACCATGTCCGCAGGAAAGGGGTAACGCAGACCGGGCGAAAGGTATTCGACCCGCACCACACGCCTCGCCTCGACCAGCGACCCCAGTCCGCGGCGCACCACCTCGACTTCAGGTAATTCCGGCACTCTTCACCCCTTCTACCGCACCCGCGATGATCCATTGCAGGTGACAGGTCGTGTGCTCATAATAGACTGCATGGCAAAATGGTTGAAAGTGCCCGATATCGCCGTTGACCGTGACACATTTCCCATTCTGGCGCTGCTCTCCCGCGACGAACAGCATCGACTTCGGTCGGACACCACCTGTGTGGAGATGGCCGCCGATGTCGCGGTGATCAGCGAGGGGCAACAGCCCTCATCTCTTTTTCTGGTATACAGGGGCCTGCTGATGGTTAGCAAACGGCACCATCACGACATCTTCGATGTCGGCTTTGTCACACCGGGTGAAGCATTCGGCGAAGCCTCCATCCTTTACGACACTCCGGCCAATGCCGAGGTTCGCACCACCGAACCGTCGGTGTTATTGCAGTGTCCCGCCGGGACCGTACGCGATATCCTCCGTACCAATACGCGCTTCAGACGGGCTCTCGAACAGCTGGCCGAACGACGCATGGCAGCATCCGCCATGGCAATCAACGCGGTCTTCTCGAAGCTGCCCCAGGCGGCACGGGAGACGATGCTCTACAACGCCCGCTTTATCTCACTTGATGCCGGCGAGACGCTGTTTGAGGAGGACCAATCCGATACCCACTTCATGTACCTCGTTCTGGGAGGCAGAGCAGAGGCGACAGTGACATCACCGCGCACTCCGGACCAGCGCATCCTCTTTGCCAATATCGGCGCGGGTGACGAGATCGGAGAAATCTCCATCATCACAGGCCGCAGCCATGCGGCCACAGTCACGGCCACGGCGCCCATGCATCTGCTAAAAATCAATAACGAAACGATACAGAGCTGGCTGAAACGCTATCCTGATTTCGGTTATGCGCTCTATGCGTGCGTCCAGCGGAAACTGCAGCATGCACTTGAAGGCATGCGCGACCTCATCGGGGAAGAGGAGGCCAAGAAGCGTACCATCGGCGCGCTTCCCCCGGCCGACCGGATCATCGCCGCCCCCCCCTCCTGACCGCAGGCACCAGCCTCAGCTGCGGCGCACCACCCAGACCACAAGCCACCCCATCGCCACCGCCGCGATCCCCATAACGCGCAGGACCGACGGCGGAACCTGGGGCAGTTGCTGTATCATCCGGACCATCTGGCGGGGAAACAGCGCATAGGCCGCCCCCTCCAGAACCAGCACGAGGCCCAATGCTGCCCAGAGATCGTCCATGCCCTTCCGGGTTATCCTGCTACTTGCTTCCGGAGTGCTCGAAGAAGCGGAAGAACTCCGAATCGGGCGACAGTACCAGGGTACTGCCCTCCTTGACCGACTTCCGATAAGCCTTCAGCGACCGGAGGAATGCATAGAAATCGGGATCCTGCCGATGCGCCTTGGCATAGACACGCGTTGTTTCGGCATCGGCCCGACCGCGGATGATCTCGGACTGCCTGTATGCCTGAGCCAGTACCACCTTGCGAGTCTTGTCCGCCTCGGCACGAATCTCCTTGGCAGCCTCCTCACCCTGGGAACGATACTCCTTGGCGATCCGTTGACGCTCGGCCTTC
>Ga0102944_1002031_pt1 | contig 12314 bp, 8 predicted proteins | sample SalPonD_shore_MG_FD_78172 | JGI IMG/M metagenome (GOLD analysis project Ga0102944, IMG submission 78172) | Salt pond soil microbial communities from South San Francisco under conditions of wetland restoration - Salt Pond MetaG... | ecosystem: Environmental > Aquatic > Marine > Intertidal zone >... | reverse complement strand
TTTGAATTTCCCAATAATGACGGTAGATTACGTGTGGTCACGCGAAAAGCACCCTTAGCTCAGCTGGATAGAGCGTCGGCCTCCGAAGATAACGGTCATATAGACGTAAGGGGTGACGTGACCAAGACATATGCTTGGTAAATAAGGTGGTTACAGCTGTCGGGGGCAAAGGTCAAAATTCGGCGTGACCAGAATGTGACCGTCTGGTGACCACGCTTCTGGATTTTCCTTTTCAAACCAATAGATTGCCCGTGGTCACGCGACAAGCACCCTTAGCTCAGCTGGATAGAGCGCTGCCCTCCGAAGGCAGAGGCCAGAGGTTCGAATCCTCTAGGGTGCGCCACTTTCTACAGTAATTACAGGTATTTAGCTCATGACCTTTGTTTTTTCTGGTCACGGAATTTTGGTCACCGTTTGGTCACGAGATTGGAGTTTCGTGACCATGACAGACGGAGCTGCCATTCATGATCCTTCACTGCTCAACGAAGCTGGCTGCAAAGCTGAAGTCATCTGCTGTCCTTATACGTCGGTCACGATTCTACTTAATTGCTACTCTAGTCCAGCTGGCCGATATGAACAGATTCTTTCCAGTCACCGTATTCCCTGTCCCTCGAATAGACTTTTGCCCGCCAACACTTGATTGTGGAACACTTGGAGTCAGAAAATATTGTCGAAACTTCATCCATCATCAATGATACTGCAACTGCGCAATCAGGCCCCAGTTCCTTAAAATGCATTGGCTGCCATCGATCATTCCAATAATGGAGTTCTCCAATCACTCGATCCTCATATTGAATATCAGCTCCACCCAGACGAGGAATAGCCTCTAGGTAACCATTCGAATTATGATTCACTGGGAGATACGGAATTCTTTGAATTAGCTCAGAATGGATATATCCAAAATGCCTTGTTACAGTTGGAATAATGGCGGGCCAGATGGCTGATTCCTCGCCAACTGGAAAGCTGTTCATCTCAGGCCATGGTGGTAAACGAAAGCTAAAATCATCGCCTCTATCAATAACCACCTTTCCTGGTAAGTACTCATGAATAGCAAATGCGTCTTGAATCTCGATATCTTCGCCACAACTCTTAAACGTAATTATTTCTAGATCTGCTTGCAGGCGCGGTCCTCTACATATTGGTCCATCAAAATGAATCAATGAGCGCCCAGCCTCCGCTTCACACCTATCAAGCAATGTCTGAACGAGAACTGAGCATGCTCTGTGGGTGTCATCTTCCAATTCATATGAAGTTGAGACCCAGGATGGCCGTAAACCTGGCTGCATTTGAAGGAAGCTAAGATCAACTGGCGTTGTATACATTGCATAATGCAATGCCTCGTCCTCAGGCATTTCCCATAAATCGACTGCTAAGGAGAATACTCGGAGATATGCAGAACGAGCAATGTGCCCGCGGGAAGAAACAAAATTCCCACTCCCCTCCCCTCGCATCAAATCACCGCTAAAAAATTCAAGATAACCCTCATGCCGCTGACCACGGGAAGCTTGAATCTGATCAAACTCATAAGCCCACTGCCGAATAAATGGGAGACCAGTTCGATGCTCTAACTCTCTTAATTGATTTAATAAGACTGGTGGGACGATATGAGTTTTGGACAACTCGCGTTCAAACTTATCAAAAGTATACAAACCTGGGGGCTCTAAAGAATGGCATTTTGGCCATGTCTTAATAAGTGAAGTTGATGAGTACACCAAATCTACAAAGTGATCTGAAAGAATTGATGGCCTTGCAATAGACTGTATCAATTCATTTTTAGAGATCGACCCTGCATCGTTTGCCAACAACAGAATGCACAGAGCTTCGAGCACTTCTGATTCCAAATCTCGCGAGACTATCCATCTTAATAATGCATATTTTGTCGCTTCGTGCGTTGTTTCTTCATCCAACGCACGCGCTACACCATGAATAATTTCTAGCTTGGCCATAGGCACTGGTAGTTGCAAACGCTCCAGACTTATCTCGGCCAGTTGGTTAGGCGTCAAGAATCGAGAGTCAGCCATACTGGCACCTCAAGGGGAATATCCGAGAAATCTTCGACAGTAGTATCTACCATTACCATAACTACTTTCTTTGCGAGCTCGTATTCTTGTACAGCAATTAGAAAGTCGACTAATCGGTCATGCGGTATAGTAATACCATCACTGTATATCCAACTGGAAGGCCGAGTAGTCTCAAGCACAAAGTCATGCCATCGGTCACGATAATGCTCTGCAAAAACCTCAAACCGTTGGAGTGCCTCATTACGGCCGTAATATTGACTCCAACTCCTACGTGTAATTTGAGCTGCAACTAACCATTTATAGGCCTTTCTCTTTCCTTCAAGCTCTAAACTTAAAGAAAAGGCCAAGTCGAAAAGTTCGGTCACCCCACTTGGAAGATACTCCTTCCAAGCAAGAAATTGCTCCAGGTCCCGCAAAACTGGGATACCTTGATGATCATCAACCCAATGAGCAAACCACTCCTGCACGACTCTACCCTCAGCGGTATAAGCATGTTGCTCTTTCAGTGCTTCTAGCAGTTCCGATAGCTTTCCAGGGGGAAAGTTCCCAACTTCTATTTCAACATCCTTTTCTTCATGCCCACTACCACGCTCGCGCTCTTTACCAAGAGCTTCATACGAATATCCGAACTGCTGTGCATTCTGGGCAACAAGGCCTTCTGCAACTCTATCTCCAGCGTCAGCACGTTTTCGCAATTCGTATACTTCAGGTCCGGACCATACCGCTGAGGCAACCAGTGGAATGCAAATCGAATTCAGGTCATGCATTGCTAGCAAACGAGCGTATATGCGTTCTGATGTATACCACTCAGCCTGACCTAACCAATGACGGTAGTAGGCCACATACGCCGAAGGCATCAGCTGCAAAAGCGCATCGGCGAGATCAGATTCACGAACCCCATCGTCTTCTGTAAGCTCACTTATTCGGTCGCATATTGGTGATATTCGAACAACCATTTGTCGCGCGAATTCTTCATCAACAGGAATGATGCTTTCGATAGCGCTCAACACATTTCTAAGCGTCGAATCCTTTCGCCATCCATAACCAATTATGCAGGCAAAAATACGGTGAAGCAGTTCCCTAGCCAATTCCAACAAGTCATATTCAAAGGCCAAATTACATAGATCTATGTAGCTTTCAATTCGCTCATTTAACCTGTTTATTGAGCCTGAAGTCTTACGTTGCTCCTCATTGATTTGAGACGCAATCGTCTCAGTAGCAACTGTTTTGAAACCTGCAGCAAGATATTGATCACGGATTCGATGCATATGGAAATGAGGAGATCCCAAAGCTCTATGCCAATCATTTACTGGAATTGAAGTCAGCGATGTCATTGGTCGCACAACAAGAAACACATCCAGCGCAATGCACGTCAGTGCTTTTCGAAAAGCCTGATAAATTCTTTGATCATCAAAATCTAGAGGCGGATTAATTGAGGAACTCAATCGGAATGGGAGGTCGAAAGATGGTATTTCCCCGCGTGAAAGCAATGCTCCAATAGCATCAGCTACTTGCAGAACCTTTTCCGCAGCCACTGAAATCCAAATATGATGGCGATACTTGGGAGGTGTAACCGAATTCCGGACTCCACCTGCGGCCATACAACGCACCACAGCATGAAAAAATAACGCATGAAAATATTCTGCTAGGCTCTCTTCCGCTTCTAACAAGCTTCGTTCTGAATCGAATTCATCGCGATACACTCTAAAAGCACTTTCGGTGCATTGATCTTTTGCATATAGCTTTTTCCAAAACGCGGATATGGGATGCTTACCGAGCTGCTTAAAAGCCGGCCAGTCTTGCAACTTCACCCCGAGATACCCAGCTAAACGAACACAAGATAATTCAAGCTCACGACGCATCCCTATTAACATAAGGACTGTCATAAATCGCATCAGAAGCTCCAAGTCTTCATGTCGTGACAACTCTCGAAGAAATTCTGAAAACACATTGGCTGACGATGACCCAAATATTTGCCGGACGTTGTTAGCCACTCGTTCAGCTTCAAATTGACGAGTACCTGCAAGCAGCTCCAAATGTAGTTTTACAGCTTCACCAAAGTCACCTTGGGCATACCCTTTGGCTTGAGCTCTATCGTTAATACGCTGACGTATCCGTTCTAGGCACTCCACAGCATCATCAACTCGTTCGGCAGCTAGATACTGTTTCCCCAGTAAATAGAGGTTGTCTGTGCTTGTACCTCTTTCCTCAGCGGAGAGAAGGTTTAATGGATAGTCATCGTTCGACAATTGCAATGCCCATCTGTACAAACGATTGTAATCATCAACTTGGAATTCCGGGCCATTCAGAGTGCGTATCTTGAGCCAGCGATAGCGAATTGCAGCGGGGAAGTCTCCAGCCTCAAAGGCTATGGATTCAGCCTCAGTTAAAACGCTTTCAATTTGATCTATGGGGTAAGCTTGCGTGAGGCTATCGATAACCCACTGTCGATTTGCACCTGACAGCAAGGCTCTTGGGTCACCTGCGCGTGCTTTATAAAGCCATAGCCATCCCCAGCGATGGAATGGCGGGGCGCTCTTATCCAGCCATTCAACGACTTCTGGTAAAAGCGCAGCAACATGTTCTTCATGCTCTCTCTGAGCTTGAACAAAAACATTCAGGCTACCGTGAAACGGTACTTCACCGGCCTCACTTTGATAGAACAGGTGGCCAATTTCAGAATGAAGTACGCCCGCCGAAACTCCTAAACAGCATTCTAATCCCAACACTGGCCAAAAAAAGCCAGCATCGACCGCAAGATGAAGGGCATCCTTTGCAGTATGGGACAATTGGTCCCATAACAAATGATAATAGTTGGTCACATCTCCAGCTTGTAGTGGCAGCTCATGCTCCACTAACTGGGGGGTGAGGGTATGATGTTTTCTTGCCAGATACTCAAAAGAGTACGTTAGGATGAGTGGATGGCCATTACTTACTCTTTCAAATGCCATTGCAACTTCTGCGAGCTGATCATCCCCCTGAGACATCCCTTGAGATGAAAGTTCAAATCGATTGGCTCCATGCATTGTAGCAAGCCACTGTCTTATGCATGTAAGAGACATGGAGGGCAATTGAACCCAAGAATTTTCAGGTACGTATCTCCTAAAATTCTTAGGCAGCTGCTCAACCGATACCTTTTGCGTTCCAATCAACAAGACAGCATTTTCAGGTAATGGGAACAACTGTGAGAACAGGCTATCTAGGGGAGCCTTGTTGCGATCGTTTTCACGCCACACATGATCGAGGCCATCAACGATAATGATAAAAGGCTCCCCTTCCTGGCGATAGCCATCTGCACACCGGGTGATCCACTCCTTCAGATTTTCAGCGCCGTCTTTTAAGCCTTGTACATGAGCAGTATGTTGTTGCTCCATTTGTGCCATCAGAGAGTTTGCTACACTCTGGAGAGTGAAACGATCTGATGCATCGTATAGATTCAAAAAATAATGATGCCGAATATACGGCACACTTTGCTCTTCCAGCTCATTACTAACGAAACTGATGAATGTACTTTTTCCCTGCCCAGGCGCCCCCCACAGTACAAAGATATTGCTCTCTGTCGAAACAAGATCATCTATGAACTGAGTCGCAAAACGATCGTCTGGTGGGCGATAGCCTTCCGGAATCCGGAATGACTGCTCTAACGGCACTGGCCTGTACTTATCTATGGTCCCGCGAAGCAAATTCAGGGTAATCTTTCCATCTGGAAACGGAACATTCTTTAGCAAAGCCCAATTCACAGCTTCCCGAAACAATGCTAACCAGCCATGCAACTCCGTATGCAGTGGCACAAAGCGATCAATTAACGTGCGTTCCAAGGCCACAAAACCCTGGGAGCTGTGATCGAATTCAAATGCAGAAAAAAAATCTATTGCATGCTGCTCACTACCTAGCTGATCGATAATTTGTGCTCGTCGTTCATGTGATAAAGTGTCGAAATCGATTTTCTTAAGCGAAGCATCTAAGTTAGAGGCAAATTTTCGGTCTGGTTTTCGATTCGTGATCAACTTTGCGGAACGAATTCTTTCTGATGGCTGTGAAGACCATGTATCAGCCCATTTCTGCAAATTAGAACGACCTCTTGGGCGATGATCTAAAAGCCAACTCCAGTTAAGCGCATTACTTGGATCGTCCGCATCAACAGTAAATTTCACTTGGATCAGGATGTATGAGTCATCATGGCACTGGGCAACAATATCATCCAAACCCTGAGCCACCTCACGATCATCCGCTTCAAACTTCACCCACCTATAAAGGGTAGGATCATCTAGCCAATCACAAAGCAGATTTAGCCCAACAAAATTCTGATAGACATATCCACTCAGCGGAATCGCTGTGCGTTTAATAGTCCTGTTCATAACCAAAGAGTAGACTTTAATAAAAACTTCGAACAGGAGTTCCGAGTACAGACTCCTTATTGAATGTCTTCATTTAGACAAACTTTGCCGGTCGCCATATTGCTGCAGCGCCTAATATCAATTGCTATGAGGTGCCGGATTAGCAGCAATCTGCACTTTGCTCTTATCCATGTGCAAAGCAATTTTCTGGATTGGAGTGGGTGCTCTTGTTTTTGATTGCATATCCATCTCGCCACTCAGTTTGTCTGCAAAGCGCAGGATGTTTATCAAGGCACTTCTCGGGTGCCGAATGCCTGTCCATTGCGGGGCCGGTTTGGCTACAAGGAAGTGGAGCAATGCAATGCGCGTGGGGTGGTTGAGCTCCCAAACCTCATCCATGATTGGGGCGAGCAACTCCAGTAGCGTCACCTCATGGCCGAGAAACGTTCCTCTGTCGCTCATGCGAAACCGGTTGTACTCGAAGGCCTTTCCCAGGTCGTGAAGAAAAGCTGCAGCAATCAGCAAATCTTTTTCGACAGATGCCAGCTCCTTTGCCTGGTTCAATACAATCTCCATGGTTTCCCGGGTATGCCTGATGAGTCCTCCCGGATAGGCATGATGATGGCGCAAGCTTCCCGGAGCACGGAGGAACGAATCCAGTAGCTGTCGATTCGACACAATCTTTCTGCAGACGCTTTTAATCTCTTCATCCTCAATGGTGTAGAGCAGGCCGGAAACTTTTTCGGCCTCTTCAGGAAATGGCGTATCAGGAGGCGCCAGTAGCAGCGGGCAACCGCACCAGTCTGATAGCTCAAGCATGGAGATGACATCGCAGATCAACTTGCCGCCAAGACACCTCTCCTGCCCCGATAGCCAAATGACAGATCCTTGCTGTGGCGCCACGACGGGCTGATCCCAGAGATAAGCGTCTAAACATCCAGTGCAATCGGAGGTTTGCAGCTTCCAGTACGGCTTGCCCGATCGGGTTGTGCTGCAGAGTGCTCTCCGAAGGTAAAACACCCCCTTCAGTGTTTCGCCATCTCTGGCCGTCCTGATGAGTGAGCCCTTCTCTTCCATCACATCCACCCAAAGGAGATATCCTGCAAGATATCCCTAAGCTCACGCTCCAGCGATTCGATGAGGGCTACTGCATCCGAGCCTGGCATTGGCCACCGCCCGATGTGATTGAGTCTGCTTGCCACCCAGCTTGTGACTGCCTCCATGTTATCCGCTTCACGCCCCGTTACTCCGAGCAGCAAGACAAGATTCTTTCCATTGCGGATCTGGAGCGTGTATGCCAAATGCTGGGCCAGCATGCGGGCAGCGTTGAGACGCTGCTTCTCGTTGTTCACGCCCTCCCCGCCAATGACAGAGTGGCCACAATGCGGGCAAGTTTGGGTTACGCTATTTCGCATCATCTTTACCTCCGATTTTGCTGTCGATCAAAGCCTTGATGGCTGATCCGTCCTTGCGTGTGAGATTGGGGATGTAGCGTGAGTAGACCCGGAAGAGCATCTCTGTGTTGCTGTGGCCGAGTTGCCGGGCTACCCATTCAGGGTTTTCGCCCGATGCCAACCAGATGGTGGCGGCAGTATGGCGCGTCTCGTAGGGGCGGCGCATTGGCAGCCCCAGTCGCGCCAATAACGGGCGCCAGATACGGCGGCGGAAATTGTTCTGATGCAGAGGGGTGCCGGCGCGACTGCAGAACACCAGCTCACCATCTCCAGTATATTTGCGCTGATCCAGCAATGCCTCACGAACAATCGGCAGCATCATAATATCCCGGTATGAGCTTTGGGTTTTGGGCGTGTCCTCTTCCTGATAAACGACCGTCTCACGTACAGCGATGATGCCCCTTTCGAAATTGACGTACTTCCATTTGAGGCCATCGACTTCGCCGGAACGCATGCCGGTGAAGAAACGGGTAATCAGATAGTTCTGATAATCCCGCCTGATCTCCCGGCACAGCAGGATGACTTCGTCCAGCGTGAATGGATGGATATCCTTTCTGCCTTCGGCAAGCTTTTTAATGTTGCGCACAGGGTTGGTGAAGTCGTATCTGTCTGCCGCCTCATTCATGATGCCCCTGAGCGGCTTCATGATATTGTTGATGCGGGATGGCGATCTCTTTTTGCCACCCTTACCAGGCAAGGTCGTAAGTTCGGTGCGGAAAGCGAGGATGTCCGCCTTGTTGATTGCCCCGACTTCGTAGTGACCAAAACGTGGCAGCAACAGGCTGTCGAGCGTATATCGATAGCCACTGATGACAGACCTTTTCCAGCGAGGGGAATTTTCGATCATCCATGTTTCAGCGAACTCCCGGAACAGCGGTGTCCCGGTATGTGATTGCGAAGGGTTGGCGCGAAACCTTTCACCTGTCTTGCTATGCGGAAAGTACTTCGCATAGACAAAACTGCCTGCAGCAATCTCCTGCTCAATCTTATCGAGAACCTTCTGCAAACGACTGCGGTTGGCAGGTGTGTCTTCCAGGAGGGTTTGTTCGCGACAACGAATGTTTTGATAGCGAAAGTCGATCACCAGGTGCCCGGATCCATCCTTGGTCTTTCTTGCCCTGATACTACCCATGGAGGACCCCGCCGGAACGCAGCGGGATGACCGGCGCTTCGTCGTTTGATGCTTTGTGCATCTCCTCTTCTATGGCTTCCCATACAAATAGGATTTTCCTGCGACCGAATGGGCGGATGTAGTGAACACCTTCAATGAACACCGAATCCAATAAGAAGTTCCGAATATAGCGAGGATCGTATTTAATCCGCGCCGACAGTTCCTCAGTTGTTAAGTATGCATCCAACATAACGCACTCCTATTGCGCTTTATGCGCCTATAGAGTGCATTATGCACGCCTGTAATGCATTCGTCAAGTGCATCTTGCACGATAGGCGTGCGAGTGGCAGTTTGATCATGCAGAATGTTCGTCTGTATTAAGTAATTGAGAGAGGGGGACCCATGATTCGCTGTCATCTTTCTAAACTAATGGGAGAGAAGAAGGTGAAAATCATTGATGTGGCTCGGGAGACCGGAATAAGCCGCAACATGATTTCATCTCTGTACTACGAAAATGCCAAACGTATTGATTTGGATGCCCTTGATGTACTTTGTAAATATTTCGAATGTCAGCCAGATACCCTTTTTGAGTATGTCTCCGATATAAGCACACAAGAGTAGTTTGAAAATGTCTACGTATATTAATAAGACTGCCGCAGTTTATGAAAATCATTGATAACATAAACACACTGCTTGGCGATGACCTGAAGGAATCATTGCGCTCAGGCGGCAAACTGAAAGTCGCTGCTTCATGTTTTTCGATGTATGCCTATGAAACCCTTAAATCAGAACTTGAGAAGCTTGATGAACTTCAGTTCATTTTCACTTCGCCAACATTTGTTGCCGACGAAGTCACCGACAAGGTCCGCAAAGAGCGTCGTGAGTTTCATATCCCTAAGCTCGATCGAGAACGTAGCCTGTACGGAAGCGAGTTCGAGATTCTACTCAGGAATAAGCTGACCCAACGCGCAATTGCGAAAGAGTGTGCCGACTGGTTGCGACGTAAGGCAACTTTCCGATCCAATCGTTCCAAGGCTCCAATGCAACAATTTGCATGCATTAAAAATAGCCAGGCAAGTGCGGCCTATATGCCGCTGCATGGATTTACAGCTGTTGATTTAGGTTACCAAACAGGCGATGCCGTCTCGAATATGGTGAATAAGCTGGAAGACTCCAGCCAAGTCTCTGTCTACCTCAACCTATTCAACCAAATATGGGATGACCCGGAAAAAGTTCAGGATGTAACAGACCATATCTGCGAACATATTGAATCGGTTTATCAGGAGAACTCTCCTGAACGCATCTACTTTCTGATGCTGTACAACATCTTCAATGAGTTTCTCGAAGACCTCGATGAAGACATCCTGCCGAATGATCGAACCGGTTATCAGGAAACCCTGATTTGGAACAAGCTTTTTAATTACCAGAAAGATGCTGCCACTGGCATCATCAACAAGCTGGAGAAATACAACGGCTGCATTCTGGCCGACAGCGTTGGACTTGGTAAAACCTTCACAGCCCTGGCAGTTATAAAATATTACGAGTTGCGCAACCGATCAGTTCTGGTTCTGTGTCCGAAGAAACTGGCCGATAACTGGCTGAACTATAACCGGAACCTGCGCACCAATCTGTTCACCAAAGACCGCTTCAACTATGAGGTGCTATGTCACACCGACTTGAGCCGTACCAGCGGAGAATCATTCGGTACACCACTAAACAGAATCAATTGGGGTAACTACGATCTGGTGGTCATCGATGAGTCGCACAACTTCCGCAACAACGATGCGGTCAAGGAACGTGAAACCCGTTACCAGAAGCTGATGAACAAGGTGGTTCGCGATGGCGTGAAGACCAAAGTTCTTATGCTTTCGGCCACACCGGTGAACAATCGATTCAACGATCTGCGCAATCAGCTTGCCCTAGCCTATGAAGGCGAATCTGAGAACCTGACCAAGCATCTGAAAACTGGAAAGTCGGTCGAGGAAATCTTCCGCAATGCCCAGAAGGCTTTTAACTACTGGTCCAAGCTGCCGCCAGAAGAGCGAACTGCACGAGCCATTCTGGATGCGCTGGATTTCGATTTCTTCGAGCTTCTTGATAGCGTGACCATCGCCCGCTCCCGCAAGCATATTCAGACCTTCTACGATACTCGCGACATCGGCAAATTCCCGGAGCGTCGCAAGCCGCTTTCGTATCATAGCCCTTTGACCGCTCGCACCGATGTCATGGGTTTCAACGAGATTTTCGAACAGCTCTCCTTGCTCAAGCTCTGCGTCTATGCGCCGATCAGTTACATCCTGCCGAGTCGCCTGAGAAAGTATGAGGAGCTCTACGATACCCAGGTCGAGGGTGGCAAAGGCAAGCTGCGTCAGGCCGACCGTGAACGAAGTCTGCAGGCACTGATGACCACCAATCTGCTGAAGCGGCTGGAAAGCTCCGTTCACTCATTCCGGCTTACTCTACAGAGTCTGCATGACAATCATGCCAACACCTTGGGCAAGATTGAGAACTTCAAGCAAAGCGGCCAACTGCAGGATGTCAGCGACTGGTCGGAGCGCCTAGAAGGGCTAGATGCCGAAGAGGACGATTTCACCGACATTGGCGATGATGCCATTGGCGGCAAAGTGAAGATCAGCCTGGCCGATATGGATATTCCTTCATGGGAGCACGATCTCAGGGCTGACATGGCACTCATCGATGCATTGCTGGCTTCCATGAAGAAGGTGTCGCCGGAAGACGATAGCAAGCTTCAACATCTTAAGTCGCACATCCTTGGCAAGATCGATAATCCTATCAATCCGGGGAACCGGAAAGTGCTGATCTTTACCGCCTTTGCCGATACGGCCGATTATCTCTATGCCAACCTTGCACCCGAGCTAATGCAATCGAAGCAGATGCACAGTGCCAAAGTGACTGGCAAGGATGCACCAAAATCGACGATTAAGCATAAAAGAGGCTACGATTTTCAGGAGCTGTTGACCCTCTTCTCGCCACGCTCGAAAGAGAAACAGGCCGTGCTTCCGGATGAGCCAGCCGAGATCGACATCCTGATCGGCACCGACTGTATCTCCGAAGGCCAGAACCTTCAGGACTGTGACTACCTGATCAATTACGATATTCACTGGAACCCGGTTCGCATCATTCAGCGCTTTGGCCGCGTGGATCGTATCGGCTCAACCAACGACAGCATCCAGTTGGTCAACTACTGGCCGGACATCTCGCTCGATGAATACATTAATTTGAAAGAGCGCGTTGAAAGCCGTATGACGATTGTCGATGTCACCGCCACCGGCGACGACAATGTGCTCAGCGCCCAGGCCAACGATGTCGCCTACCGCAAGGAGCAGCTACGCCGCTTGCAGGAAGAGGTGATTGAGCTGGAAGACCTGAA
>Ga0102944_1002030_pt1 | contig 12316 bp, 15 predicted proteins | sample SalPonD_shore_MG_FD_78172 | JGI IMG/M metagenome (GOLD analysis project Ga0102944, IMG submission 78172) | Salt pond soil microbial communities from South San Francisco under conditions of wetland restoration - Salt Pond MetaG... | ecosystem: Environmental > Aquatic > Marine > Intertidal zone >... | reverse complement strand
GACGAGGAGGATCAGACCGGTCTCGACGGGCCCCATCGGCTCAGTGCTCCCCGTAGGCGGGGCTGCCGCCGCGCAGCAGGGTGAGCAGGTTGTCGATCAGGCTTACCGCGAAGATGACGAGGCCGGCGGCCATGGCCGTCTGCGGGATCCACAGCGGAATCGCCAACAGGCCCGGCGAGACATCGCCGTAGCGATACGAGCCCACCACGAGATCCACCGCGTACCAGGCGGCGAAGATGGCGAGCCCGGTCCCCACCGCGAGGCAGAACGCCTCCAGCCACCACCCGACCGCGGGCGGCACGTGGTCGGCGACGAGCCGCACGCGGATGTGCCCGCCGTCATTCAGGGTCGGCGCCAGGCCGAGGAACGCGGAGGCAGCGACGCAGTAGCCGGCGAGTTCGTTGGCCGAGGGCACCAGTACCCCGAGCAGGCGCCCCAGGGTCTGGGAGAGCACGAGCACCGCAATCGCGGCGAGGGCGACGGCGGCGAACACCCCACTGGTCTGGTAGAGCCCGTCGAGGAAACGGCGCATTCACGTCACTCCGTGTCTTCGGGCGGGGCCCGCCGTCCAGGGGCCCCGCGCGCACCGGGTCAGTCCGTCGCCTTGCGGTAGTTGTCGATGATCGCCTGCCCGTCCTCGCCGGCGTCCTCCAGCCACTGCTTCGTCATTTTCGTGCCGATGTCACGCAGCCCGCTCATCAGCTTCTCGGAGGGCTGGAGCACCTTCATCCCGTGCTTCTCGAGAACCTGCTTCTTCGAGCTCGATTCCTCCCGGCTCATCTTCCAGCCACGCTTCTCGGCCGCTTTGGCGGCGTCCATGACGGCCTTCTGCTGATCCTTCGACAGGGAGTCGAAGGCGCGCTGGTTGACCATGATCATGTTCTTCGGGATCCAGGCCTGGATGTCGTAGAAGCGGTTGACGAAGTCCCAGGCATTGCTGTTCGCGCCGGTGGACGGGGAGGTGATCATCGCCTCCACGATGCCCGTGGAAAAGGCCTGCGGGATCTCCGGCACCTCGACCTGGGTCGGCACCATGCCGGTCAGCTTGGCGAGCGTGGAGGTCTCGCTGTTGTAGGCACGGAACTTCAGGCCTTTGAGGTCATCGACGCTGTCGATCGGCTTGGAGACGTACAGGCCCTGCGGCGGCCACGGCACCGCATAGAGCAGCTTGATCCCGTCCTCGGCAAGCAACGACTCGATCTTGGGGCGGGAGGCATTCCACAGTGCACGTGCCTGGTCGTAGCTCGTGGCGAGGAAGGGCACGGAGTCTACCGAGAACACCGGGTTCTCATTACCGAGGATGGAGATGAACACCTCGCCGGCCTGCACCTGACCGGTCTGTACGGCACGCTTGATCTGCGGGTGCTTGATCAGGGATCCGGCGGGATGGATGTTGATGGTCAGGCTGCCGTCCGTGGCCTGCTCGATGTCCTTGGCGAACTGCTCGTCGTTCTGGGTGTGGAAGGTGGCCTCCGGATACGGCGTGGCCATGTTCCAGGTCACCGCGGAAGCCGCGAACGGCAGCGCCGCGAGGGTGACGAGTAGAAGGCGTGTGACTGCTCGCATGGGTGTTCCCCTTTATCTCGGACCGTGACACGGACAGCATAGACAACGCCGGGAGGCGACCGTGAAAGGCGCGCCCTCGCGGCAATGAGTCGATCCGGCCGCGGCGCCGATTCTCGCCTGTAGGAGCGGCGCCCCCGCCGCGAACGGCGTAGGGTCAAAGCGCCTACCGAAGAATTCGCGGCGGGGGCGCCGCTCCTACAGGTCGAGCACCCGCTTCAGCCAGGTGGCGACGGCCTGTATCTCCTCGATGCAGACCTGGTGCTGCATCGGGTACTCGTGCCATTCCACCGTATATCCAAGGTTCGCCAGCAGCTCGTGGGATCGGCTTCCCATCTCGAAAGGCAGCACCGGGTCCATACGCCCGTGGGCCATGAAGATGGGCAGATCCGCGTTGGCCTCGCTGCGCTCGGCATCCAGCGTATCGTGCAGCGGCACGTAGGTGGACAGCGCAAGCAGGCCCGCCAGACGTTGCGGGTAGCGCAGACCGGTGTGCAGGGCGACGGCCCCGCCCTGGGAGAAACCCGCGAGGACGATACGCCCCGCCGGCACGCCGCGCTCCTGTTCGCGGGCGAGCAGCGCCTCGACCCGGTTGCGGGACTCGGCGATACCGTCCGCGTCCTGCGGAAACCCCGGACCGAGACCGTAGAGATCGTACCAGCCGCGCATGCTCATGCCGCCGTTGATGGTGATGGGCCGCACCGGCGCATGGGGGAACACGAACCGGACGCCGGCGTCACGCGGCAGGTGCAGCTCGGGCACGATGGCCTCGAAGTCGTGCCCGTCGGCACCAAGCCCGTGCAGCCAGACCACGCTCGCCCGTACGTCGTCGCGGGCGCCCGCCTCCACACAGTCGAGTATCTCGTCGCTCATGTATCCTGTCCCGTTCCGGATCGAATGCGGCATTCTGCGCACCGCTCGCCGGTGCTTGCAACGCGATCCCGGTGGGGTGCGCGTCGATGCCCCGTTATAATCACGCCCTTGCCCGGTGGAGTAGCCAGCCATGACTCGCCTCGCACTGACCGCTGCCGTGCTCGCGGCGACCCTGACGCTGACGGCCTGCGGCAAGAAGGGACCGCTCTATCTGCCGCGGCCGGCGCCGGACCAGCAACAGCAATCCAAAGGGAACTGACCGATGACCTTCGACTATCGCGGCGGCAGCCTCCACGCGGAGAACGTCTCCCTTGAGGAGATCGCGGAGCGCTTCGGGACGCCGTGCTACGTCTATTCGCGGGCGGTCATCGAGGCGGCCTGGCGCGCCTTCGACCGGGCATTCGCCGGCCGCGACCACCTGATCTGCTATGCGGTGAAGGCGAACTCCAACCTGGCGGTGCTGAACCTGCTGGCCCGGCTCGGCTCGGGCTTCGACATCGTCTCGCGCGGCGAGCTCGAGCGGGTGCTTGCGGCCGGCGGCGATCCCGCGAAGGTCGTCTATTCCGGGGTCGCCAAGACCGCGGAGGACATGCGGCGCGCGCTGGAGGTGGGCATCCACGGCTTCAACGTCGAGTCGGAGCCGGAGCTGGAGCGCCTCGCCGAGGTGACGACGTCAATGGGGCGTACCGCGCGCATCTCGCTGCGCGTGAACCCCGACGTGGACGCGCAAACGCATCCCTACATCTCCACCGGGCTGCGCGACAACAAGTTCGGCATCGCCATCGACCGCGCCGAGTCGGTGTACCGCCGTGCCGCGACCATGCGGGGGATCGAGGTGAGCGGCCTGGACTTCCACATCGGCTCCCAGCTCACCCGGGTCGAGCCCGTCACCGATGCGCTGGAGCGTGCCCTGGCCCTCGTCGACCGGCTGGCGGCCGCGGGCATCGAGCTCGAGCACCTGGATCTCGGCGGAGGCGTGGGCATCCGCTACCGCGACGAGACACCGCCGGCGATCGAGGACTACGCCGCCGCCCTGATCGGACGCCTGGGCGATCGGCCGCAACGCATACTGCTGGAGCCGGGCCGCGCCATCGTCGGCAACGCGGGGGTGATGCTCACGCGCGTGACCTATCTCAAGGAAACCGACCACAAGCGGTTCGCGATCGTGGACGCGGCCATGAACGATCTGCTGCGCCCGGCCCTGTACGCCGCGTGGCAGGAAATCGCCCCCGTCAGTCCGCGGAAGGGGGCGGCCCGGACCTACGACATCGTCGGCCCGGTCTGCGAGACGGCGGATTTCCTGGGCAGGGACCGCCCGCTGGCCCTCGCACCCGACGACCTGCTGGCGGTGCACTCCGCCGGCGCCTACGGTTTCGTCATGGCGTCGAACTACAATTCCCGTGTCCGACCCGCCGAGGTGCTCGTGGACGGCAATGCCGCGCACCTGGCACGGGAGCGGGAGACGCTGAGCCAGCTCTGGGCCGGGGAGCACGTGCTCCCCGACTGATGATCGGTCATGGACTCCGCGCGTCTTCCGCTCATGCTCATGCTGCTGGCGCCGGTGCTGGTGTTCTTCGCGATCCAGTTCCGGCACAACGTCACCCGCTACGCGGGGCGCCGCGGCGGCCGGCGCCTGAACGCACGTCAGGCGCTGGCGCTGATTGCGTTGATCGGGCTCCTGCTCGGCGCCATCATTCTGTGAAGGAGCGCCGCGGGGCCGGTGCATCGGCGGGAGGCCTGATACCGATGGAAACGCTTCGCTTCACCAAGATGCAGGGGCTCGGCAACGACTTCGTCGTCATCGACGCGGTCAGCCAGCCGGTGCGCCTCAACGGCCGGCAGGTACGTCACCTGGCGGACCGCCGCTTCGGTATCGGCTGTGACCAGGTGCTGGTCGCCGAGCCGGCTACGCGCCGGGACGCCGATTTCCGCTACCGGATCTTCAACGGTGACGGCAGCGAGGCCGAGCACTGCGGCAATGGGGTGCGCTGCCTGGCACGCTTCATAAGCGATCAGCGACTGACCGATCGCCGCGAGCTGCGCATCGAGACGGTCAACGGCCTGACCGTTGTGCGGCTCTGCGACGACGGGCCGGTCACCGTTGACATGGGCCCGCCGGTCCTCGACCCGGACCGCATTCCCTTCCGCGCCGACGACCGCGCGGTCACCTACCCGCTTTGGGTGGAGGGCACGGAGTACCGCATTGCCGCAGTCTCCATGGGCAACCCGCATGCGGTGTTCTTCGTGCCGGACGTGGAGCGGGCGCCGGTGGCGACGCTGGGACCGCTGGTGGAACGACATCCCGATTTTCCCAACCGCGTCAACGTCGGTTTCGCCCAGGTGGTAGACAATGGCACCCTCAGGCTGCGCGTCTACGAACGCGCCGCCGGCGAAACGCTGGCCTGCGGTACCGGTGCCTGCGCCGCAGTGGTGGCCGGACGCCTGCAGGGCCTGCTCGGAGCCCAGGTGAACGTCGACCTGCCCGGCGGGCGGCTGGTGATACACTGGGAGGGGTCCGAGCAGCCGGTCTGGATGACCGGGCCCGCCGTCGCCGTCTTCAGCGGCGAGATCGTCATATAACGAGTACCGTCGTGATGGGGGATGTCGCGACGGCTAACAAGGACGCATTCATGAGCGGACAGCAGCGCGAAGAGGAGAAGGCCGACGGCCTCGACGAAAACCTCGTCGCTGATTTCCTGCGCGACAATCCGGAGTTCTTTCTCCGCCACCGGCGCCTCGCAGCGGATCTCCAGATCCCGCACGACGTGGCGCCGGCCATATCGCTGATCGAGTACCAGGTCGCCCTGCTGCGCGAAGACAAGCGCCGCCTGCGCTGGCGGCTGGACGACCTGCTGCGAGTGGCGAGGGACAACGACCGGGTCGCCGAGCACATGCACCGACTGACCATGGAGCTGCTCGAGCACGAGGGTCTGGAGGCCACGCTGAGCGCGCTGCGCGCGGGCCTGCAGACGGATTTCCGCGCCGATGTGGTTGCGGTGCGGCTGTTCAGGGACGACCTGCCGGACCTGAGCGTTGAGGCCCTGCCGGAGGACGATCCCGTGGTGGCCCGTTTCACCGAGCTGTTCCGCGGCCATCGGCCGGTCGTGGGGCGACTCACCGAGGAGCAGATACAGCTCGCCTTCGGCGAGCAGGCGGAAGGCATCCGCTCCGCGGCGGTCATTCCCTTCACCGACGGGCCGCTGCGCGGCGTGGTGGCCATCGGCAGCCTGGACGGGGAGCGCTTCCGAGGCGATCAGGGCACCGTGTTTCTGGCCCGGCTGGGCGACCTCTGCGCTCGCATGCTGCGCCGCGCCCTGGAGGCGGATATTGGCTGATCGGCTCGCCGACGGCCTCGATCGATTCCTCTCCCACCTGCGTGACGAGCGCGGTCTCTCGCCGCTGACCGTCGAGCACTACGGTCGTGATCTGCGCGGCGCGCTCGAGTTCCTGCGGGCACAGCACCTGACGGCGTGGCGCGACGTGCGTCCCCACCACGTGCGTCAGTACGTCGCCGCGCGCCACCGTAGCGGTCTCGACGGACGCAGCCTGCAGCGACACCTGTCCAGCCTGCGGGGCCTCTACCATTACCTCATCCGCGAGGGTGTGGCGGCACAGGATCCAGCCGCCGACGTCCGTGCGCCGCGCTCTCCCCGGCGGCTGCCGGAGACCCTGGACGTGGACGAGACCGCCCGGCTGCTGGAACCCGCGGCGGAGAACGATGCGCTGGACTGCCGCGACCGCGCCATGTTCGAGCTGGTCTACTCCTGCGGGCTGCGCCTTGCCGAGCTCGCCGCCCTGGATGCGGCGGACCTGCCGAGCGGCGAGGCGGAGCTGCGCGTGACCGGCAAGGGCGCGCGCACCCGCATCGTGCCGGTGGGGCGCATGGCACGCGCCGCCCTGGACCGCTGGCGTGCGCACCGCGACGCGCTGGCGCGGCCGGACGAGCCGGCGATGTTCGTGGGCCGCACCGGCCGTCGACTTGGCCATCGGGCCATCCAGCAGCGGCTCGGGCGCCTCGCCCGCGCGCTCGAACGGCCGGTCCACCCGCACATGCTCCGCCACGCCTTCGCCAGCCATCTGCTCGAATCGAGCGGAGACCTGCGCGCGGTGCAGGAGCTGCTCGGCCACGCCGACATCGGCACCACCCAGGTCTACACCCACCTCGACTTCCAGCACCTGGCGGAGATCTACGACCGCGCGCACCCCAGGGCCCGGAAGAAGGACTGACGGCCCCGTTGTAGGAGCGGCGCCCCCGCCGCGAATCTTCGAAGGACGGTCAGCCCGCCGCCGTTCGCGGCGGGGGCGCCGCTCCTACGAGGGGACGAACCGACCTGCGAGTCGTCGTTCGGCCGCCCGCGACCACGAATGGCCAAACCGACCGGTTGCGCTTTATTCCTCCGCTCGCCGCCCCCACCCCATTGCTGATGTAGAATCGGCGCGCGATCTTAGAAGGAGCATCAAGTGGAACAGTACCAAGGCACCACCATACTGGCGGTCCGCCGCGATGGCCGTGTCGCGCTCGGCGGTGACGGTCAGGTGACGCTGGGCGACACCGTGCTGAAGGGCAATGCGCGCAAGGTTCGGCGGCTCTTCCACGGCAAGGTCATCGCGGGGTTCGCCGGCGGCACGGCGGATGCGTTCACCCTGTTCGAGCGCTTCGAGGGACAGCTGGAGAAGCACGGCGGCAACCTGACCCGCGCGGCCGTGGAGATGGCCAAGGAGTGGCGCTCCGACCGCGCGCTGCGCCGTCTGGAAGCGCTGCTGGTGGTCGCCGACCGCGAGGCGCTGCTGATGATCTCCGGTAACGGTGACGTGGTGGAGCCGGAGCGCGACCTTATCGCCATCGGCTCCGGCGGTGCCTATGCGCAGGCGGCGGCGACGGCGCTGACGGAGAATTCACAGCTGGATGCCCGCACGGTCGTCGAAAAATCCCTGAATATCGCGGCCGGTATCTGCATATACACGAATCACTCGCTCAGCATCGAAGAGCTGGGCGCCGACTGACGGATGGACCAATCCATGTCCGAGATGACCCCTCGCGAGATTGTCCAGGAGCTGGACAAGCACATCGTCGGCCAGGCCGAGGCCAAGCGCTCGGTGGCCATCGCACTGCGCAACCGCTGGCGCCGCATGGCGGTCGAAGAGCAGCTGCGAGGCGAGATCACGCCCAAGAACATCCTCATGATCGGCCCCACCGGCGTGGGCAAGACCGAGATCGCCCGGCGGCTCGCGAAGCTGGCCCGGGCACCCTTCATCAAGATCGAGGCCACCAAGTTCACCGAGGTCGGCTACGTCGGCCGAGACGTGGAGTCGATCATCCGCGATCTCGTCGACATGGCAATCAAGATGACCCGCCAGGAAGAGATGGAGAAGGTCGGCGCGCGCGCGGAGGTCGCCGCCGAGGAGCGCATCCTGGACGCCCTCCTCCCCCGGGCCCGCGGCTGGGAGGATGAGGACGAGAGCAGCAACGCCACCCGTCAGAAGATGCGCAAGAAGCTTCGCGAGGGGGACCTCGACGAGCGCGAGATCGAGGTGGAGCTGCGCTCAGCGCCGGCGGGCGTGGACATCATGGCGCCGCCGGGAATGGAGGAGATGACGAACCAGCTGCAGAGCATGTTCCAGAACCTCTCCGGCGAACGCACCAAGACGCGCAAGCTCAAGATCCGCGATGCGTTCCGTGTGCTGCGGGAAGAGGAGGCCGCCAAGCTCGTCAACGAAGAGGAGGTCAAGCAGAGCGCGCTCGAGCGGGTCGAGCAGAACGGCATCGTGTTCCTCGACGAGATCGACAAGGTCGCCAAGCGCGGCGAAGGATCCAGCGGCACGGACGTCTCCCGCGAGGGCGTGCAGCGCGACCTGCTGCCGCTGGTGGAAGGATCCACGGTGTCCACCAAACACGGCATGGTGAACACTAACCACATCCTGTTCATCGCCTCGGGCGCCTTCCACCTCTCCAAGCCCTCGGACCTTATTCCGGAGCTGCAGGGCCGTCTGCCCATCCGCGTGGAGCTCGCCGCCCTGACCGTTGAGGACTTCGTGCGCATCCTTACCGAGCCGGACGCCTCGCTGGTCCGCCAGTACCAGGCCCTGATGGGCACCGAGGGCATTTCACTGGCGTTCACCGACGATGGGCTGTCCCGCATCGCCGAGGTGGCCTGGCAGGTGAACGAACGCATCGAGAACATCGGCGCCCGCCGGCTGCATACGGTCATGGAGCGGCTGCTCGAAACCGTATCCTACGAGGCCCCGGACCGCAGCGGGCAGAACGTCACCGTCGACGGGGCCTATGTCGACGAGCATCTCGCCGACCTGGCCCGGGACGAGGACCTCAGCCGGTACATTCTCTGACCGCGGGAGAGACCACCCATGCGCCGACCGGACCGCACCGACACCGGACACACGCCCACCGAGATCCGGCTGCACCGGCGCTCGCGGACGCTGCAGGTGAGCTTCGACGACGGTGCCTGTTTCGAGCTGCCCGCGGAGTACCTGCGCGTGTACTCGCCGTCGGCGGAGGTGCGCGGGCACGGGCCCGGGCAGGCCGTGCTCCAGGTGGGCAAGGAGTCGGTTAACATCACCGGCGTCGAGCCGGTGGGCAGCTACGCCGCGAAGCTCGTCTTCGACGACGGCCACAGTACCGGCCTATACTCGTGGGATCTGCTGTACGACCTCGGCGAGAATCGGGAGCGCTACTGGCGAGAATACCTCGAGGCGCTCGCCGAGGCCGGCTATCGGCGCCAATCCAGTGGCGAAGAGGACTGAGATGGTCTCCCGCGAACAACCGGAAGCCGGGCAAACCACCCATTTCGGTTTCCAGAACGTGCCGGTCGCCGAGAAGGCGCAGCGGGTGGGACAGGTGTTCCACTCCGTGGCCGGCCGCTACGACACGATGAACGACCTGATGTCGTTCGGCCTGCACCGGCTGTGGAAGCGCCAGGCCATCAACCTGCTCCGGGTTCGGCCGGGCCACCGGGTCCTGGACCTGGCCTCCGGCACCGGAGACCTCGCCATGGCGCTGGCGGACCGCGTCGGCTCCTCGGGGGGCGTGGTGGCCTCCGACATCAACCGGTCGATGCTCGCCCAGGGGCGGGATCGGCTGATCGACCATGGCGTCGTGGACAACGTCGATTTCGTGCTGGCCGACGCCGAGCGGCTACCGTTTCCCGATGCGAGCTTCGACCGCGTCACCATCGCCTTCGGCCTGCGCAACGTCACCCGCAAGGAGCGCGCGCTGGCCGACATGCGCCGGGTGCTGCGCCCCGGGGGTATGGCGCTGATCCTGGAGTTCTCCTCGCTCTACCTAAGGCCCTTGCGCCCGCTCTACGATCTGTACTCGTTCCGCGTGCTCCCCGTCATGGGCCGCGCGGTCGCCGGCGACGCGGACAGCTACCGCTACCTCGCCGAGTCCATCCGCATGCATCCGGACCAGGAGACGCTGCGGGAGACGATGGCGCAGGCCGGCTTCGAGGACTGCGATTACACCAATCTCTCCGGCGGCATCGTCGCCATCCACCGCGGCCACGTCTACTGACCGAGCGATGACGGACACACCAGCCTGGCTCCAGCAGGGGGGGCTCCGCGTGATCGAGCGCGGACTGAACCAGCTCCTCGCCCGCGACCCGGAAACGCCCCGCCGGCTCGAGCCGCTGGTGGGGCAGCGCCTGCACGTCCACCTCACCGACACGCCGGTGTCGGTGAGCTGCCGCTTCGAGGCGGACGGCCTGCGCCTGGGCACGGTCAGCCCGGAGGCAGAACCCGACGACGAGCGGGCGGCGGACGCCACGGTGCGGGCCAGCATCGCGGGGCTGACCGCGCTCGCCGCCTCCCGCGGACGGCGCAGCCGGGACGTCTCCTTCGAGGGCGACATCGGCGTCGTTCAGGAGGTCAAGCGCCTGTTCGGTGAGCTCGAGATCGACTGGGAGGAGCAGCTCAGCCGGCTTACCGGCGACGTGGTCGCCCATCAGGTGGGCAGCGCGGTCCGCGGCGGCGTCTCCTGGGGACGGCACGTGGGAGAGACGTTCCTGCGCAACCTGGGCGAGTACGTCACCGAGGAGCGGCGCCTGCTGCCGGGCAGCCTGGAGCTCGCGGACTTCGGCGACGACGTTGCCGCGCTGCGCACCGCGGCGGACCGGCTGGAGGCGCGGCTGCGCCGGCTCGAGCGGCACTATGGCCGGGGCAGGGGGGAGGGCTGAGATTGCGTCCGGGACTGATACTTCGCCTCATCCACATCAACCTCATCCTCATCAAGCACGGCCTGGATGACGTCATCCTGGCCACCCACCTGTTCCGACCCCTGCGTTTCCTCGCCATCTTCATGCCCTGGCGCTGGTTCCGCCGCCACCAGCGGCCACGGGGCGAGCGCATTCGCCTCGCGCTGGAGGACCTCGGACCGATCTTCGTCAAGTTCGGGCAGATCCTGTCGACGCGGCGCGACCTGCTGCCACCGGACATCGCCGAGGAGCTGGCCGGACTGCAGGATCGCGTGCCGCCGTTCGACGGCGCCCGGGCGCGCGCCATCGTCGAGCGCGCCTACGGCGGACCGGTGAGCGAAGTCTTCGACCGTTTCGACGAGACCGCGCTGGCCTCGGCCTCCATCGCCCAGGTCCACGCCGCGAGGCTCAAGGACGGCCGGGAGGTCGTGGTCAAGGTGGTGAGGCCCGGCATTCTGCGCACCATCGAGGGCGATCTGCAGCTGCTCTACACCATCGCCTACCTGGCCCGCCGTTACTGGAGGGAGGGGCGGCGCCTGCATCCCGTGGAGGTGGTGCGCGAGTTCGACAAGACCATTCACGACGAGCTGGATCTCATGCGCGAGGCGGCCAACGCCTCCCAGCTGCGCCGTAACTTCGCCGGCTCCGACCTGCTCTACGTGCCCGACGTCGACTGGCCCACGACGCGGGACAACGTCATGGTCATGGAGCGCATCCACGGCATCCCGATCAGCAACATAGAGGCGCTGCGCGCCCAGGGAGTCAACCTCAAGGCACTCGCGGAGCGCGGCGTGGAGATCTTCTTCACCCAGGTGTTCCGGGACAGCTTCTTCCATGCCGACATGCACCCGGGCAACGTCTTCGTCGACCCCGACCGGCGCGACAACCCACGCTATATCGCCGTCGACTTCGGCATAATGGGGACGTTGAACCCCGTCGATCACCGCTACCTCGCGGAGAACTTCCTCGCCTTCTTCAACCGGGACTACCGCCGGGTGGCCGAGCTGCACGTGGAGTCCGGCTGGGTGCCGCCGGACACGCGCGTGGACGAGTTCGAGGCGGCGATTCGCACCGTATGCGAGCCCATATTCGAGCGTCCGCTCGGGGAGATCTCCTTCGGTGCGCTGCTGCTGCGCCTGTTCCAGACCGGCCGCCGCTTCAACATGGAGATCCAGCCACAGCTGGTGCTGTTGCAGAAGACGCTGCTCGCCATCGAGGGCCTGGGCCGCCAGCTGTATCCGGATCTCGACCTCTGGACCACGGCCAAGCCCTATATGGAGCGCTGGATGCGCGAGCAGCTCGGCGTGCAGTCGGTGGTGAAGAACCTCCGGCGGGAGCTGCCGAAGTGGTCCGAGCACCTGCCGACGCTGCCTGTGCGTCTGCATGCGGCCCTCGACGAGATCACCGCGGCGCGAGAGCGCCTGGAGCGTCAGACCGAGGAGCTGAGCGCACTGAGGAGCGAAATGCGCCGCTCGGGACGCCGCCAGTTCGGCGCCTTGCTGGGCGCCACCCTCGTCGTCTGCGCCTTCATCGTCTCCGGGCTCGACGGCTACACGCCCACCATGCTGGCCGGCACGCCGCTGGTGAGCTGGATCCTGGGCGGTCTCGGCGGCGTCATGTGGCTGTCGAGCTGGCCACGGGACTGAGTGAGCGGTCGGCGCGCCGGCGGCGTT
>Ga0102944_1002029_pt1 | contig 12323 bp, 10 predicted proteins | sample SalPonD_shore_MG_FD_78172 | JGI IMG/M metagenome (GOLD analysis project Ga0102944, IMG submission 78172) | Salt pond soil microbial communities from South San Francisco under conditions of wetland restoration - Salt Pond MetaG... | ecosystem: Environmental > Aquatic > Marine > Intertidal zone >... | reverse complement strand
GCTGTTTCGAACGATCTTACGGTAAGTGGTACGGGAGCCCTTGCATTGACTGGAGGCGTGACGGTGACCGGGGCAACAACGGTTTCTGCCGGATCGGTTACAGCGGACACCGGAGGAGTGGTTGATACCGGAACTCTGTTGCTCTCTGGCGGGAATATGAGCGTAACCGCCCCTGCCTCATTACAGGTGTCTACCGGTGACTTTGTAATAAACAACGGGTCCAGCACGTACAGCGGAAGTGGCAATGTCACCGTATCAGTCGGCAATCTGGATGTGAGTCTTGGAGACTACTCCCCGTCAGGAGCTACCGTAATCACCACAGGTGATTTCTTGGTGCAAAGCGGCACCGTGCATCCAACCGGGACGGTGACTCTCAACGGTGCTGACGGAGACATAACGGTATCGGCAGGTACGGCAACCTTTGATGGTGCGGTGCAGGTAAACGGGGCCACCGGAGATGTAACGGTAAGCGGCGGTACCTATCAGGGCAGTGGGGACACATCAGTTGCATCAGGGGATCTCATCCTTTCAGGCGGGGCGTATGACACAGGTGGTGCAACGGTATTAAGCGCGGGGGACGTGCTTGTAAGCGCGGGTACTTCAACGCCGACGGGAACCATAAATGCGGTGAACGCAAGCTTCAGCGGGGCGGGAACACTGAACAGCAATGGGGCGGTAACCCTTACCGGTGACATCACGATGAGCGCCGGCACGTGGACGGCGGACGGTTCCGTTGACGCGGTCAATGCGTCAGTTACCGGCACGGCAACCATGACAAACAACGTGTCCACTGCGGCCACGGGCAATCTTTCGGTAACAGGCAGCAGCACATTCTCCAACACCGGCACACTCAACGTAGGCGGAGATATCGATTTTACCGGCGGAACCTTTACCGCCGGCGGGCTTGTCACGCTAGACGGGACGGTCGTGCAGAACATCACGCCTGATGCCAAGGACTTCGGACCGGTCCGGAATTCAAACACAACCGAGCGGGTGATTCTCACCGGTACGGCTACCTTCACAGACCTGGTTGTAGATGCCGGCGCGATTTTTGTAGTAGGAGAGACGGCTGCAGGATCATTAACCATTCCGGATGGAGCAGGGGATGAGTTGACCACTACCGGGCCGGACGGAGAGTTCCGTTTGGACGGCACCACAGGCAACGCAACCCTCACCGCCGGTGCGGCAGGAAGCATTGCAAACAATGGCGTGTTCAGCCTTGCCGGCGCCAACACGCTCACGCTTGCCGGATCTGCTCCCGACGCAATCTTCACGGGGAACGACATCACCTACGGTGGACTTGATCTGACGCTTACTAACATGGACTACCAGGTGGATTCAACGCTTCCAATCGGCACAACACTGACGTTGGGAAGTGACATTACCATGCGGAACATCACCTTTGACGGTGACGGCACCACCTCTCTTGTCACGGCCGGATTCGCGCTGACTTCCGGTGCAATTGCCTTCACGAACAACGAGACGCTTGATGCGTCTGCCGGCGGCGACTTGACCTTCTCCGGAACCGTCAATTTCACGAACGGCAATTTCACAAAGGATGCCGGCGGGACGGCGGTCATCTATTTCAACGCGGGTGCTGCGCAGACCCTGACCAGCGCCGGACAGGATCTCGGCAACATCGATATTGCCGCGGGAACTACCCTGACTTCTACGGACTCTGGCAATTTTGACAACATCACAATTGAAGCTACCGCGGTGTTCTCCACAAATGCAGACATCACGGTGGCAGGCAACTGGGCAAACAATGCCGGTTTTACCGGATATCTGCATAACGAACACACGGTTTCATTTGATCCAACCCTCGGGTCCACAATTCAGGTACTCGGTAACACGGAGTTTCATCATTTCCAGGCAAATCTTGCTGGATCCGGTGGGCTGAGAATCCAGTTCGGGGCAGGGGACAGAATCCGTATGGACGGAACAGGCGGCGTATTTGATGTGCACGGCGTGGATCTGCCATCCGACGGGAATCTTGATGGCAATTGGGTAATTCTTGAATCAACCAACAACAGCGCAGGGAATGAGTGGGAGTTTGAACTCGCTGGCAACGCGGTGCTTAATATGCAGTACGTGCAGGTGAATTACAGCCAGGCAACCATTCCGGTCATCGTGCCGCCGGACGTGGACACACAAAATTGTATTAACTGGCTGACCAATAACCCGGTTATGAGAAGCTATACCAGAGACCGGGACGCTAACGGCAAGATCGATGCAATAGAGGTGTACCCGCAGGTGCCGATTAATGCTGATTTCGGCGACTTCCAGGCAACGGTTGCCGGCTATACAATTACCGGCTACACTGCAAACCCGGGTGACGCCACGTTCTTCATTGATCTGGCGGAAAAACCGTATCTGGATACTGAGGTGACACTGGATTGGAGCATTCTCAACAACACCACGCTGCTTGACAACTCGGTAGGGATTCAGCTGGTCGTGATAACTTCAGCGTCATTTCCGTCAGGTGGTGCTACTGCCACGGCTGCTGATGGTGCGGCCCCCGTGATTGCCTACACCCTTGCCGTTGCAAACGGTACCCAGATCTTCATGCGCTTTTCTGAGCCGGTCTACGCATCAGCTCCCGGCACCAGCCTGGCGCCTGGAGATTTCACCATCACGGGAGGCAATAACCAAGCGGTAAGTACGCTAACCCCGGTAACGACTTCGGGAAATGGCTATAGTGAACTAGTCCTAAACCTTGATTCGCCGCTTGCTATAAGCGACATCGCCACAACAGAAACGGTCACACTTAGCGCAGGCCAGGACTATCCGACTGTAGCGCCCAGTCCCACACCGCCGCTATCTCCTCCAGCTGTTCCGGTCGGAGTTCCTGCACCGCATGATCTTGTCAGCTTATCACACCGTATTACTGATGTGGCTCTGGGCCCCGTTGATCAGGCTCTTATCCAACCTGTCTTTGCTACAGACACAACCATCAGAGATCCAATTCGCGGCGGTGTGGGACTCATCCGTGACTTTGACGGCTCGGCCTACCTGCAACCGCAGGATCTGCAACTGGAAGTAAATAATCAGGTTCCGGGAACTCCGACACCGGATTTGGTGTACGACTCAAGCGTTCCTCCATCGCTCAAAAACGGGGACTTATGGCTTCCGACATTCAATGAATCGAACTACAGCGGCATTGTGCCGTACCCCAACACGGGCGCTGCTTCGCTCGCGCCCTCATCCCAGAATGGAACCTTGTTCGATTACGCCATCCCCGCCGCAGACTCCCAGAACTATGACGGGGCGAGCTTCCAGTTCTTTTTCCGCATCGGTACGCTCTATTACGGCCGGCTTGCGCCGGGTTCCGCTCCGTGGTACCAGCGCGTGCGGCCGTGGTCTTTTGACATCAAGCACATTCTCACCCAGCGCGGCTCGGTGAGCATTCTGAACAACGTAATTAATCCGGAGCGCGGAGAACGCACGAGCCTTCACTATTCGCTCTCTGGAACAAGCATCGTGCGCATCTACGTCTTTAACCTGGCTGGCGACCTTGTGAATACGCTGCAGCGCGGCACCCAGTCGGCGGGGGACCACTCAACCACGTGGGACGGAAAGAACGCGCAAGGTGATATTGTTGCGCGCGGGATATACTTTATCAGGGTACAGGCCGATGGAATTGATGAGTACCGCAAGGTAATGGTGGTGAAGTGATGAGAAGAGGAATGAAAAAAGGACGATGCGTCGGCGCGGCGGTTGGTGCCGCGCTCGCGGTGCTCACGCTCTTTCTTGCATCGTGCCAAAATATCTTCACAAACCAGGAGATTTCTGCGCAGTCGACGCTAAACACCTACCAGGTTACTGTCACGGCCACCACCCCTACAGGGCTCACCACGGGCACCATTACGGCAAGCTTTGATAATCTTACTACCGGTGCCAACCTGGACTCGGCCGGTGCGCTGCCATGGTCATTCACGGTGACCGGAACCGAAGATTTTACTGCGCCGGAAGTATTAAATGCATCAGTTGGGGTTAGCGGGTCAACCGCAGACGAGAGTGTCCGTCTGGTTGTAGTCTACGAGGAGTTCGGGCCTGGTGATCCGGTAACCCACACCATTTTTGACCAGACGGTAAGCAGTCCGGTTGGCGGGAACATTAGCGTGAGCTCCACTTTTGTCCTTCCCTACGAGACTCTTCAATAGCAGCGTGTCCGGCGGCCGGGCAGCCCGCGTCCTCTTAACGTTTAGAGCGCCGCAATGACTTCCGCCGCGTGCTCCTCCGGTTTGACCGTTGGAAAGACCTTTTTGATCTTCCCATCCGGGCCAACAATGAAGGTGCTTCTCAGTATCCCTTCATAGCTCTTACCGTACCTCTTCTTCTCACCCCAGGCGCCGTACGCCTTGATGACGTTCTTCTCGGGATCTGAGAGAAGATAAAAGGGAAGATCGTACTTTGACTTGAACTTGCCGTGGGAATCCTGGCTGTCAGCGCTAATACCCAGAACTACGGCGCCTTTATCCAGGATTTCCGAGTAGCTGTCACGGAAGCTGCACGCTTCCTTGGTGCAACCGGGCGTATCGTCTTTGGGATAGAAATAGATAACGCACGACTTCCCGCGGAAGTCTGCAAGTGATACCTGTGCTCCGGTTTCATCCGACAGGGTGAAATCCGGGGCTGGCGATCCCTCCTGTACCATACGTGTCTCCTTTCTTCTTCCGTCATAAAAAAACGGCGGAAAGTGCAGCCTGCAGGTCTGAAAGCTTGTAAGGCTTGACCAGAACCGCACTCTGCGGCAACTGCTGTATCCACTCCGCTGTGTGCGTGTCCGTGGCTCCCGTGGAGAGGACAATGCGCACGTGCGGTGCGGATTCCCTGATCCGCTTTACGGCGGCTGACATATCTTCAGCTTCTGATACGGCTGTGTCAAGAATGACAATCTCAACGGCATGGTTTCCAACCAGCGCTTCCGCCTGTGAAAGGGTGGAAACGGATTCACAGTGATGGCCAAGCCGGGCGAGCATGCGCTCAGCCACACGCCTGACCGATTGGTCTGCATCCACAAGGAGAATGCGTGCCGGAGGTTCCTCCACAACGGAAGCACGGCCCTGTCTTTCTTCCAGGAACTCCGCGGTTGGCAGGAGCATGTTCACGGTTGTGCCGCGGGCCGGTGTGGATTCAATTTCCAGTGTTCCCCCGTGGTGCCGGACCACAAAATAGGCTAGGGAGAGACCCAGCCCCTTATGATGCGACTTGGTGGTAAAAAATGGATCAAAAACGCGATGAACGCTCTCATCACTGATGCCGCTTCCCGTATCTGACACCTCTACGGCGGCAAAGCGCCGGTTGCCCTGGCCGCGCGCCACCGTACCTACCCGGATGTGAAGCGTGCCGCCGTCACGCATTGCCTCTGCCGCGTTCACAAGGATGTGATAGACGGCGTCACGCAACTGTGCCGGTTCCGCATACACGTAGGTGGGTCGTTCCGGAAGCTCATAGTCAGTTTCCCAGCCGTCAGAGGGAAGACGGCGCGCGCTTTCCTGGATAAGAGTGACCAGGTCAACCAATTCTTTCCGGTGGGCGCCTCCCCCTGAAATGGTGAGAAGGGTGGCGCTGAGATCCCGCGCCCGTGTTACGGACTCCTTACTCATCCGGATCACGGTTTCTGTTTCCGGCGTATTCTCAACACTGATGCGCAACAGCTCAAGGTTTCCCAGAATGCCGGCAAGGATATTGTTCAAATCGTGGGCCACGCCTCCTGCAAGGGTGGCAAGAGACTCAACTTTACCGTTTCGGTTTACCTCATTCTGTAATCGAACCCACTGTACCATGTCTCTCATGAGATAGGCGGTTCCCGCAAAGCGGTTCTGTCCGGTCTGCACAGGGCTGCGCGTTATGCTTAAGAAAATGCCGTTCCAGTTTGCAGAATATGCGTGAAATGCGCGTGACGGGGACTCTCCTGCGCTTCCGGCCGTGGCGGTGGTCAGGACGGGAAACACCTCCGGGATAGGTCTGTCAATGATAGCGCTGCGTCTGCGGCCAATAATCCGGGCGGCCGCGGGATTAAGGTAGACAATGCGGTTGTTCCTGTCTGCGATGAGAACTCCCTCCCGCATACTGCTAATGGTGGCGCGGTAAAGACGTTCACGCGTATCGGACCGGAGTCTGTCGTTTATGAAGAGAAAGCCTGCCGCGGCCACCAGAACGAGAAGAAACGTGGTGGTGATATTTAACGCCCGCATCTGCCTGCCTATGTAGCGGTCTATTTCAGATAGCAGGCGGCCCAGAAAAAAGTCAAAGGGCCCCGCCCCGCCAACCAGCTCGCGCAGAGCGTTTCTTACCTCCTCGCTCTCCTTTTCCGGCGGCGGAACGGGAAAGAAATCTGTCCGGTCAGCTGCTTCAGGGATCCGTAACCGGGTTTGGTCCGGATAGAACTGGTCCAGGTGGTGGCTCACGGACTCCAGGCGATAGTCCAGGTACGCATATTCGCGGCGCAATCCTGAGAGATTGATCGCAAATTGATCTTGCGTTGATTCTATGAGCGGCAAAAAGGGTATGGCGAGTACGCGCGATACAGATTCCTGAAATCCGACTACCGCCCGCTGCCAGGCCATCACCGCGCGCGGCGTATTTGCAGCGAGTACTAATGCTGCGGTCCTGGACTGCAGACCGGTCCAGGCACGGTCAGTATGGGCAACAACAGATCTAAGGGATCTCAGCTGGGAAGCAGGATGTGCCGTCCAGAATATAGCAGCAAGTGTCACCGTCAAAGCGAGTATCATGATGATCACTCGTCCGGAGGCAGGATTCTCCACAAGCCGCCGAAATCCGCCTGACCCCGTTACTGCTGTGTTCTGTTGCACGTCAGTTCATTTTAACATGTCCGGCGGCGTTCATCTACAATACATCTTTCAGCCGGGCGGCCTCTTCCTGAAGGACGGAGGCGTATCTGCCGTCGCGCGCAGCGTAGCGGAGGATGGCCCGCAGGTACCCCGCCGGTGTTCCTGTATCAAGCCGTTCACCGCGGGTCCTGCAGTATGTAACCTTTCCCATTGTCATGAGGCGCTTGAGCGCGTAGGTGTGATAGTACTCTCCCGTGCGTTTGCTTTTCAAATGTTTCTCCCAACCTTCCTGCAGCAAAGAGAAGAACTCGGGCGTGTAGAGGTAGCGGCCAATGGAGGCTTCTCTGCTTGGCTCCGTGCCGGGCGCGGGTTTTTCCACAATATCCGTGACGCCCGTGCCCTCTTCATCCAGGGAAAGAACGCCGTAACGGTTTAGCTCAGGCGGATCAAAGAGTGTTGCCAGTACGGTTTTCCCGGTTTCGCGGTAACGCTCGGTAAGCTGCGCGGTAAGCGGCTCGTCTCCAAAGTGAATGTCATCAGGATAGGCAACCACCACCGGTTCCCCGGCGGCAAAGCCGCGTGCTAAAAGCAGCGCGTGCCCGGTTCCAAGCATCTCGGTCTGCCGCACAATGGTGAAATGCGCCGGATACGGCCGCACCAGTTCGAGCGCCTCACGGTTGCCTTCCCTGGTAAAAAGCGCCTCCAGCTCCATTTCCCGGTCCAAATAATCTTCCAGGCTCTTCTTGCGCCGCGAGGATATAATCAAAATCTCCTCAATCCCGGATGTAATAAACTCTTCAATGATGAACGCAATGGAGGGCTTATCCAGCAAAGGGAGCATTTCTTTGGGAATGGTCTTGGTAACCGGCAGAAAACGCGTGCCGTAACCCGCGGCTACAATAATACCTTTCATATCCATTCCACTATAGAGAAAGCGATGTGACCAATCAAGCCGGGCGAAAATTGACGAAGCGCCGAAGGCGGGATACATTCTCCTTCATATGAAGCGGACAATAGTGGTGCTCGCCGCAGCATTTTTGCTGCTGGCCGGGTGCAGCGTAAAGCAGGAGATTGCCCTTGCGGGCGATGGATCAGGAGGCGCGGTTCTCAACGTGGAGCTGGCGCCCATGCTGGTGAACTATCTCCAGGACCTCTCCGGCAGCGTGACGCAGGATGGATCGTTTTCCATATTTGATACCAAAACACTCAGCCAAACACTGGAAAAGGAACCGGGAGTCACGGTGCGCACGGCGGAAAGCAAGAACAGCGGTACCCTGCATCTGGAGCTCACGTTTACCGATATCTCCCGCGTGCTCGCCGCACAGGGAGAGAGTGTTGATTCGTTCCTGCGCTTTTCCCGGTCCGGTGAGAGAAAAACACTTGTCATAACGGTGAGCCAGCAGGTAGTGAAGCAGCTTTTTTCTCTCACGCCGCTTTCCGGCAGCATGGTGGAGCAAACCCTTCTTCCGCCGCCTGAGAGTAAGATGGGAAAGAAAGAGTACATCGATTACCTCTCCTGGGCAATGGAGGAGTATGCCCCTGACGGAGATGCTGCTTCCATCATCGGGAATGCCGTCATCCACGTAGGCGTCACGGTGAAGGGGAGTATTCTTTCTCAGAGCGGCGGTGTGCAAGACGGCAACCGTGTGGATTTCCAGCTTCCGGTTGTGGACCTCCTGACGGCCCGGAGCCCCATAACGTATCAAATAACCTTCCGTTGACGGTCCTGTCATCCACCGGCTATAGTGTTTCTCACGATATATGCTGTCCGAATTAGTGATTGAACCGGAAGCTCTATTCCATATCCTCTCACTTGCCAACCTCGTTATAATAGATGCGCGCAGCGTAGAAGAGTACAGAAAGGGCCACATTGTAGGCGCTGTCTCGCTTCATCCTTCCCGTCTTGAGCAGGAAGTGACGCTTGAGAACGGCTCTCAGGTAAGCCGGCTGGTGTGTGAACCTGAAAGCGCCACCGAAGCGCTCCGTGATGCCGGCGTTAGTAAAGAAAGCCGCGTAGTGATCTACGACGACGGCGGTGACTACCTTGCCGCCCGCCTTTTCTGGATTCTGGATTATTTCAGCCACCCGCACGTGCAGATTCTTGACGGCGGTCTTGACGGATGGCGGGCTGACGTTGGCATTATCACGCGGGAACTTTCCGTGAACGAAAAGGGGAATTTTACTCCCTCTCCTGACGAATCCAAGCGCACAGATTTCTTTGATCTGCTGACTTCCATCGGTCAGGCTTCTATGAATCTGTGTAACAGCCTGGATGAACATGAGTTTGCGAAAGGTGCCATTCCAGGCAGTGTGAACCTTCCCTATCAAAAGACGTACCGGGAATCAGGCTACTCGAGATTACGTGGTACCCTGGAACTCCGCTCCATCTTTGAGCATGTGGGTGCCAAACCTGACAAAGAGCTCATCTTTTATTGCGGGGTGGGCTACAGCGCAGCCCAGACCTACTTTGCCGCCAAGGCGGCAGGGTTCTCCCGCGTAAGCCTCTACGACGGATCAATGGAAGAGTGGACGGCGCGAGGTGGAGATCTCTTTCCCTTTGGAGACCCCAACAAAGATTCCTGAAAAATGTGAAACATCTTACGCAGTAGTGCGTATATCCTAGTACCGGAATCCATGAACGCTCAAAATGAACAGTTCTTCACTGACCAGGACGACCGGGAGGCCGTTCTCTCAGTACAGGCTGGTGACACACAGGCTTTCTCTCTTCTCGTTGAGCGCTATACGCCCGCGCTACACGCCCTGGCCCTGCGCATGCTTGGTGACCGTGAAACAGCATCGGAAGCCGTTCAAGAGATATTTTTCAAGGCGTACCGGCACCTGTCCACCTTTGAGCCACAGCGGCGATTCTATCCGTGGCTCTATACCATTGCGGTAAATCATGTGCGCACGGAAGTGCGGAAAACCAGATTCCGCGAGCGCTTTCACCACAGGTCCGCAGATCCGGATTACACACTCTCTTTCATACCTTCCCGGCACGCCGCCCCTGAGGAGTCTCTTCTTCGCCGTGAAGCGGACCGCGAAATTTCGGCGGCGTTAGGTACGGTTCCGCCCCGGCAGCGGGAGGTCTTTGTGTTGCGCTACGTAAGCGGGCTTTCGGTCAGGGATGTCTCAGAGATAGTGAAGTTACCGGAAAACACGGTGAAAACGTATGCAAGACGGGCGCGTGAGAAACTGGCGCACGCCCTTTCATCAGTGATATGAAACCTGAATGACTTCCGTGCGTATATGAAAAGTGTAGAGGATAATGACGATGACCTGTGACGAGTTTAGAAATGCCGCGTCCCGCTGGTTGAACAGAGAGTGGGCAGAAAGCGAGGAGAGACAACAGATCCCCCAGGCGCTGCGTGAGCACGGTTCTACGTGCGCGCGGTGTCGCACGCGGCTGGAAGTGCTGGAACTGCTGGCGCGTCCCTCTGAATTGTCCGAAACAACGCCGCCGGCGGACCTGGCCCTGCGCGTCATGAATCGGATAACCGCAGAAGAGCGCAACAGAAAGCGTTACACCCGTGCACACACCGGGGAAGGCGCTCGTACGGGCGCGCGGTTTGGACTTATTATGCGCTGGTTCGTCCTTCCCGCGGCCGCGGCGGCAGCGCTCTTTGTGGCGCTTACCCTTGGGTGGAGCCACGTGGAAGCCGCGCCGCCGAACGTGGAAATGGTCCACCTTTACATTGCAGCCCCGCATGCGCAGCAAGTTTCCGTAGTTGGAGACTGGAACGGGTGGACCGCGGGGGAGGACCGGTTGCAGGATCCTGACGGGGACGGCGTATGGGAAATAGAGCTTAAAATTCCCTCCGGAGGGGAGTACCAGTATCAGTTTTTGATTAACGGAGAAAAATGGGTTCCTGACCCGCATTCCCTACTACACATTGACGATGGGTTTGGCGGTCAGAACTCAGTACTCGCTATTTGAAAGAGGAGAACGTAGAAATGAAACGATACAAGATTATCGTCCTGGCAATTGTGGTGATGACGGCGGTGATGCCGCTCTTTGCCGCTGAGGAAGATGCGCCGGCATACGTGAGAGAGGTTGCCGCGTACTTGCAGAGACTTGGATGGAGTGAAGAGGCGGCGGCGCGGTTGCAACGGCAGGCGCAGGAGATGAACTGGGAAGGATTCCGCCAGGCGGAAGCGGCCCCTGTTGCTCTTGCGCTGGATTTTGCCCTTCACTATGCGCGGCGTTCGGGCGGAGAGCTTGATACACAAACTCAGGCAGAGTTGATGTGGCAAGTCTCAGCCGGTGCAGGTGAAATGAACCGTCTGGGGTATGACCCGGAGTTTATCAGGGATGTGATGCTTACCTGCACCAGGGACGTGCTCGCAGCGCAATTGCAAAGTCGTGATCAGGACCAACTTCAGGACAGAGATCGTGTGAAGCTGCACATTTCCGCTGACTCGCTCTCAGAGGCAATGAAGCAGGAGTTACGGCTTACCGTACGGAACCGGGAGCGGCAGCGCGTGGGGAGCGGATGGAGTGACCCGGCGGCTGGCATGAGCGGGCACGGCAACAGCACGGGGTCCGGGCCGCGTGACGGAAGCAGACCGGGCGCCAGGTAGAGTGAAGGTACACCTGTAGCAAGATGATGTGTGAAAAGTGGTATTTCGACCAGCGTGTTTCCCGGCCGGCTCCGGGGAACACGCACTATTTCCCCATCGTTCTCATTCTCCTGCTGTGCGCGGGATTTCCCCTTTTTGCACAAAGTCCGGACACTATCCTTTCACAAACCAGTTTTACACCGCAGGAAAAAGAGGCAATCTCCGCTGTCTTCCGTCGCGCACAGGATGACGCACTGCCGACAGTGCTGCTTGAGAACCGGCTGCGGGAAGGTATTGCAAAACATGTATCTCCGGCCGCCGTTGTCCAGGTACTCACCCGGGATGCCGGGCTCCTCAAAGAAGCAAGAGAGATCCTGAAGGTCTCTCCCACCGGCAGGCAGGTGTTGAACGACACTGCGTCCTGGGCACGCGCCGCCAATTTGCTCGGCGGCGGACAAAGCGCCAAAGAGGTGGGTTTTCTTGTGGAGCAGGTGAAAGGAAACCCGCAGGCGTTCCGTCCTGCAGGCGCGCTCTATGCCGCGTTGCGGGACTGGGGGCTATCGGTTTCAGAAGCGCAGCTTCTGGTTTCCGCTGTTACCGCTTCACCCCTGCCGCCGGAGGAGTATGAGCAAATCCCTGCGGTACTCATTTCCGGACAGCGGCAGCGCATTCAGGTTGACGAGATGATCCGGAGAATGGAAGTCGCGTTGCCGCGGGCCAAGAGTGTCGCGGCACTCCGGCGCCAGGTACTTAATCCGTGACAGTGATGAGCGGGGAGGAGAGGTAATGATGTACAAAAGGCTCTTTATAGCAGCGTGGATTGTCCTGCACAGTGGGGCACTTCTGTTTGCGTTTCCTCCAACCCTGGTGCTCTCCGGCCGCGGCACGGGCGGATTGGATGCGCTTGAAGGTGCCGCCGCGCAGGGGTATGCGGAGATTACCGGCCGTTTTTACGTGGGAACCCGT
>Ga0102944_1002028_pt1 | contig 12325 bp, 8 predicted proteins | sample SalPonD_shore_MG_FD_78172 | JGI IMG/M metagenome (GOLD analysis project Ga0102944, IMG submission 78172) | Salt pond soil microbial communities from South San Francisco under conditions of wetland restoration - Salt Pond MetaG... | ecosystem: Environmental > Aquatic > Marine > Intertidal zone >... | reverse complement strand
TTTTTTTTTTTATATTTATTAAATAATATCGATAAAAAATAATTAATTAGAATAAATACAAAAAATAAAGAATAAAAAATGATTGGATATGGGACTTTATTCATAATATTTTCAATATAAGTATTTATGCGTTTCATATCTTCTATATTAGACATACTTAAGGATCTTTCAATAGTCACAAAACTCAAATGAAAAGACATTATCATATCAATTATAATTAAGAGAATAATAACTATTAGAAGCCATTGAGAAAATATTTTAAAATTATTCGATTTTGAATTTTTTTCATAAAATAAGCAAATAATGAAAATAAATGGAATTGCTATGAGTAATGGTATTAAATAAGCCATAAAACTCATAACTATTAAGTAACTCGAAAAAAATAAAAATTTAAATTTTTTATAAAAAGATTTAAGACTATTATTCTTACTGAAAAAATTTTTTTTTAATACCAATAAAAATACAGAAATGGCTAAGAAAAATGTTATATATGAAAATGTTTTATAAATAAAATGAAATTCCATACGAAATATAAATTCTGATATAGAAAAATCAATCAGATTGGAAACTAAAGAAAAAGCACCAGAAAATATTATAAAGAATATTGTTGAAAGAATTATTACTCTCTCTTTCTGATTTGAAAGAATTACCTTAAAAAAAATATATGAAGATGTAACAAATAAGTAACAAAAAGGCGCTAAAATAGCATTTATATTGATAGGAGGAATTCCACAAATTTCACTTAATCCAAAAATTATATATCCCCAAAACGCCGGATAATCATCCCAATAAATTCGGTCTCTTAAAGGATTTAAATTTGATTTTCCAATAAAAATAGAAGGAGCAACACCAACCCAATCATCTTGACCAATAAGATATAATCTTCCAAAAAATATACCAGTCGAAAATAAGGCGATTCCGCTAGCTAAAATTATAATTAAAATAGTAATCTTCCTTAAAGTAATATTTTTTTTTCTGAAAGTTAGATATTTTTCTCGAAAATTCTTAATAATTAATTCAAATAAGTATAAAGAAAAAATACAAATAATTAACAAAGAGAATATCATATTTGAAGTTAAATTGATCTGATCAAAAATTAAAACTAAAAACCCTATAAAACCCCATGAGAGGATAGGATAAAAAGTAATTATTAGTATTAAAGAATCTATTTTCAATATTTTTGAAAATTCATTTTTAGAAAAAAATAATGAATATAATATTGATCCTGGAAGATAAGAGATAATAATAAGTAAAATTATAGCACGAATAAAATTTAATATGGAAATTTCTTGCCATAAAATTACTGAATTCGTAGATTTAATTGGGGGTATTATAATCGCAGTGATTAATAAAATACAAAAAAAAAGCTTAATATTAAATTCAGATAAGATATTTAATTGATATTTTTTATCAAATGATTCTTTATCGAATTTTAGAAAAACGTAAAAGAGAGATAATATAATAATTGAAACGCCAATTAATAAGATAAAAGGTATTCCATAGCCATATTGTAAAAATGGTGATATATTAAATTTACTTAAGATATATAGAAAAATAACTAAAAAAGAAGAAATAAAAGCAATAATAATTATTTTTTTTATATTTTTTTTCAGAAATAAATTTAAATTCGTTTTAATTACCTTGATGGAAGTTTTAAGACCATGAATTTACCATATTATTTATATATTTGGTTATTTTTTCTTAAAGTAGAGTTAAAAAAATTTAGCATTTAAATTTAATTATTATTATTATTTAAAATGACACTATTTTAATTTCATTCAAAAAGAAAATTATATATAAAATTAATTTAATGAAAATTTCTATAAACAATTAGATCCCAGAGGAAAAGTTATTTCTATATTTAAATATAATGAAATTTCCATGATGCTCTTTATTATATTATCTTTTTTTAGAATTTATTTCCTAAATAGATAATGAATCATTTTTTTATTCTATACCTAAATTTTTTTAAATTAATTATAACTCAATTTTAACCGATATTATTATTATCAGAAAAAATTATAATTTCTGATATATCCTTTCTATTTTATTAACAATTATTTTCCATGAAAATAATTTTGCTCGTTTCTTTGCTTTTTTACGATAATTTTTTACTAATTTATAATTTTTATCAATTTGTTTTATTTGTTTTTTTAATATATTAACATTACCTTTTGGAAAGAAAATTGCAGCCTCCTCTAAAGCTTCTATATTCTGTGGAACATCACTTGCAATGATGCAATTACCGAATCCGAGTGCTTCAATTGTAACTGGTCCAATTCCTTCAGAGTTATTTATTGACGGTCTAATATTAGCATAACATGATTTACAAATATCTTTATATTCCTCTCCATAGATAGCACCGAGAAAAATAACATCCTTATTTGCTAAGTTGAGAATTTTATTTTTATAAGGTGCACCAACCATGGGATCAGAACCAAGGATTACTAATTTTCGAGAAGTTTCTATTTGGGTAAAAGCCTTTATTAAAATATGAACACCTTTTTCTGGAACGAGCCTTCCTACGAATAAATAATATCCCTCTTTTTCAAGATTATATTTTTTGATAGTATTATTTTCATAAGTAGTTTTTTTTTTCTTTGGTCTTGGACCATATGGAATATAAAAGGCTTTCTTATTCCAATTTTTATAGAACCATGTCTGAGTAAATTGTGAGTCAGTAATTACTGAGCTTGCATATTTTATTCCAAGTTTATAACCTAAATATACAAAAATTTTTGTTAAAATTGAATAACTATATCTTTTCCATTCTAATCCATCTGTAGAGATTACTGTTTTTTTTCTAAATAATTTTAAAAAAGGCATAAACAAATATGGCCCATAAATTTGATAAATAACTTTCTTATCTCTAAAAAGGTGTATTATTGGATAAATTTCACGAATTAAACGATCTATTGATGGTCTCCCTGTTTGAGGTACTTTAATTATTTTAAGGTTTTTAATTCCCGTATTTTTTACATTCTGAACTGAGTAAACAATACATTTATGTCCTTTTTTGGTTAATAAAATACTAACTTGTTCTACGACAGTTTCAAATCCTCCATATCTTGCAGGTATTCCTTTTGTTCCTATAAATGCAATTTTCATTTTTTATTAAATTAAGGTTTAATAAAGGATTTCAAATTAAAGTAATAATTACCAAAAGAATTTTATTATATTAAGGTTTAATTTCTTTAAAAATATCGCTATTTACATAATCTTTTAAACAGATTCTCCAGTCTCTCATATAATTTGAGTTTCTGGCTATGAGTTTTAAATTTTTCAATTTCTCTGATTTGGGGCGGATAGCGAAATATTCTTTTTTCCAATAATCAGAATCGACTCTATTTATTTTAATCTTATTTCTATCTAACAATTGAATTAGTTCTTTTGCTACCTCATATCTACTAGCTTCTCCTCCACAAACCATATTATATAAACCATATGGGATACTATTATCTAAAATTTTATAAATGTTAAATGCAAAATCATTTGTGTAAGTGGGTGTTCCTAATTTATCATCAACTATGAAAATTTCTTTTTCTCCCTTGAGGATTTTTTTATAAATTTTTGAAATGAATTTCTTATCTTTTTTCCCTCCTCCCATCATCCATCCCGCTCGAAATACATAATGTTTTTTTACGGTTTTTAAAGTATATTGTTCTCCATAAAATTTAGTCAATCCATATGTATTTAATGGATTAGGTCTATCGAATTCCGTATAATATTCCTTTTTTCCATCAAATATACCTGCACTAGAGATAAATATATAGGGGATATCAAGTAAATTAGAAATCAGTCCAAGATTTTCAGCACCAAGGGCATTTGTTTTGTATGTTTCTTTTTTGTGAAGTTCACACCATTCTAAGTCTGTTTTGGCTGCAAGATTGATAATAAAATCAGGTTTAAAATCTAAAATTTGTTTTTTAATATTTTGATAATCACAAACATCTCCAAATTCCAACCATTTCTAATTTAAGACTATATCGGTTGCTAGAATATCATATTGATGTTTGGAAAATTCTTGATATACTGCTCTCCCAAGCATCCCTCCTGCTCCAGCAATATAAATCTTATTCATTTTGAATCAATTCCGATTTATTTTTTAATATAGACTTTTCATTTCTATAATTCTTCTTTAATTATGACTTTATCTAGATGATTTAATATTTAGTGTGTTTCTAAAATACAATATTGTTAAAAAATTTATCTTAAATTCATATATTTTTATAAATAATAAAAAATCCAAGAGATTTTTAATAGTTTTTTGTTATAGAATGGTATATCTCTTTTTTTATCTTTATATATTATAAGAAATGGATCAATTTAAAAATTTCAAAATTATTTAAATCAAAAATTTTTTAGTCTTAATACTTTTTTTTACATCTTTTGAGTAAATAATAAATAATCTAAATAGAGATAGAATTATTTTTATATGTTAATTAAATCATATCTAAAAGAAAAATAACGCTTAAGGATTTAAAAAAGATAATATTAAATTGATTTTACGAAATATGGAAATTTTTTTTTTGATTTTTTTCCAAGAAAGTAGTTACAATTATTTTTTATGAGTTTTGCATATAATTATTATATCATTAATTATTAAATCCAACCATAAATTTTAATCAAATATTTTTAACTTTTAAAAAAATTCAAATAAAGAATTTTATATTATTATTGAATTAGAGTCCTATATTAATAAATTTTAAAAAAAAAAGTATACTTATAAGATCATAATCATATTTTTTGAGAGGAATTAAAATAATTGTACTTTAGAAATACAAAAGATATAAATTCATTATATTATATAATTTTTGAGTGATTTAATTGAAAATATTGAAAAGAATGAAAAAATATGATTTTATCTTTCTTCTTGTTTTTATAATCCTTATAATTTTTCTAATTTTAACGGATTTGATTTACCCATTTAATAGATATTATGCTTATGATGAAAATATTGCTAAGATTATTCAAAAAGATTTTCCTCCTTTTTGGATTACAATTATTTTTCTTATTATAAGTGCATGTTTTTTCATATTTTGGATTATTTATTCAAAAGAAAATTTAAATATAATATTAATTCTTTGTGGTTTTTTTTTATCTTTATTAGGACCTTTATCAATTGGAAAAATTTACTCAACTGACGCGATTTATAATTTGGGAATAATAAATAGATTAACTAAGAGAGATATTATTTTTCCCCCTCCAAAAAAGAAGATTCATTATCCCGGTCTTATGTTTCATTATATATTGCTACCTTTTACAACTATATTATCATCATATAATGCAATGCTATACATAGCGCCCATATTAATTTTTTTTCTATCAGTTCCATTGGGAAATAAATTAATTAATATGCCAAAAAAATTCAAAAATAAACTTATTATTGGTATTATCTATTTTTGTTTTCCTTTTGTTTCAGGTCAAAAATATAATTCGACACCTTATGCCTTATTAATTTCTATTTATTCACTTTTTATATTTTTTTTAATTTCAAAACAAAAAAATTATTTATACTATTGTTTTTTTTTAGCTATTGTTGGAAGTTTAGTACATATTCATGGCGTTTTTATGTTTTTTTTATTATTAATTCCAATTTTAAGAAAAAGAATTAATAATATTACTAGATATTATATATATCAATTTCTGCTACCCTTAATTTTTATAATACCTTATATTTCAATTCTCTTTTCTAACAATATTTATTTTAGGAATGAATCTTTATACGATTATTTAATGAGATTTGATAACAATTTAATATCTTATTTGTTGTATACAATAACTAAACCAGGAGGTTTTTTATCTAAGGATTTTTTACCTAAAATAAGTTCAGGTGGTTTGTTTTCTGTTTGGTATATGATACAATTTTTATTATTTTTAATATTTTTAATTTTATTTTTATATATTCTGATTAAAATAATAAAAATAATAACCCAAAAATTTTATATTTCCCAAAAATATTTTTCTAAAAAGGGAGAATTTAATATTTTCCTTGAGATATTCTCAATAACTTATAATATTATTATTTTATTGATTATATCACTCTTTTTTTCTTATAATTTTCAGTTATGGAGATTTATGGATATTTTACTATTTCTTGAATTATTCTTAATCTTAAATATAGAAAAAGTAGAAAGTAAAGATAAAAAAATAAAAAAAATAATAGAAAAGATAAAAAGAATAAAGATTAAGTATATTTATGCTTCAATTTTTATTTTTCTTTTTATTTCACCATTAATTATTTATTATCAATTTACTCCCTACAATGAAAGCGAAAAAGAAATGGTAGAATGGACAAAAGATTATTATTTACAGTCAAGCGATAATATAATTATATTTACAGACGGAGCAACCTATAAACTATTTTGGGCTTTAGCACCTGAATTAGATGAAGATCTTTATGAATGGGAGAGAGATTTTTGGTTAACCCAAGATATTTCTTTTATAGATTATTTTAAAAGGAAAATAGATCAAGTTAATTTAACAATACTTCTAACTATTACACCAAGGCGCATAGCATGGGAAGCACAATTTAATAATGTTAATTTAGTACAAAGAATTAGCCTAGTTATTAATAAATATTCAACTAAACTAGTATACATTAATGATAAAGGAAATATGATACTAAAAATTGATTTAGAATAATAAGAGTGAAATTTCATTAGAAAATTCCAAGTATAAAATTTCTTAATCAATAAAAAATACCTAATTAGAATTAATATGTTTATCTTTTTTTGCTAAAAAATTTGTATAATATAATGATATGTCTAGTGTCTAGAAAATATAAATTTTAACTCTATAATCTAACTTATTTATACTATAACATTAAATTTCATTTAATTATTAGTAATTTAAGTTAAAATATCAAAATTATCAATTAGATTTCAAATATAAGATATTAAAATCTGAAATTAGAATAAATTAAAAGAATAAAATTAAATACATTTTAATTATATCATAAAAAAGATTAATTAATTATAAATTAAAATGAGAGTAAATATATTTAAAGAAATTACATCACAATTAAGAAATATAAATATCTATTTTCTTAGATATTTTGAAGCTTTTTTTGGTAAATTTATTAATATCCATAATGAAAATAATTTACCAAATATTTTTCTATTTTCAACTCCTCGTAGTGGATCTACTTGGTTAATGGAGCTCATTTTAACACAAGTGGGATTTAAACCATGCAATGAACCCTTGGATATTAGAAATCCTATGGTTAGGCGGTATTTAGGCATAAATAATTGGATTGATTTATATAATAATAATTATCTCGAAAAAATTAAAATTTATTTTGAAAAAATTATTAAAGGAAAATTAAAACATTTGGGTTCTAATCCATTTGACAAGAATTTTAGGTTTATTACTAATAGAATAATCTTTAAAATAATTCATGGATGTGAAGATAAAATAAATTGGTTTAAGGAAAATTTCAATTGTGAAATAATCTTTCTTATACGTCATCCAATTGCGGTGAGTTTATCTAGGAGATCATATCCAAGATTAACTAGTTTTATTAAGAGTGATTATTCAAAAAATTTTTCAGAAAATCAAATAAATATTAGTAAAAGAATAATAAGAAATGGTTCCAAATTAGAGAGGGGGGTTCTTTCTTGGTGTTTACAGAATGCTATTCCATTAAAAAATATAAAAGATAATATGCTACTATTTACTTATGAACAATTAGTATCAGAACCCAAAAAGGTTTTTAAAAATTTTAAAAAAATTCTTAGTTTTATAGAGATTTCAAAAATTCTAAATAGAATATCTGAACCTTCATGGTCCGTCAAAAAACATTCAAATAAGCAAACACAGATTTTTTTTAATAGAAATAATAATATAAATAATAAAGATTATTTACTTAAAAAGTGGAAGAAACAAATTACAAGAGAGGAAGAAAAATCCTTATTTAAGATAATAGAATCTTTTAACCTTGATATATACGAGGTTGGAAATGAAATGCCAAAAAAAAAGTATCTATTAAAATAGTTTATATTGAATAATGATAATAATATTGAAATTATGAATTTTTTAAATCATTTAATATACTTTTTTTCTTGGATTCTTCATTTGAAAACTTAGCGATTTTAGTGAATATTATAAATTCTCACATAATATATAATGTATAGCATTTTTCTTTTAGCATAAAATTCCTTTCTTTCAAATAAATCTCAAAAATTCGTTTTGATAAATTGAGCTCCTTCTTACTTGAAATTTTTTATGATTCTAAATCCATAAAAAATCCTTGTTTAACTTATTAGAATTCAATTAAATATAAATTAAAAAAGTCATAAAAAGTGTGCTATTATTCATCTCCTCATATTTATATTATAATAATCTTTTAACTTTATCAATAACAATATAAACTATGGAAGAATTAAAAGAAGTTAAAAAATCACTACTTAAAAATTATATATTTTTATTTCTGGCTGATTTTTTAAGTAAAATTTTTGAATTCATTTTTTTAATAATTATTGTAAGGATTTTATCTAAAAACGGATTCGGAATTTATTCATATTGGTTATCTTTAAGTTCAATAATAGTTTTTATAATCGATTTTGGTGCAGGCAATCTAATTATAAAAGAAATAGCTATTGATCCAGAAAAATCTAATACCTATTTTATTAATGTCTTATTGATAAAAATTTTACTTTCTTTAGCATTTATCTTAATTTCCTTCATTTTAATCTTTATAATTTTTGATGATCAAACTTTTCTTTATGTTGGATATATAGTGATAATTTCATTGATAATTAGAGTATTTATTTTTCAATTGTTTTTTTCAATATTTCGTGCTCATGAAAGAATGGTTTATCAAGCTTTAGGAATTATTATAAATTCTTTTTCAAAATTGGGTTTAATTTTTTTACTTTTATATAATAATAATTTTAATGTAATTCACGTCTCAATTTTTGATTTGATTAGTAATTTGATTACTCTTTTTTTTTGTATTTTTATGTTATATCAATATTTTTTTATTCCCAAATTTGAGATTAATAAATCATTCTGGATTAATCTTTTTAAAAGATCGATATATTTTGGATTAATTCCTATTATCATCCATGGAATTAATTGGTTTGATACTACAATTTTATTATTATATAAAGGAGAAGAAGCTGTTGCTATATATAATGCTGCATTAAAACTTATACAACCTCTTTTAATTATTTCTGTAGTTGCAAGTTCAGCAATTTTTCCAATTTTATCTAGATATTATAATAAATCCTTAAAAATTTTTAACCTAATCTTTTCACGTTATTTAAAATATCTTCTATTATTAGCCCTTCCGTTAGGCCTCTTTTGCTCATTATATTCCGAAGAAATAATTAAAATTTTATTTGGATCGGAATATAGTGAATCTTCTATCCCTTTACAATTTTTAGCATGGTACACAGTATTGATTATTATTTATGGTAATTTTAGAAAATATTTCGAATCCTCAAGAAAACAGAAATTTCTAGTTGTAACTGCCTTTTTATGTATGATACTTAATATAATATTAAATTTTTTTCTCGTTGACATTTTCAGTTATATAGGCACTTCACTTTCGAAGTTAATCTCAATGTTTATTTTCGTTCTAATTTTATGTATGAAGACCAAAAAGGATATAGGAAATAAAAAGGACCAAGAATTCAATTGGATTGGAAAAATTGTAATTTCTTTTTTTATCTTAGCTTTTATATCAATAATTACTAAATATTATTTTGTTCATGATTTGAATCTTTTTTGGATTATTATTTCACTTTCTATTAGTTTGAGTTTCTATCTTATTTCAATAATACTATTAAAAATAATAGATTTTGAAGAATTAAAAACACTTATCTATATAAAAAAAAATAAGTAGAAAAAATTTGAATCGGGAATATCAAATTCTTCAAAATTTCAAATATCAAATTTTATTGAACCATTAATCTATATAATAATTCTGCTCTCCTTAATTTTTTTTTAAAAGTTTTATCTTTTAATAAATCTTTTTTTATTTTTTCTTTAGCAATTTTTTTTTCAATTCTAGGTTTAGAACTTTGAAAAGGAGAATTTTGCCCCCTAATTTCATTTGCGATATCAATCAATATAAAGGCTTTTTTGATATTTTTTTTTGTTGGATAAAAAATTTTAAAATCAATATTATACTTATCATTAATTTTCTCTATAATTTTATCAAGATTATTTATTATTTGATTAAATTCTCCAACGATAAATTTATTCTTATATGGTAAAATTTTTTTATAGAAATTAATATAATTCAAAATCGAAATAAATGGATTTGCTAATTTATCTTTTAAATAATGTGAAATAACAGTATCAAGTGGTCTACGAATTAAAACTAATGTGGGAATTCCCAATTTAACTCCTTTTATAATTTGGCTAGATAAATGAGTATGGTGAGCAATCTTCAATGATTTATTTTGAGCTAAAGAAAATGCCTTATAACAAAAAGTATTTGCAGAGCGTGGAAATCCTTCAATAATAATGTCAGTTGTTTTATTAACAAAATAAAGTTCTTTACCTAAAAGATGTTTGCGAATATATTTGATATAGATCTGATATATATAATTATATTTTATTAATTCATTTCTAATCATTACTAATAATTTTTGAATTTTATAAGGTAGTATATTAATTCTAAATTTCATATCAATAGATAAATCTCTAAATCAATTTTAATAAAAAATAAATAATTTATCTGATTTAAAAAATATTTATATATTTTATATCTAATAATTGTTTAATATTTTTTGGTTTGTAATAAATTTTCGATTATTTTTAGTATTTATTATAATAATTTTCAGATTGACCAAATTTTCAATATCATTAAACTAAAAGATTTATTTTAATATGGAAAAAAGTAAGCAAATTATTATTATTGGATTTTATTATAATTTAAAGCCTGCTGTTGCAGATTAGACTTAGCTTCATCGGATTTATAATTTTTTTAAAACCAATCTTGCTAATAGATGAAATGATAAAATCATTCTATTTAAATATAAATTGATTAATAGAGCAAATTATAGATTATAATATTATTTTTAATACTTAAGATAATGAATTTTTATAATAAATTAGTTATTTATATCCTTCTTGACAATTTTTTCTTTCTTTATACTTTAGGTTAAAAAATTTATGGAATCAAAGCTATTTTTTAAGGAGAATTTATCTTAAAATCTCCTTAAGGATTTAAAATCATATTCATTATTTATATACAGGCTCTCAGCCTAAAAATAAAAGAAAAATTTTAAATATTTAAAAAGATAACAAAATTTAAGATATTTAAGATGAATATATTCCTTGATGCTTTATCTGGAAAAACAACCGTAAGTGTTGGTACGTTAGCATATATTATTAGTGATATGGAGATTATTGATAGAAAATATCCAAATTCTACTTTTTACTTATTATCTAGTAATCCTGATATAGATAAAGTTCATTTCTTAGATCTTCCATATTCTATTAAAATAATAAGAAAGTCAAAATCTTATTTAAAGAGTGTTCTTCAGATAAGGAAAATATTAAGGCAGGTTGATATAGTAATTTCTTCATGGGGAGATGCCTATATAACTTTACCACATTATTTATTATTTCTAAAAGCTTTGAGGTTAAAAAAAAATAATATTCCCTTGATTTTATTTCCCTCCTCAATTGGACCTTTTAATGGTGGTATAAAAGACTTTATAACATATACTGGTCTCAGAATGTTTGATGTAGTTACAGTTCGAGATATTGTGACTTACAATTATTTAAAAGTAATCTCTCTTAAAAAACTTAAATTAATTCATGATACAGCGTTTATACTTCCAACTGCTTCAAGAAGCTTTATTGATAAAACCTTAAGTGAAATAGGGTTAGATAAAAAAAAATTTATTGGAATCAATATAAGTATTTTACTGTTTCATAAATTTAAAAATTCGAAAAAATCATATATTCAAATATTTAAAAAATTGATTAAATGGATTAAGAAAGAATTTAAAGTTCCTGTTTTACTTGTTCCGCATCAACTTTTTCCTGATAATAATGAGTCTATTCTAAGAGAATACAACTCTGCTGAAGGAGATGACCGATTTGTCATTCAAAAAATAATTGAAAAATTAGATAATACGGATAATTTATATTATTTATCTAAATTCTATACTCCATCCCAATTAAAGGGAATAATTAGTAGAAGCGAAATTTTTATTGGAGGCCGAATGCATTCGATCATCGCATCATTATCAACTGCGGTACCTTCTTTAATTATGCAGTATTCTCATAAAGCTATAGGAATGATGAAGATGCTAAATTTAAGTAAGTTTGTTTGGGATATTTCTGATAATTTAAAAAATCT
>Ga0102944_1002026_pt1 | contig 12341 bp, 7 predicted proteins | sample SalPonD_shore_MG_FD_78172 | JGI IMG/M metagenome (GOLD analysis project Ga0102944, IMG submission 78172) | Salt pond soil microbial communities from South San Francisco under conditions of wetland restoration - Salt Pond MetaG... | ecosystem: Environmental > Aquatic > Marine > Intertidal zone >... | reverse complement strand
TTCACCCGGTGGATAAACTCCGTAACCACGATGGCATCATCCACAACCAATCCAATAGCTGCCACAAGAGCGCCAAGTGTCATGAGGTTTAGGGTATATCCGATCATGTAGATAACTGCCATTGAAAGGGCAATAGATACCGGAACAGCTACCAATAAGGCAAAGGTAGCACGAATGGATCGCAGGAAAATGATCACGATGATCAGTGCAAATGCGATGCCGATCCACAACGCATCTTTACCGCTGTGAATGCTCTGGGACACATATTCAGCCTGGTCGTAATATGGAGTCACATTCAGTCCCGCAGGTAAAATATCTTTCATAGCCTTTACCTTCGCCTGAACCTCGTTCGAAAGAGCAATCAGATTTTCATTGGGCTGTTTGACGATATTAAATAGGACTCCGCTTTTGCCATCCACATTTATCCTGACATACTGTATAGCATTATGAACCTGGACTTTAGCGACATCGGAAAGATAGATAGGACGGTTATGCCTATAGGTGACTACCAAGTTCTGTAACTGATCAATATTTTTTACACTGCCGTCTGTTAATGACAGGTACAATCTCCTGTTGGCCTCCCCATATCCACTTGATTTAACAATATTTGATTTTGATACGGCGTCCATAATTTGCGAGGGCGTGACTCCCAGCCGACTCAGATTCTTCGGCTGCAGTTCCATCCAGTACTCCTTGTCACGCCCGCCCTGGACTTGTACCATGGCCACTCCCGATAGCTGTGAGATATACGGACGTATCGTATGCAGAGCCACCTGTTTGAGATCCAGCAGTGTCTTGTGTTTGCCGGACACGATAAACCCCATAACAGGCAGAATAGAAGGATTCATCCGTTCAATCTTAATCTCCACATTCGACGGAAGCTGGGTGCGAATCTCGTTGATTCGAGACTCGATTAACTGCTGACTCGTATAAATATCGGCACTCCAGTCGAGGTATGCGGAAATCTCGGCACTGCCGCGACTGGTCGTACTGTGTACTTGTTTGAGGTCCGGAATCCGCTTGATCGCCTCTTCGAGCGGACGGGTCACGTTAATCATCATTTTGTGTACCGGCTGCTCCCCGTTGTTGGCAATCACTTTAATTTTGGGAAAGGTAATTTCGGGAAATAACGAACTGTGGATATGCTGGTAAGCCAAATAACCACCCACCAACACCAATATTGTTATGTATGTCAGCGGACTTTTAAACCGGTTGTAAAAATGCTCCATTACTGAATTGTTTAATTACATCTTTTTTACAGTCATTCGACTACAAAATGACCATCTACTGATTTGTCACTTTCACTCTGGCGGTATCGGCAAGACCATAATTACCCTGAACCAAGATCTGGTCGCTATTTTGAAACTCCGGTTTTGGCACCGCCATCCAGTTGCCTGAAGCGATACCCGGTGTCACCTGCACGCGCACGGCTGTAGAGTCATTTGCCATTTTCATTACCCACCACGAACTCATGGATTCATCTGTCAGAACCGCTTTCCGGGGTAGCACCTGCTCATTGACTACTTTATTGACCGGGACCTGTACCGTCAGCCGTTCGCCGGGCAACAGATGACGCGGAGGAATATCGTTTACCATAAACTTCACCGACTGGCTTGCACTGTCAGCCTGGGCAAGGCGGCTACCTACTTTAGCCCACCTCTTGCGTCCGTCCGGCCATTGGACAAACGCCGAATCACCGGGCTGCACTTCACGACCCCATTGCGCCGGTACATAGATTTCCATATACAGGTTGCTCCTGGAATTCAGGGTGGCCATCGACGATCCTTCCGCAGTATAAACGCCCTTACCGGTCGAAATAGTGCTAATCTGTCCGTCAACCGGTGCCTTGACTGCAACCGCGGAGTTTTCCGATAGGGATGTTCCGGCAGTAGCTGTATCCTGAGCCAATGCAGTTTGTTCTCGTGTCCGCATAGAAAACATTTGTTGCCCCGCCCGAACCTGCTCACCGGGACGCACATACAAGTGAGTCACATATCCGGCCAAAGGCGCGCGGACTTTAAACTGCTGCCCTTCCAAAACACGTCCGTTGACCGTCAGCGTATCCGCAAGCGTTTTATGTTTAATATGCGTTACCTGAACCTCGGCTACCGTGACAGGTTCTTCAGTATTATTTTTCTGCTTACTGCTGCAACCCAGCATTGTTATTTCTAAAAAAAGTAATTGCAGTATAATACCGTATCGTAATTTCATATTACCAGTTCCAGTAATTAAATTCGTTTTTAAGTTGCCACTGTCGGCCGAGTGTTTGTATGCGCTGCTGCTGAGCATCAGCATAATTGCGAAGCACAGTCAGGTAATCTATCACAGAAAGAACCCCCTGACTCAATTCCTGACGATAGTTGTTCAGAAGATCTTCATATTGCGAAAGCTGTTGCTCAGCCAACTCGAGTTGCTGGTGATTTTGTTTCAGCTGCCGTCGAAGACTTTCCAAATGAATCTGCCTTTTGGTTTTAAATCGCTGTTGATAGGCATCGATGCTATGCTGTTGCAAACTGGTTTGCTGGCGCGTGATGCTCTTTTGATTTCCATCAAAAATGGGTACTGAAACATGCAATCCCACGCTGTACCCAAAATGATTTTGAATGCCGGTAAATTTAATAGCATTCAGTCCGCTGCTGCCATACAGAGAGACATTCGGCTGGTATTTGAGCTCTGAGAGCTGCTGCTGGGTAGCCACTTTCGCACTATCCAGCTGAAACTGTTTCATGAATTTACTTTGATCAACCTGTGAAGAATCCACAACCAGGCTGGGCTCCTGCAACGCTACCGAGGTGGAACTATCTGCAATACCGCATATACTATTCAGTTGGAGCAAATCTTGTTGATAAATATTTTCGGCCTGTTTTTGACTGATACGATTATTCTGCAGCTCGATACCAAGTTGCTTCACATCGGTAATTTTAGCCACGCCCCGTTTTGCCAGCGATTGCAGAACCCCCTTCTGTTTTTGCAACAAATCCTGGATGTTTTGCAAGTAACGCAGGTGCATCACATCCTGATAAGTTGTGATATACTGATCGGTAACCGACTGACGAAGCTCATGTTTTACCTGATCAATTTGATATTCATTTTGCCGGATACTGACGGAAGATTCCTTATTACGGACTTCTCGCTTTCTCGAGGCAAAAACAGGGTAATCGACATTCAACAAAGCGGAATAATGGCCGCCGTCGGTGATGGGCTCGGCATATCCCCAGTGATCAGAATAAGGATCATATTGATAGTCGCCGGTAGCCGAAACAGAAGGAAGAGCGAAGTTGGCATGAGTAATTTTCTTCTGCAGCCGGGCCGAATCGGCTCGATCACGCTGCGCCGTAATCACCGGACTATTATCGATGGCGTGGGTTAGATAATAATCCAGAGAACGGCTTTGAGCCTGTGCGGTTCCGGCCCAAAGAATCAGGAGAACAAGAATTGTGAGTTTTTTCATATAGGAATCAGATCAAATTTGACTACCCATTGAATGTAATAAACTTAGTCTTCTTCCTCACCAACGCCCTCTTTTTTAACCAATTTGCCATCAGCGGTAAATACAAGTTCATGGGTATTTCGGCCTTCTCCGTATTCCCCTTGTTCATTTTTTTCATTTTCGTTTTCCTCCTCTTCATTTTCTTCATTATTCTCTTCATTCTTGTTTGCTACGGCCACCTCATAAAGGGTCTGATCAGGCTGAGTCACCTTGAACATATGTTTTATTTCGGCCTCCGAATAATCATTTTTGAGCGTTTGCTGTACCGCCATCGGAAGATCATTGTGCGAAATTTCAACTTCAGTTTCTTTCCAGTTTCCCTCCGGATCAAAATTGGCCGACAGATGCGTGCCGCTGATGGTAAATTCCGCTTCGAATTCTGTAGCATTTTCCTTGCCCCATTCTACCTGCTGTGCATTGGGAAACTTCTTTGCGAAAGCTTCCTTTACTTTTGAGGGTACATTCTGAGCCTTGGTAACTGATGCTAAGAAAAATAAAGTAAGTACCAGTGATGCCGCGTTTCTTAATAGCTTCTTCATAAGTTTCATCTTTTTACATTGGTTAGTTCTGCGTTGCGGCCAATGTAAGAAGAGAATCTTAAGGAAATCTTAAGAAGGTCAGGACGAACAAGTAACCCACAGACCGATGAACGAAATACTAAGAAGTCTCCCAAAAATGGTCGGACTTCCAATTCGTTCATCACGATTCGGTCTATCGGAAATTGCACCTGCTACACAGTTTTTTTCGCATAAGCAATGAGACACTCCCTCTTGCTTTTAAAGGGTACAGCTTAAGCCTCTTCACCGCCATTAATCATATCCGAAACAATACCTTGGTCCTTATGGAGCTCCGCCCAGACAACACCTATGATATGCAAGACTACATATGCCAGGATGATATATAAATCTGTCTCATGAATTTCGTGCATAACTCCACCTACGCTTCTTGGCAAATTTAGGCTTCGACCGAAAGCCATCCCAAAACCTGTTATGACCTGAACTGAGATGACAATATAAAAGAAGACATAGCTAAGTTTCGAATAGAGATAATGAAGAGCATGCCCCCTATTCCTCTCGGCCGCTTTATATAATCCGAATGCCTTCTTAACGATGTTAAATATTTTTTGGTCGGAGTCCTGAAAAAATTCAATAATAATTCGGAACAAAAGAAGCGCACCGATAGCATATCCTATGTATTTATGCCACTGCCATATCTGATCGGTTACGGAATGGGCCATAAATTGGGTCTGCTTGTCCGTAAGGGAGCCATGCGTAAAATCCAACACTCTCTGCAACGAACTAACAGTGTTATGGGTACTAAAAACAACAAGCGCAAAGAATACCGTAATCAATTGCAGTATTACCAAAGTAAAATTGCTCCAGTGCCAAAACCGTTTTGAAGCGGCATGATTTGTTTTAAAAGTGATTTGTTGCTCTTTTTCATCCTGTGTAGCCATTAGATATGGGATTAATGTTAGAAGTTATAGTTGAGGAAATATCACCAAGAAACATAAATTGCTAACAATAATTAAATTTTAGCTTATTTACATGCTCAAGGTTTTCATATTTCGATATGAGTTATAGCTTTAGTCACTGCTTATTACGGAAATTGAAATATTGAAGCTACCGGCTTGATTGGAAATGCGTTATCTATTGGGATTTACATAGTATAGAGACTATTGTTACCGTTATCTACTCCTTCACTTTAAAATCAGCATTGTGATATCTAGGATTAATCGATTGTAACAATAAAAAATCTATTCAAATTCAAAAGTAGAGCAGAAACCAAACATATATAGACGCAGAAGGGTAACTACGTCGATGAATGACTTTAATTATGGAAGAGGAGCTTATTTACAGAGATGAATGATTCTTTCCAAATCTTTTCGATGACCGGAATATCTGCCAATTGGACATACCACGGAACCCCGGAGCTTATAGGCCTCTGATAGATAACTCAACTATATAAAGCACAGATCGCTTAATAACCTAAAAAAACCCTTTTATCATCCCGAATGCATGTGAGGGATCTCAAATCCAATAAGGATAATTAGCGTGAGTTCGATAAAAGGTTAGAAGACCAATCTATTCCTCTGTCATCTCGAATTCAGGTTCAGCATGACATGTAGGGATCTTGCGAAGTCTCTGATGATACTTTTTAAAAGCTTCTTTCGGGCAAAACCCCAGATGGGAACCCGAGCTTAATCAGATAAAATTACACATCAGCAACTACTTTTTAAGCAGACGGGACGAATTCACCATGATCCCGACATCGGGGACCGATTGTGCGGCCGCCGCAAGTATCGGGGGCAGGATCCCGAAAGCGGCCAGCGAAAGACCTACAATATTGTACACGGTGGTAAAGGCAAAATTCCCTTTAATCGTACGCATGGTTTTCTGGGATTTTCGGAATAATTCGGGTACCAGGCTCCAATCCTCTCTTAAGAGGGTGATGTGGGATGTCTCCTTAGCCACATCCGTACCGCGCACTCCCATGGCGATGGAAATGTCCGCCTGTGCCATAGCCGGAGCATCGTTTATCCCGTCTCCAACCATCATGACGGTTTTGCCTTGCTGCTGGAAATGTCTGACCCGCTCAATTTTATCTTCCGGCAGCAGGTCGGCCTGCCAGGCTATACCCAGCTTCTCAGCCAACGTTTTGGCCGTTGCGGGATGGTCTCCGGTAAGCAATTCTATCTGGCTGATTCCCAGTTGTTTCAACGCATCAATAGCATCCTTGGCTTCGGTACGTTCCACATCTTTGGCTGCTAGTACTCCGATAGGTTCTCCATCTTTGCGAACAAGCATCAGGCTCTTCCCTTCTTTCCGGAGAGGCTCAAATTCGTTGTAATAATGCTTCATGGTCTCATCTTCCGGTTTACCTACGGTAATCGTAGCACCTTCGACCGTTGCCCTTACCCCGCTGCCGGTTTCGGATGAAAAATCGCTGGCTTCAGGTAATGCAATGTCTTTCTGTCGGACCGACTCAATGACCGCTTTTGCAAGTGGGTGTTCCGAATAACGCTCTGCTCCCGCCGCCTGTCGCAAAATGGAATCGGGTTCATACCCATTTAGAGAAATAACATCTGAAATCTCCGGCTTGCCAAAGGTCAGTGTACCGGTTTTATCAATCAAAAGTACATCGGCTCTTGCCAGCATCTCAATGTATTTTCCGCCTTTTACCAGCACCCCATTCTTTGCCGATGATCCGATAGCGGACAAAAGGGCTACCGGCGTGGCCAGGGCAAAAGCGCAGGGACAAGCAACAACCATAACAGCGACGGTAGCCATCAAATTGCCGCTGAAAATATAGGTCAGAACTGCGATCGTTACCATCACAGGGAGATAATAGGTTGAAAATCGATCGGCGAATTGTTGGATACGGCCTTTCCGGCTTTCGGCTTGCTCTACCATCTTAATAATGTGGCCGAAGGTTGTATCAGATCCGATGGCGGTCGCTTCCAGCGTGATGCGTCCACCATCAACAAAGGTAGCAGCAAACACTTCGGAATCCTCGCTAACTTCCACCGGCATGGATTCGCCGGTTATGGCAGATTGATTCAAGGTCGCATTACCGTCAATGACTTTTCCATCTACTGGTACCTTTTCGCCCGGTCGGACTACGATGTGATCTCCCGGCTGTACTTCATCGACCGGGACCTGTTCTTCCTCCCCGTCTCGAAGCACCGTTGCCTGTTGAGGGGCCAGTTCTGTTAGAAACCGTACAGACTTACGAGCCTGCTCTGCGGTAAAATACTCGATATAATCCCCCGTGCGCATAAAAAAGGTGACGATGGCAGCCGTAATCCATTCCCCGGTCACCAGCGCAGCAATAGCGCCTACGGACATGAACGTCTGGGCGATGACCTCTCCCCGAAAGGATGTTTTTATCACTTTCCAGAATACGGGATATCCAATGATCAGAACAAAGATTGCCCCGGCCCAGAAGGGAACATACCGGGTTAAAGACTCGAAAAGCCCCAGCCATTCTCCCAGTACGATCAACGTTAGGATGATCCCGAATATGATCCCTACAAATCGATTGATGCGCTTGGCAAGGGCTTTGGCATCTGTTCGGGAGCTCTCGGTGTTTTCCGGTTCCGGTACGCTGTATCCGGCATCTTCTATGGCTTTTTTTATTTGTTGATAATCCAGATTTTTATCGACTGATTGGATCAGCGTTTTTTCGGAAGAAAGCAAGACTTCGGCAGACTTGACCCCGGATACGCCTTCCACAGCATTCTTAACCCTCCGGGCGCAGTCCGCACAATCCATGCCTTTAACCGGTACTTCAAGGTTGGATCCTTTCATTATATGGGAATGAACTTCAAATTGGTTGGAAACACATTCATACTTGATTTATAATAACAAGTTTAACTAAAAAACATTTCACAAAACCGATTATTAATAATTTGCTTAAAAGTATTTTAATTGCCCGTACGCTTATCATTATCGAGCAATGCCTGATAGTGAGTGACTTTTTCCGGCTTGTCCCAGTCTTCATATAATGCGATGACTCTCTGCAGTACTTGCTGGGTTCGCTTGTTTTTAATCCCTAAATGATCCCTCAAAGAAGTAAAATTTTGAAGCCGTTCCCTTGCAGCCATTTCATTGTTGCCCATCTCCTGTGAGAGGTCAGCCATATTTTTTCGGAAATAGATCAGATGCGGATTTATCGCCGGCAAGGCTTTCTGGGCAACCGCTACCGATTTTTTGAAGTTACTCAGCGCAGCATCCTTCCTGCCTCCCCTCCATAAGCACATCCCCAAATTATTATAATCGGTAGCAATCTCCGGATGATCGGTCCCCAGCAATACCTTATTTTTGATCAATACTTTTTTAAAAATATCGGCCGCTCTCGAATAGTTGTGATCATAAAAATAAGTAGTAGCCAAATTTCCCAGGTATTTGACCACCGTCGGATCATTCTTTCCCTTAAATTTTTCAATCATTTTATAACTTTGGGATAAATATTTACCACTGAGCTCGTACTGATGTTGCTTCTGTTTAATGAGTCCAAGAATATTAAGCGATACGGCAATATCCGGGTGTTTATCCCCAAATAACCGGTGCTGCATGGCCAGGGCTTGCTTGATATATGCCCCGGCCGAGTCGTACTGTTGCTCATTATATAAGGTTCTTCCCAAACTTTGCAGGGTCTGTGCCTTCAACGGGTGATCACCTTGGTACCTTATTTGCCGCAAGGCTAAAGCTGACCGGAACAGTGAATCCGCTTTGCCGTAATTGCCTTTGGCATTACTAATCCAGGCCAGGTATTGATCTCCGCGGGCTTCCTTTTTATTCTGATTTCCATAAGCTTTTCTATAGATATCAAGCGAAGCCCTAACCAGCGAATCTGCCAAATTATAATCGCCGGTTAAATAATTTACCCATCCCAGCTCTTCAACACTTGCGGCATAAGAGGTATCATTCTGTAGCCGTATAAACATGGAACCCGATTCTTTAAAGTATTTCTTAGCTTTTTTAAAATAGCCCCTCATTTCATTGTAATCGGCCCACATGTGCAGACTGTTCGCCAAATCGTAGTTATCTTGGTTATATAATTTTTGCCGAATCGACAATGCTTCATGAAGCAGCGGTCCGGCTTTCTTATAGAGTCCCAAATCTTCATAAATACTGCCGATATTCGATAACAGCGTAGCTTTTATCTCCGGCTCCCCTTTGATTTCTTTTCTGATTTTTTGGGTGCCTTTATCTAAAATTTCACGAGCCGTTATATCCCTGTTTTTTTGATGATACGGATCGGCATCCTTAAAAATATCGACCATAAAATCAGTAACGAGATGGGCTTTATGCGATTCCGAAAGCGCTTTATTTCGCTGTTTCGTTAACCGAATGGTATAATAGGTTATTGTGGTTGCCAATATTATTAATGTGACAAAAAATGAAGCTACGGGTACAGCATTTCGATGGAGGAATTTTTCCAATTTATAGCCGGCATTTCCTTTCCGAGCCAACAGTGGCAGATCTTCCCGGTAGCGCTGTATCTCTTCTATAAAATGACGGACCGACTCAAAACGCAATTCCGGATCTTTGCGAATCGCTTTACCTATGATGCAATCCAAATCTCCTTTTAGCTTTTTTTGCAGTCGGGATACCGTAACTTGCCGGTTGGATGCAATTTCTTGCTTATTCACCAGCTGGCCCAAAGCTTTGCTTGGCTTTTCCGGGATCTCATTTAAAATAAGTTGTCGCATTTCGGAGTAACTCTTTCCCATCATTTCAAAAGGAAACGCACCCGACATTAATTTGTACAGCAGTACTCCCAAAGCGTAAATATCACCGGCGGTAGAAATGGAGTTATTCTTTACAAGCTCCGGCGCAGCATATTGAGGGGTCCAAAAATGCTCTTCATGACTGGAGGGATGCGCAGCAGCTTCCGTGGTCGGTTTCATCAGTTTGGCCACCCCAAAATCGAGAATCTTAACATCCCCGTTAGCATTCACCAAAATATTCTGCGACTTCAAATCACGGTGCACTACTAAATTATTATGAGCATATTGCACCGCCTCGCAGACCTTCTCAAACAAATCCAGCCGCTGAGTTATGGTGAGCTTATACTTCTCTGCATACCGGTCGATCGGGATACCATCCACATATTCCATAATCAGATACGGAATGTCATTGGAGGTTAAACCGCCGTCATATAACTGGGCAATATGGGGATGATGCAGCCCGGCTAAAATCTCTTGTTCATCCTTAAACCGTAAAGCCGTCTTTTGCGAGTAGATCCCTTGCTTTATGATTTTGATGGCTACCGACTGATGAAATTGCCCATCGACCCTCTCTCCGCGATAAACGGTTGCCATCCCTCCGGAACCGGCCAACTCTGTAATTTTAAAAGGGCCAACTCGCATACCAATTATCGACTCCTCATCGTGGGAGGAATCAAGAGATCCCGAAAAATCATTGAGCAAATCTTTGTTGTCTTCCCAGGCATGTTGTAAAAAATGGGCCTGCTCCGATTCTTCAATCGCCTGTAATATGCTCTCAACCTCTTTAATAAGATCTTCATCTCCCTTACAGGCTTGCCTGACAAACAACGACCGCCGGTCAGCCGGCAACTCAAGTACCCTGTCAAGAATTGCTTCTATTTTCTTCCATTCGTTTTCCGGCATTTCGTACCCCCGGTTAATTTTTTAAATCTTGATGGATGGGGATAAATGCTACATAAAGTTTAATTAAATCGTCCCTTTAATTCTTTATACAACCATCCCCGTGCTTTTGCCCAATCTCTTTTTACCGTACTTACGGACAAATTCATAACTTCTGCCGTATCTTTAATACTCATTTCGCCAAAATAGCGATACTCGACGACTTCAGCGAGCCGTTCATTTAATTTTGCCAAATCTTGCAAGGCACTATCCAGGTTGATTAAATCATCGGCTTGCCGATCCACTTTCATCAGAGTATCGATGAACGTTACCGGCTCTTTGTTTCCTCCTCGTTTGTCTGCCTTTTTCTTTCTTGCATAATCGATTAAAATCTGACGCATGCATTGTGAGGCCATGGCAAAAAAATGAGCCCGATCCTTCCAGTCAATATTTGTCTGATCAACAAGCTTCAAATAAACCTCATGAACCAGTTCGGTATGCGACAGGGTATGATCCTTACGTTCATTTTTCATTTTTTTGAAAGCGATGCTTTTAAGCTGATCATAAACCAATGGAAACAATTGGTCGTAAGCCTCAGAAGACCCCTCCTTTACCTTTTGTAAAATCTGCGTGATTTCAGCCTGACTTCGCATTTCTCAATCCATTATGATCCCTATTTGAGCCATTTCTCATTTTAATTACGCTTTATTGATAGAGGCAACAACCAGATGCTCGCATCTAAAACGTTCTTAAAAATGCAGATTTTATATCAGAACTACTAGTATATCAAGATAGCCTAAACAAATTTCAAATTATCTCATGATTTCTAAAACCAATTCCCGGAATCTTGTTTTAACTACTTTAGTCCTGCTCATGACTTTCGCATGTAAAAAACATAACAGCGTTACAGGACCTGATTCGGGCAAAAAAGATGTTCAAATAGGGTCGGAAGGCGGCGAAGTGGCAAGCAGCGATTCGTCGGCTATATTGTTTATCCCCCCCGGCGCATTATCTTCTGATATTATCTTCTCTTTTAAAAAAATATCCGGCAGCAATCCTTCAGGCTCTATTGGCACCGTCTGGAATATCGGACCTAATGGCACACAATTTGACACTGCCGCGGTCCTTAGCCTGAAATATAATCCATCGGATTTGCCCGATAGCATCAACGCCGGCCAACTACGTCTGGCTACCGTGGCAAACAGTAAATGGGATACACTTACGAGCGTGTCGGATACCAACAATCATCGTGTTCATGGTCTCATTCATCATTTGAGCGAATATGGTATTATTTCACTTCCCAAAGAAAATAGCTATCCATCTATAAGCGATATCAAACCCGATAGTGGTATGGTGGGAGATACCGTTATGATTTACGGGAACGATTTTGGAACTGATGCCTCAAAAGTACGGATAGGCTTTAACGAGACCCAGTCAAGCTTGCTGAGTCTTTCGGATACCCAAATCAAGACTATCGTCCCGAATGGGGCAACTACGGGACCTGTTCGTTTGATTGTTGACGGAAATGGTGTTCAGGGACCTGATTTTACCGTACAAACTCCGTCTGCCTCCAATTTTTCAATCACTGACGTTGAGCCGGACAGCGGCAAAGCAGGTACGGATGTAACGATCACCGGAACCGGATTCGGCACGGATCAATCAAAAATACAAGTGGGTTTTGGATATACCCAGGCACAGATTCAGAACCTGTCGAATACGCAAATCAAGACTACGGTG
>Ga0102944_1002021_pt1 | contig 12384 bp, 9 predicted proteins | sample SalPonD_shore_MG_FD_78172 | JGI IMG/M metagenome (GOLD analysis project Ga0102944, IMG submission 78172) | Salt pond soil microbial communities from South San Francisco under conditions of wetland restoration - Salt Pond MetaG... | ecosystem: Environmental > Aquatic > Marine > Intertidal zone >... | reverse complement strand
GGCGGCGGCCGGCGCCGGCAGCGAGGTGATCGTGCTGGTCCCCGGCGACCGGGTGGTGCTGTGCGCCGCGGCGGTGCCCAGCCGTAACCGCCAGCGCATTGCCGAGGCCCTCCCGTTCGCCCTGGAGGAGCAGCTGATCGATGACGTGGACGACCTGCACTTCGCTGTGGGCGAGCGCGGCGCCGACGGGCGCATTCATACGGCGGTGGTCGCCCGTGAACACATGGACGCGTGGCTGGAGACCCTGCACGGGGCCGGGGTGCGGCCCGAGGCGCTGGTCCCGGATATATTGGCGGTGCCCTACACCCCGGGGCAGTCGACCCTGGCGAGCGAGGCGGATATCACGCTGCTGAGGACCGGCCTGCAAAGCGGCTACGCCTTTGATACCCCGAACACGGCCGCGATGCTCCCCGCCGCGTTGGCGTCCGCCGCCGAACAGCCGCCCGAGGGGTTGCGCGTTATCCCCGTCACCGAGGGGGTGCAGGTTGAACTGCCCGAGCTCGGCGCCGATGTCCCCGTGGAGATGGAGGGCCGCCCGGCGTCGCTCCTGGAGGTGCTGGCGGGCGGCTATGGCGCGGGGAGCATCGACCTGTTGCAGGGGGACTACAGCCGGCAGGAACAGCTTGGCAAGCTGTGGCGGCCGTGGCGGCCCGCCGCGGCGCTGCTGCTGGTGTGGCTGTGCATCCAGGCCGGGGTGTCGGTCGTCGAATACAGCCACCTCAAGCACCAGGCCACAGCGCTGCAGCAGGATGTGGCCCAGACCATCCGCCGGGCCTTTCCGGAGGTGCGCAATATCGTCAACCCGAAGGTGCAGATGCAGCGCAAGCTGGAGGCCCTGCGCGGCGGTGGGCAGACATCGAAGGCGGGCTTCATCAACCTGCTGACGGACATCGGCCCCCAGTTGATCACCGAAGGCAGCCTGCAGCTCAAGCGCCTCAGTTTCAGCAAGGGCAGATTCGATCTGGCGATCACCATCGGTGACCTGCAGAAGCTTGATGCCTTGAAGCAGCGGTTGGCGAAGAACAAGGACTTCTCGGTGAATATTCAGTCGGCCACCTCCACCGCCGGGGGGGTCGAGGCCCGGCTGCAAATCAGGGTAAAGGCGTCATGAAACCACTATTGACGAATCTGTCATTGCGCGAACGGCAACTGATTTATGTCGGCGCCGTCCTGGTGCTGTTCCTGGTGCCGGCGATCATTTGGCTGTCCCTGCACGGGCGGATCGCACGCCTGCAGACCGTAGTCGATGAGCGCCAGGCCCTGGACCAATGGATGCAGGCGGCGGCGCAGGAGGCCGCCCGCCTGCGCGGGACAAGGGTGCAGCGCAGCGGCCCCGGCAAGGCCGGCGACCAGTCCCTGCTGGCGCTGGTGGACCAGACGGCGAGGCGGTCCGGATTGCACGACGCCCTGCGGCGCGTCGAGCCGGACAAGGACAGCAGTGTCCGGGTCTGGTTCGAGGGCGTGGCCTTCGACGACATGGTGCGCTGGCTGAGCGACTTGACCCGCAGCGACGGTGTCGACGTGGACGTGGTCAATGTGGAGAAGCAGCCCCGGTCCGGGATCGTCAACGCCCGCCTGGTGCTCACGGGGGGGGCGCAGTGAAGGCGGTCATCGGCTATATACTGTTCGCCCTGCTGGCCTATGTCGCCTTCCTGACGGTCACGTTCCCCGCCGACCGTGCCTATGCCATGTTGCAGGCCAAGCTGCCGCCGGGGGTGCATCTTTACGAGCTCCGCGGCAGCGTCTGGGACGGGCAGGCCGGGGCCGCCCAAATCGGGCAGTACCGGCTGGCCCCCCTGCACTGGGAGTACCGGCCGGCGGGGCTGTTGTCCGGGCGGGTCGACATCAAAGTGAGTTTCGACTCGGGCCCCAGCCATGCCAGCGCCATCATCGGCGTCTACCGGGACGGGGATGTACGCTTGTCCCATGTGGATGTGGACACGCCCGCCGCCGAGCTGGTGAAGTTGCTTCGCCTGCCGATTGTCCAGGCCAAGGGCAATGTCAGCGCCAAGCTGGCGACCATGACCGTGGAAAACCACCGTTTGGAGTCCCTTGAGGGCACCCTGACATGGGATGACGCCGAGGTGACCCGGCCGCGCCGATTCGTCCTGGGCGGCCTGGAGGCCGCATTCAAGACCGAGAGCGGCGTCATCAAGGGGACCCTGCGCGACAAGGGCGGGCCGCTGCAGCTGCAGGGCCTGGTCACCGTCAAGCCCGACGGGGCCTACCAGGTGAACGCCGATCTTCAGAACCGCGACCCCAATCAAGCGGCGTTGACCAGGTTTCTGCGCCAGATCGGCCGGCCGGGCCCCGGCGGCAAGGTCACGGTGGATTACTCGGGGAGGATGCCTCCCCTGCCCGTGGGGTTGTGAGGGCGTGACGGGTTGCCCGGCCGGGGACCGGGACATAAACTGGTGACCGCAACCCGCCACCGTCGTCGGGGCCGCGGGCGGTCAAGACAATAAGACAATACTTCAGCCGACTTGATATCCGCTTTGTTACGTGTCCTGAACCTCATTGCCGGCGCCATTGAGTCCCTGAGCGAGTGGACCGGCCGTCTGGCCGCCTGGCTGGTCCTGGCCATGGTGCTGCTGATCTGCTACGACGTGGCCATGCGCTACCTGTTTCACAGCGGCTCGGCCGCGCTCCAGGAACTGGAGTGGCACCTGTTCGCCCTGGTCTTTCTGCTGGGCGGCGCCTATACCCTCAAGCACGATGCCCACGTGCGGGTCGATATCCTCTACCAGAGCCGCTGGATGACCGACCGCCGCCGTGCCTGGGTGGACCTGGCGGGCGGGCTGCTGTTCATGGCGCCGTTCTGCCTGCTGGTCATCGATACCTCCTGGTCCTTCGCCTATACCTCCTATCAGCTGGGCGAGGGTTCGCCCGATGCGGGCGGGCTGCCCTACCGGTTTGTGCTCAAGGGGGCTATCCCGGTGGGCTTCACCCTGCTGCTGCTGCAGGGGCTGGCCACCACGATCCGCAGTGTCCAGACCCTCCTGGGACAGTCCCGCGACGGGGAAGGCTAGTGGAGATCTGGGCCCTGGTCATGTTCGGCGTATTGATGGTCCTGCTCCTGCTGGGCTATCCGGTGGTGTTCACCCTGGGCGCGGTCTCCCTGCTGTTCGGCACCGTCTGGCTGGGCCTGGACTTCTTCGACCTGCTGCCCCTGAGGATCTGGGGCATCATGACCAACTTCACCCTCCTCGCCGTGCCCCTGTTCGTGTTCATGGGCGTGGTCCTGGAAAAGTCCGGCCTGGCCGAGGACCTGCTGGAGACCATGGGACTGCTGTTCGGGCGCCTGGGCGGGGGGCTCGCCGTGTCCATCGTCCTGGTGGGGACGCTTCTTGCGGCGACCACCGGGGTGGTGGGCGCCACGGTGGTGACCATGTCGGTGATCGCCCTGCCAACCATGCTCAAGCACGGCTATCGCCCCGAACTGGCCACCGGCACCATCGCCGCCTCGGGGACCCTCGGCCAGGTGATCCCGCCGAGCATTGTGCTTATCCTGCTGGGTGATGTGATCGGCGTGCCGGTGGGCGAGCTGTTCATGGGTGCGGTCACTCCGGGGCTGATGCTGGTGCTGCTGTTCATGGCCTTCGTCCTGGTAAAGGCCTGGCTGCGCCCCCATCACGCGCCGCCCCTCGATGCCGGCAAGGTGGTGGCCCAGGGCAAGTCTCAGCACCTGGGAATGCGGGTGGTCAAGAGCCTGCTGCCGCCCCTGGCCCTGATGGTGGCGGTGCTGGGCTCGATTTTCTTCGGTGTCGCCTCGCCCACCGAGTCCGCCGCCGTGGGGGCCTTCGGGGCGCTGGTCCTGGCGGCGCTGAACCGGCGCCTGACCCTGGGGAATCTGCGCGACGCGATGCGGCAGACGACGCGCCTGACCAGCATGGTCTTTTTGATCCTCATCGGCGCCACCTCCTTCGGCCTGGTATTTCGCGGCCTGGGGGGCGACATGCTGGTGGCGGACCTGCTGACTCACCTCCCTGGGGGGGAGTGGGGCTTCATCGGGGTGAGCATGCTGGTGATCTTCATTCTGGGGTTCTTTCTCGACTTTATCGAGATCTGCTTCATCGTGGTGCCGATCATCGCCCCCATCGCCAAGACCCTGGGCGTGGACCTGCTGTGGTTCGCCGTGCTGATCGCCATGAACCTGCAGACATCGTTCCTGACACCCCCGTTCGGCTTTTCCCTGTTCTACCTCAAGGCCTCGGCCCCGCCGGGGGTGACCATCGCCCAGATCTACCGGGGGATCGTGCCGTTCGTCGTCATCCAGATCATCACCCTGGGCCTGGTGATCGCCTTCCCCAAGACCAGCCTATGGCTGCCGGAGCTGATGAACAAGCTCCAGGGTTTCGGATCCTGACCTTGCATCAGCCTGTATGCCTCGGAGGGAGAAGGAAAGAGAAGACCTATGTTCTCTCGCCAAGGCGCCAAGAACGACAAGAAATCAACGCTTCTATTCCCTTGGCGTTCTCAGCGCCTTGGCGAGAGTATAAAAAACGGGTCGAGAAAAAACCTCTCATGTCGGCCGCCGCATGTGCCGACTGGAAATCTTTCTAGAGCTTGACCGCCCGGGCGTAGGCCGACTCCGAAACGGCGTTCCAGGCGTCGATGTTCTTGCGGAAGCCCTCGTAGGCCTGGCGCACCCGGGTGAACAGCTTGTCATCCTTGCCCTCTTCGTCGAGCACCTCGCCGGTCTTGGCGTGCAGCTCGCGCAGCACGTCGTCGGGAAAGGGCAGCAACTCCACATGGTACTTGTTCTGCAGGGTGTGGAGGGCCTCCAGGTTGCGGGCCTGAAACTCCGACAGCATCCACACATTGTAGGCCGCGGCGGCGTGCTCGACGATGGCCTGCAGTTCGGCATCCAGGCTCTCCCAGTGCTTGCGGTTGACGATCAGCTCCAGCGCGGGGCCGGGTTCCTGCCAGCCGGGGTAGTAGTAGTACTTGGCGGCGCGGTACAGCCCCAGGCGCAGGTCGTGATAGGGGCCGACCCATTCGGTGGCATCGATGGTGCCCCGGTCGAGGGCGGTATAGATCTCGCCGCCCGCCATCAGCACCGCATCGACGCCCACCTTGCTCATCACCTTACCGCCCAGGCCGGGGATGCGCATCTTCAGGCCCTTGAGGTCGTGGATCGACTCGATCTTCTTTTTGAACCAGCCGCCCATCTGAACACCGGTGTTGCCCATGGGGAACGGGACCAGGTCGTGGTCGGCATAGACCTGGCGCCACAGGTCCAGCCCGCCCCCGCCGTAGAACCAGGCGTTCATCCCCTGGGCGTTCATGCCGAAGGGCACGGCGGTGAAGAACTGGGCCGCCGGGATCTTGCCCGCCCAATAGTAGGCGGCGCTGTGCCCCATATGGGCCATGCCGCGGGAGACCGCATCGAAGGTCTGCAGGGCGGGGACCAGCTCGCCGCCGGCAAACACCCGGATGTTGAGCCGCCCGTCGCTCATGGCCTTGACCTCTTTGGCAAAGCGCTCCACCCCATCTTGGAAGATGGGGAAGTTGGGGGGCCAGGTCGTGACCAGACGCCAGGTATGGCGTTTGGCCGCGCGCGCCGTCCCTGATGCAAGCGCCCCGGCGGAGGCGAGCGCCCCGATACTCAAGCCCTGAAGAAAATCGCGGCGTTTCATAGTCCACCTGTCATTGTTGCGTCAGCGATGCGCGGGTATTGGACACGGAGGCTTCGCGGACATAGAGTTGCGGGGAGGCCGCCTAAAGCGTCTGGAGGTTGGCGTAGGCCACCGCCAGCCACTTGTTGCCCTTCTTCTCGAAGTTGACCTGGACCCGGGCCTGGGGGCCTTCCCCCTCATAATTGAGGATCACGCCCTCGCCGAAGGTATTGTGCTTGACCCGTTGGCCGAGGCGAAAGCCCGTCGGTGTCTCCGACTTGGCGGTGGGGGAGCGGCCCAGGGGCGCCACCGGCCGTGAGACGGTGACCTTCGGGCGCACCTCGCGGACCAGCTCTTCGGGGATCTCCTCGATGAAGCGCGACGGCCGGGTGTAGCGTTCGGAGCCGTGCAGGCGGCGGGTCTCGGCATGGGTGATGTACAGCTGGCGCTGGGCGCGGGTGATGCCCACATAGCACAGGCGGCGTTCTTCCTCCAGGCGCCCGGCCTCTTCCATGGACCGCTGATGGGGAAACAGGCCCTCCTCCATGCCGCACAGGAACACCAGGGGAAACTCCAGTCCCTTGGCGGCGTGCATGGTCATCAACTGCACGCAGTCGTCCCACGGGCTGCCCTGTTCCTCGCCCGCCTCCAGGGCGGCATGGGCCAGGAAGGCATCAAGCGGCGACATGTCTTGTTCCTCGTTCCCCGTGTGCATGCCGTGCTGGCGCGCCGCCGAGATCAGCTCGTCCAGGTTCTCGATGCGCGCCAGTCCCTTCTCGCCTTTTTCTTTCTTGTAGTGATTGACCAGGCCCGAGCTGGCGATCACCTGCTCCACCTGTTCGTGCAGGGGCAGCGCTGCGAGTCTGTGGGACAGCTGCTCGATGAGCCGTATGAACTGGCCCAGGGCGTTATTGGCGCGGGTGTTGAGCATCTTGCCGTCGCACACCGCCAGCGCCGCGCGCCACAGGGAGACGTTGTACTGCTGGGCGTGTCCGCGCACGGCGGCCAGGCTGCGCTCACCCAGGCCGCGCACCGGTGTGTTGACCACCCGCTCGAACGACGGGTCGTCGTCGCGGTTGGAGACCAGGCGCAGGTAGGCCATGGCGTCCTTGATCTCGGCGCGTTCGAAAAAGCGCAGGCCCCCGTGGATGCGGTAGGGGAGCTCGGCCCCGATGAGGGCCTCTTCGAGCACCCGGGACAGGGCGTTGGAGCGGTACAGGATGGCGGCATCCTGGCGGCGGTTGCCCTGCTCGACGAAGTTGCGGATGCGGTCCACGATGTAGCGGGCCTCGTCGATCTCGTTGTAGGCCGTGTAGACCTGGATCGGCTCGCCGTCCTCGCCGTCGGTCCACAGCTTCTTGCCGAGGCGCCCGGTGTTATTGGCGATCAGGCTGTTGGCTGCATTGAGGATGGTGCCGGTGGAGCGGTAATTCTGTTCCAGGCGGATCACCTGGGCAGAGGGGAACTCCTTGCCGAAGCGGTGGATATTGTCGATGCGCGCCCCGCGCCAGCCGTAGATGGACTGGTCGTCGTCGCCCACCATCACCAGGTAGTTGTCGTGGCCGGCAAGCAGGCGCAGCCAGGCGTACTGGATGGTGTTGGTGTCCTGAAACTCATCCACCAGGATGAAGCGAAAGCGCTCGCGGTAGTGGGCCAGCACCTGGGGGTGGTTTTGCCACAGCTCGTAGGCCCGCAACAGCAACTCGGCGAAGTCCACCACCCCCGCCCGCTGGCAGCTCTGTTCATAGGCCTCGTAGATGCGCAGCATCTGGGCCATATACGGGTCGCCCTGGGCGTCCAGGGCGCCGGGCCGCTGACCCTCGTCCTTGCGGCTGTTGATGAAGCGCTGGGCCTGGCGCGGCGGCCACTGGGCCTCGTCGAGATTCAGGGCACGCTGGACCCGGCGGATGACCCGGTACTGGTCGTCCGAGTCCAGAATTTGAAAGGCCTGGGGCAGGTTGGCCTCCTGCCAGTGGGCGCGCAGCAGGCGATGGGCCAGGCTGTGGAAGGTCCCCACCCACATGCCGCGTACGGGTATGCCGAGCAGGGTTTCGATGCGCCCGCGCATCTCGGCGGCGGCCTTGTTGGTGAAGGTGACCGCGAGGATACCGAACGGTGAGACCCGGTGCTCCTGAATGAGCCAGGCGATGCGGTGAACCAGCACCCGCGTCTTGCCGCTGCCGGCGCCGGCCAGGATCAGCTGATGCCCCGGCGGGGCCGTCACGGCCTCCTGCTGGGCGGGGTTGAGCGTCGTTACGAATGGGTTTGCAGCCATGGGCTAATGGTAACAGATTTGGCCGGCGTTGCGGCCGCCCCGGGGCGCTGCAGATACGAGACGGGTAGAGACTGACGGTCACAAATAACGGCCCTTTTGCCGCCCCTTCCACAACCTATCGGCCGTTTCGCGGTCTATACACGCCGGGGGCTTTTGGATAAGATGCCCCGTGTGCCGCGCCTTCAGCCCCTTGGGCATCGCCTGCCGGGGGCTTGGCTGGAAAGGCACAAGGCATGCGCTGTTCTTTTGATAGGGGAGGCTTTGCGATCAAACATCTGCGCCATCGGGTCCTGTTATTGCTGTTGGTCGCCTTTGTCACGGCGGGCTGTGCGCCTCCCCAGGGGCCCACGGGCAAGCAGATCGCCATCAAAAAGGCCGACGCCATCCTGGACGCCATCAAGTCCAAGGACTTCAAGCACGCCGCCTCCCTGTATTCGGCTCAGTTTTACAAGGTCACCACCCCCGCCAAGTGGCAGGCGCACCTGGAGCAGGTCCATCAAAAGTACGGCGATTTGAAGCGTTACCGGCTGGAGAAGGTCATAGTCAATTCGGTCTATAGCGGGGCGCGCTTCTCGCTGAAATTCAGGACCGAGTACGCCAAACGCGATGCGGTGGAGACCATGGTCTTCTTCAGGCCCATCAACGGCGAAAAGGTCGAGATTGCCACCCACAAGATGGAGATCCTGCCCAAGGACCTCTAGCCCGCATCCGTCACCCGCCGGCGCGATGGCGTATGACCAGCAGCCGCCCGCGGGCCGGGTCGCATACATAGGCCCGTCCCGACCCGTCGCTGACCACGCAGCGGGCCCCGGGCGCCGTGCGGTACTTGGCAAGCACCTGCATGCGTCCCGAGGGGGCGATGCCCAACAGGGTGAGCATCCCGTTGCCGGCAGCGGGGACGTACAGGCGGTTGTCCGCGGCATCGTAGGCGATGAGGTCGATGCCCTGGCCCACCTTCGCCGAGGCGATCAGCGTCCCGCGGTGCGCCGCATCCAGGCTTACCACCTTGCCGCCGTGACAGCCCACGAAGAGCAGCCCCCGCGCCGTGGCCAGCGCCAGCCCCCGGGCCTGTTGGCAGGTATTGGGCCAGCGTTCAAGGATCCTTTCCTGGAGCATGTCGATGGCGACGGTCTTGTCGGTGGTCAGATTGGTGTACGCCATGTCCCGCTGGTCATCGATGGCCAGGGACTCGGGGCCGCCGGGTACGGCGATGGTCGCCCGCTTGGCCAGGATCGGCCGGGCGCTGGGGTGGACGCGAAAGATCTCGATTTGCCCGGCTCCGGGTTCGGTCACCCAGACCTCCTTCTGGGACGCGGCGAAGCGTACGATGTCCGGCGTCGAGGCGAGCTTGCGCCGGCCCACGACCTGGTGGGAGTCGGCGTTGATCACGACAAGGGCCCGGTGGGTGCGGTCGCCGGCGAACAGGAACCCCAGGCCGTAGGCGGCGGTGGTGACCCCTTTGCCTTTGCCCCCGGCCGTCACCCGGACCGTGGCGGTGATCTTGCCCGATCCCGGGTCGATGAGGTAGATGTCGCCGCTTTGCCCGCCGGGGATGATGAACCGCTGCAGCTCGCCGGAGTAGGCCATGTCGTCGAGGCCGTGGGCCGCCGCCGGCAGGGCAATAGTCCCCTGGGGCGGGAACACCGGGACCTTGGCGCCGCAGGCCGTCAGCAGCAGGATCGCCAGGGAGATGGCCGGATATCTCAGCAATGGCGTCCCTCCGGCCGGGCCGCTGGCGCCCTTGTCCCGTGGCCGCTCCTTTGTGCATGTTGCCTGCTCACGCCCGCTATCATCGCGCGTTTGCGACAAGATTCATAGGTGCATCGGCATTCCGCTGTTCACGGCCGGGGCCGCGGGCTAAGGCGCATGAATCGCAAGGGATATCCTGGCAAAGACCTGTCCCCGGTGCTCGTGCAATGAAGGGGTCGGGGTTACAATGGGCTGGCCGTATGGGGATTACCAACAGTTGGAGGACCGCGTGATGGCAGCAAGACTGCAAGACAAGGTGGCCGTGATTACCGGCAGCACCCGCGGCCTGGGCCGCGCCGTCGCCGAGGCCTATCGGCGCGAGGGGGCCAACGTGGTGGTCTCGTCACGCACGGCGTCCGCCGTCGATGAGACGGTCGCGGCGCTGGGCGGCGGCGCTGACGTACTGGGCGTGCCCTGCGACGTCAGCGACCTCGCCCAGGTCGAGCGCCTGGGCGAACAGGCGGTGCAGCACTTCGGCCGCATCGACATCTGGGTGAACAACGCCGCCCTCAAGGCCTCCTACGCCCGCACCATGGATGTGCCCGTGGAAGAGTACACGCGGGTGCTCCACGTCAATACCCTGGGCACCTATCACGGGTCGCGGGTGGCGTTGGGGCACATGCTGGGGCGGCGCACCGGCAAGCTTATCAACCTCAGCGGCCGCGGCGCCCACGGGCCGTCGGCCTACCAGAACGCCTACGCACCGAGCAAGGCGTGGGCGGCGAATTTTACCCTGGCCCTGGCCAAGGAGTACGACGGCCGGGGTGTGGACATCATGGTCTTCAGCCCCGGGATGGTCCTGACCGGCCTGCTCACGGACATCCAGGTGATCGGCCGGGACCTGGAGGGGCGCTTCAAGCGCTTCCCGCGTATCCTGCGCATGTTCGCCCAGCCGCCAGAGGTGCCGGCCGCCATGGCCGTGGAGGTCGCCGCCACGGGGGAGAACGGCAAGTACTATGAATTTCTGGACCGCCGCCGCAAGCTGAGCGGGGCGTGGGCCGAGCTGCGCCGGGCAGTGACCCGCAGCCGCGAGCCCCTGCCCGAGATCCAGGTCCATGTGCGCGAGGCGGGTGACTAGCCTGTTGGGCTTTCATAGTATGTTGAAGACATAAGGCATTCAGCATTTCCCAACGTGTACATCCTGCTAAAGACTTTAAGGTGTTACGCCATATCGGTGGGTGGGCGCTAGAACATGTGTTTTCTCGCCAAGGCGCCAAGCACGCGAAGAAAACAGAAAGGTTTGTTTCCTGGCATGCTTGGCGCCTTGGCGAGAGTAGAAAAAGCGACCCGAGACAAAACGCCTCGAAATGCGCCGTCGCCCCCTTCACTCAGGCCTTAGGCAAGCTATTAGGTGTCGTGGCCTTTTCCGGCCGCGGACCGGTAATGCAGGCTGATCATGAAGTTGCGGCCCAACTGGTTGAAGTAGGCCGCCGTTTCGTATTGCTTGTCGAGAAGGTTGTTGACCTTCGCCTGCAGGTGCCAGCTCCTGCCGATGGCGTAGCTGGCGTGCAGGTCGACCAGGCCGTAGCCGCCGAGCTTGCGGGTGTTGGCCAGATCGTCGTAGCGCCGGCCCTGGGCGAACAGTGAGCCGCCCACGGCCAGTGGGCCGAAGGTGCGGTTCAGGCTGAGGCGCACCACCGCTTCGGCCCGGCGCGGCAGTACGTTGTCCTGGTTGGGGCCGCCGCCCCGGTTGTGGGGGCGCAGCAGCGTGATGCTGGTGTTGATCGCCCATCCGGCCAGCCGTGTGCCCACCGCGGCCTCCATGCCGCGGATCCGCGCCGAGCCGATATTGGCGGGCGCGAAGGTCGTGGGGTCGAAGGTGATCAGATCACTGATATAGGTCTGGTAGGCACTGACGGACCAGTGGCCCCAGTGGGGCCGGCCCTTGAGGCCCAGTTCGAGGCTGCGCGATTTTTCTGGCCTCAGGCCGGGGTTGCCGAAGCCGGGATAGTACAGGTCGTTGAAGGTGGGGGCCTTGAACGCGGTCCCGAATGAGGCGTGCAGGCGCAGGCCCTTGCTCAGCCGGTAGCCCCAGGCGAGGCTGCCGGTGCTGTAGTCTCCGAACTGTTCATTAATGTCGTGGCGCGCGGCGAGTTGGATCCGGTGCCTGCCGAACCGGCCCTGGTACTGGATGAACAGCCCCTTGTCGTCCCGGGATGTCACGGTATAGGCAACGGTGCTGTCGACGTGATCCTTGCGGTAGCTGAACCCCAGGGTCAACAAGTGGCGCTCCCCGAGGGTCAAGTCGTTCTGGAAGACAAGATTGTCCCGCTGGGTATTGAACCGGCTGGCGAAGGCGCCGTTCAGCTGATTGTCGGCATTGTCCTGGTTGACGCCCGCGGTCAGGGTGATATACCACGGCGCGGCGGGGGACAGGTGCACCCGGCCGCCGATGGTCTGATTGACGAATTGTGTCTGATTGGCGACCGTGCCGTCGAACTGGTTATGTCCCTGGGATCGCAGCAGGTGCAGGTCGATGTCGTTGCCGCCGCCGAAGCGGTAGCCGGCCCGCACGGACTCGGAGACGTTAAGGTAGCCGTCCTTGTCGGGCTCGATGGTGAAGCACCCGGCGCTGAGATTGCCCTGACAGGAGTTGATCCCGCCGGTGTCCAGGCGGCTGGCGCTGAGATTGTACCAGCCGCGCTTGCCGCCCCCGGAGACGGCCGCCGAGAGCCGGTTGGTCTGGTAGTTGCCCGCGCCGGCGCCGAACGAAGGCGTGAACGGCCCGCCGCCCTTGCGGGT
>Ga0102944_1002019_pt1 | contig 12392 bp, 13 predicted proteins | sample SalPonD_shore_MG_FD_78172 | JGI IMG/M metagenome (GOLD analysis project Ga0102944, IMG submission 78172) | Salt pond soil microbial communities from South San Francisco under conditions of wetland restoration - Salt Pond MetaG... | ecosystem: Environmental > Aquatic > Marine > Intertidal zone >... | reverse complement strand
TTTTTCGTCCTGCTCAGACACGCAGACCGCATCTACAGAGGCAGAAAATTACGTACAGGATGAACAGGTACTGGAAAAATTTTCCGATGAGACTGAGAAAAATGCCTTCCAGCCGGAAGAATCAAAAAGTCAACATCTCGTTCAGTTGAATGTGAAAAATGAGCTGCCTTTTACGGGAGAAATTTATCAGCTGTTGAATGCACTGGGAACCCAGCTGGCAAATCGCCCGGGCGATCTTGAATTGGTCCTTGATATGCGGCTCACTCCGTCACGCAAGATTCAACTGAATGAATACGGTTCCAATGAGATAAATGCATCAGAGGAAGCACTCTGGGACCATCTGAAAATGGCGGTTTCCCATCTTCTGTTGGACTCCGCCAACAGTGATGCAATGATAAAAATTGAGTATGTCCGTTCGTAAGCAGGGCGTTTTCATCAGCTGCTGGTGTTGAAACGTCAAACATCCTGGCCGGTCTCGCGGAGGTGCCCGTATGGAAACAACATTCTAAATCTCGACCATATCGAGAAAACCGGAAACAAAGAAAAAAGTAAAGTCCAATTCCATTGTTCCGGACTAGACCTTTCAGACTTATGTCTATTCGGAATACAGGCGTCTGTTGTTCAGTGATTTTTCTGCGATCCGCCCTTTCGGGAAGAAATCTCTCCCTGGAAGGGATTCTGCGCATGCTCTCCCGGAGATCGTGTGTTTTCAAGTCAGATCTCACGTTGTAACTATTGATATTCGGCATAGCCGACGTTCCGCAATCCCCCGCCCTCTGAGAATTCGACTACATTTTTCGGGAATGAGCCCAGGCTCTCGCCACTCCCTGCTGTGAAAAGGCCTGTATCAAAATATCTCGCATCTTGTTCCCAGCATTTGCCTTGCCAACACCGTATACATTTTCATTCCAACGATTATTTTCGATTTCGGAGTCAGTGTCAGGCCATTCGTTCATCACAGGTACTGGCAAAGTTGCTACGGGTGCAAACCCGTACGAACTCCGGGGTAGAAGCCCATCTGACTTCCTTGCAAGATATTATCTGGTACACAGCTCGGACCTTGGTCCTCACAAGGCCTGCAACAAGTCCGCACTTGATCTAGCCCTTGTCCTGTCTGGCTTTCAGAGGGGGCTTCCACGATTTTCTCCCCGATCGACCATCGTCGCCGGACATACTGATAATTATTTGTTCGGAGAGAGAGGTGTGAGATCAAGTCGTCCGATCCTAAATACAATGAACAATTGACTGTTGCCGGTTGACAGCAGTTGTATAGATAGTTCGGTCTGTTGAACAACCCGGGAGGGAGCATATCCACTCTTCGGCTCCAATCCCGGCCCTGACGGCCTGTGCTTTGACTACCATCATCTATATGGTATGGCAACAAAATACATATTGCGAGAAAGAAATTTTCACGGTAACCTTATGGGAGTGTAATTCAGCACAAGATGTTCAAATCCAGTATTTGTACAGAGGCTAATCGACTATTCGGCGGAATGCATCAGATTTATGAGCAGGGAGAGATTGAGAATCAGTCGGGATGCCTTCTCTGGCAGTACACGAACTATAGGAGTTGCATTTGCTCAGCATTGGATGAAACCGGGTGTATAGTAACTCCTGAGATGCCCAGCCAGAAACTGGGATATTCACTTATGATTTCAACTAGTCAAATCGCCGTGAACCATGCAGAGGAAACGGGTAAAAGGAGAGCCAGACATGAAACGTATATTCGTTGTTGTATTAATCGTTCTGTTTCAGGGAATGGCGGAGGGGCAGCATTCGACAGGGTTTGAACACCCTGGGAATATTCAGCCGGTTCTTCAGTATCGGTTACCGACCTGGGGATACTCATCTCTGGTGACCGATATATCATCCAGTGGAGTTGGGACTCACGAACATGTATCGCATATTCAGGCACTCCTCAATCCCGTATACGACCGGTACTTCGAGAGTGAAAAGGATATAGTGAGTATTTATCTGACCACCGATTTCCGGACTGAATACGATAGATCTTCGGTCGTCCCGGATACCCCGGAACGGGAGATGAATGTGAACTATACCCTGTCGGGTTCCTGGAACCACTACCTCCTCATACCTCGCTTCTTTCTTGAGGTCAGCGGGAATTTTTACGGAGGCTACACCAGAACAAAAATTGAGGATATAACGCAGTCACGAAGCAACGTCGCCAGTCCATCTCTCGGCATCGGAGTGGGCCGGATTCGGAATGTGACACCAGCGATCAGGGCTCTCCGGTTTAATGAGCGGCTTCGCAGTTTAAGCAGAGAATTGAATTTATCTGCCACAGAGATTCGGGAAGTTGCGCATATTATAGCGACGTTCAGGGGATACAATTCGGTATTTGACCGCCCTGACAAATATTTCTGGCAGGATTTCTACAGCCAGATCTCTTCGCTGGAAGGGGCATTATCAGCATTTGATTATTTCTATCTGAATGATACATTTCTGGAGAACCTCGGACAGCGTCTCGAGGGATGGGATGCGAGGTTGAAACTGGACTATAGCAATCGCTACATAAATCCTGTTGCGAGTCCCAAGACTTCAGACTCATTCGGAGGCGTTGCCCTGGTGGGACGCTGGTATAAAAACCTTAGTTTGGCTCATCAGGTCGGAGTAGATGCGGTGGCAAGGTATACGGGTTCTCTGGACGAGATTGCCTCGGAGTACCAGGATAGCGATGTACAGATTCGGTTGAGTCATTTATGGGTTATCAGTGACCGGCTCTTACTCAATTCAACGCTGCTTGGCGTGGTGCCGCTGGTGGAGGCGGAAATGAGTTACTATCGACCGTCGCAGCAGTACTTCGATCACTATGGGGTCGAACATTATACCGTCCAATCAACTTTTTCCTATTTCATCGAGAATAACGTGGAAATAAATACCAGTGTTAATGCCATCTATTTCCGGGAAGATAAACGCGCCACCTGGAGCTACAACTTGGGTATCGGCTTTTACCTGGTCAGAAGCCTGGTGTATTAACCATTTCTGCCAGCTGTCCCCGAATCTGAAACTTCAATAGAAAATACGCATTCCCAGCGATTGATTTGGTCAAAGGATCGATTCGTTCCGGAGGATTTCACCAGCACCTGCTCCATCCGGTGGATGTCCATTTCGACCGGGGCTAAGTGCTCGGGAAGGTCAACCTGCACGGTGACCTGTTCTTTCTCCAGCTGCTTCTTCAGCAGAACCAGCGAGCGATTTACCAGCTCGTGCACTTCATGCGTTTTGAACTGCAACCGATGGGGCTTGGCATAATCCAGCACCGAGCTGATCACCAGGCTGACCCGGTTCATGGCCTCCTTCATTTCCTCATAGATTTCTTGTTGATCGGAGGTTCCGGAGAAGCGTCGTTCCAGATAATCCAGGTTATTCCGGACGGCAAATAACGGATTCCGGATCTCGTGTGCGATGCCTGCAGAGAGCTCTCCCAGCGCGTACATTTTTTCGTATTCGATTTGTCTGTTGGTGGTGCGCTGGATTTCCGATTGCATTCGTTGTAAGGTCTGCGCAAGATCGCCGATTTCGTCATCGGATTGCGGGGTAATTGTAATATTAAAGTTGCCCTTGCCGATACTTTCTGCCGCTCTTTCCAGTCGATGGAGCGGAGAAATAACCTTCTAATGCATAAAAGTGTAAATGAGCACTGAAATGACACCGGAGGAAACCAGACCGCCCAGAATCATCAGGCATAGATTTCGTCGTTTGGCCCGATCGATCTCATCGGTGGGAAGGGTGATACTGATACCGCCGCGAATATCACCCACCCGATAACCCTTGATCCCCGTGACACGAGAGACAGGATTCTTTCGTATACAATGGTGCGAAGTACCGAAAGACGGAGGTGTCATTGGTCTGCAGGAATTCGGTATACTCACCATAGTCGCTCAACTGCGATTGCTGCCGGCTTATTAAAGTCAGCAGGGCTTCCCGTTCGAATGCGTCCGGCGCGTTGGCGGGATTTTTCAGATTCAGGCTGGTGAGATGAAATTGGAATTGCCCGCCCATGGAGGGGCTCATGTCCGAGAGTTCCCGGGTCACCCGGGCGGGATTTTTTTTAGTAGGGTGTCACCGGAGGACAGGGTCACGAGCGGTTCCTTCAAATACGGATTGATAGTCCCATCCATCCGGAGCGATACGTACACACCACCGTGCTGAGAGACCCAGGATCGCATCAGCACCACCTGCTTGTACATGGTCCGGGCTACATCAGTGAGATTTTCGTTCAGGAGATGTTCATATCGAATGCCGATGAGATAAAAGACCAGGACCTGTACCACTATAATCACAGCCACAACCGCTAACATAATTTTCAGGGAGAGTTTCATACATGACTTCCCGATAATATGTTATTTTATATCCGTTTATGTTTACAATAGTCGACATTTTTATCGATATGACGGTGTGACTTTTTTATAAGTTACAATCGGAATGATTCAATAGAAAAAGTTCAGTTGTTTCTTGTCAGGTCCCTCTTTCCCGGATTGTGATTTATTCCCCGGATGTCGAAAGTATCCGTCTGCCGGCGACCACATATCGGCTCATTTCGGCGCCGAGATCCTGGCTGATCACTCCGCAGTTCACCTTGAACAGAAAATACAGGTTGAGATCTGCATTGCTCAGAGATTCATACTGCGCCTGACCTTTGGCGAGGATCACATCGGACTTCTTGATATACTCCCGGGTTCGACTGCCGGTATCTTCCAACAGAGTCGTCGGAGCGGTACTTTCATTGGCAATAAGGTGTATCAGCGATTCAAGACCGACATACCGGGCATCATCGATGGTAGCGTCGTTCAAGACCGGTTGGCCCCGTACCACGAACACAATCTCTGCCCGAAACATATCCCGGAGCACTTCCACCAGCAGCCGGTCAAACGCTATTTCGCCGGCGTTATCTCCGAGATACAGAATGGTATCTGCTGCCCGTAAGTCTTGCTTGAGATTCTCCAGGTGATTTATCCCGAACTCCGCTTCCGGAGCGCGGTCCAGTTCGCGCCGGATATCATCCCCCTCATGGTCGGCACCGATATCCAGCACAGTGCCGGCGATAGCGTACCGAATGGCTGCTTCCAGGGGATCCCGGGCCTTCCGGATCTTCTGCCGAATGTTCGGCATGAGATCGAGAGCACGGACGTCGTACTCGAGTTTGATCTGTTCGTAGGGATCTTCCATACCGGTGGATTCCCGTATCAATTGATGCACCTGATGGCTGATCTGAGGAGGTGAAACATCCGCTGAAGTCTCACGTAACATTTGCAGTACGTTGTCCAGGATCGCTTTCTGTTCCTCGTCAGGAAGTTGGTTCTGCCTGGCTGCCTGCAGTGTTTTTTGTAAAATACACGGAAAACAATCCAGATATGTTTTCATACCATTCTATCCATTGTTATGATCACCGGTTCTTCGTACGACAATATAGGACTGGACACGGTAGGTATCAAAGCTCTTTAGACCGGAGTGGTGCGCCGGAGTTAGTTGGTTGATGCCCGAGAACACTCCGGTAAATTTTAGCTGGTTAACCAGTTAAGAATACGAAGAAACTGAAGCCAATTCGGCATGAACAAAATTGATCACAGGAACGGATCAGGGGACAGAGGAACTTGAGTGATTTTTACTGTCAATGCAGTGAAAGACATCCCGAGTTATTCTTCCAGGAGTTGGCTGAGGAGGTCTCTGAGCTGAAAAAGTTCAAACGGTTTGGCCAGGAATACATCAACATTCGGATGGCTGGCTGCATCGGGCCGGCCGGTCCCGGTATATAAAATCCCTATTCCATGCGGGGAATGTTCCTTGTAATGGCGCAGCACTGTAAAGCCGTTGACTTCGCCCATTCTCAAATCACTGATGACAACGGAAAAATCGGCTTTATTTATTATCCTGAGGGCTTCACTGCCGTTAGAGCAGGTCGTGATAGAATATCCCTGATCCGTGAGATACTTTTTCATCAGTTCCAGCAGCATCAACTCATCGTCGACCAGGAGGATTTTATATGAAGAGTCCATCAGGTCCTATTAGTGTATCCTGTCCAAATATCGATGCCTAGTTTATGACATCCATGAAGCGCTTGCAAGGAGGAACAGTCAATAGAGGTTGTGCTCCGTGCGTGGACGGTGAAATTAATCTGTTGCGTTTTCACCTACTATTTCCTATCTATAGAAACGATTCATTGTGCTATGATCAGCTGAAACAGAATTAGTCGGCAGCAACTCCGGTTTTTTCGGACTGTCTGAACGTATAGGAACCAGCGGAATCTAATCGATGGTAGTGGTTTTTATTAGTGAGTCCAACAGATCATCCCGAGTTGGGAGAAACGATTATCGTAAACGATTTGTGCTAGGTGAACGTGTCGGCCAACCGGGCACACAAATGTTCGCTGTGATACACTGAGTTTAGAATGCAACCTAAGGAGAAGGAGAACAAGATCGTGGAGCGTCCTATCTACAAGAGAGCCCTGAGTGTGACCCGCGCCGTACTCTCGTACGCTGTTTTATTTTCCCTGATTATCCTGATTGCGTGCAATGCCAATACCCGGACACAGGATCTCGATGTTCCTTTTGTGCCAACGCCCCAGCCGGTCGTGGACCGGATGCTGGAGCTGGCGGATGCTGGGCCGGGTGATTATGTCATCGATTTGGGATCCGGCGACGGCCGCATTGTGATTGCTGCGGCGGAATTAGGAGCCACCGCTCACGGTATTGACCTGGATCCGGACCGAATAGAACAGGCAAACAAGAACGCCCGGATGGCCGGGGTTACAGATAGAGTGATGTTTGTTGAAGGAGATATTTTCGAGGAGGATTTCAGTCAGGCTTCGGTGATCACCATGTATCTTCTTTCAAGTGTGAACCGGCGCTTACGGCCACGCCTTCTGGACGAACTCAGGCCCGGAACCCGGGTGGTCTCACATAGCTTCGATATGGGGGATTGGGAACCGGAACGGTCAGTTGAGGTTGAGCCGTACGACTCGAATGTCGTCCATCACGTTTACCTCTGGATCATTCCGGCCCGGGTGGACGGTCGCTGGGAATGGAAAATCGACGGCCAGTCGCATTCGTTCACAGTGGCCCAGCACTATCAGGAAGTTAACGTGACCCTGAATGCCGGGAATAGCGAACTGAACACCAGCAATGCGGTTTTACGCGGCGAGCGGATCAGTTTCATGGCTGAGCGAGGAAACCGGCACTATGTATATAGCGGCAAGGTGGACGGCGATCGTATTGTCGGTTCGGTGCAAATACATACCGGTGATAATCATCGGCTGGAATCCTGGACAGCCACGCGCTCGGGGAGTGGAAGATGAGTGACTCTCCGGTACCCTGTAACGCAGATTAGCCAATCGACTCCGTGAACACCCCGGAACGCTCTGGCGGCCGCCCTCTGCCGATCTTTTCGGTTTTTAACGCGATCGCCATCATCGTCGGCATTGTGGTGGGCATCGGAATTTTTCGTCTCCCCCCGCTGGTAGCGCAGAACGCCAGCAGCGCTTGGGAATTCCTTCTGTTCTGGATCGCCGGAGGAATCGTATCTATCCTGGGCGCGCTGTGTTATGCGGAGTTAGCAGCGGCCAATCCCGATGCCGGAGGCGAATACCATTTCTTGCACCGTGCGTTCGGCCCGTCCTTGGGGTTTTTATTTTCCTGGGGCCGCATGACAGTTATTCAGACCGGGTCGATTGCGCTGGCGGCATTTATTCTCGGGGATTACGCATCCCTCCTGCTGGACCTGGGGCCGTACAGTTCGGCAATATATGCCGGGATCACCGTCTGCATGCTGACAACGCTGAACGTCTGGGGTACCCATCCATCCAAGCATACCCAGAATGTGCTCACCGGTGCTATAATCCTTCTGTTGATGGCAGTGGCGGTTTTGAGTTTTCTCAAAGATTCCACGTCCGCCCCACTGCTCGCCTCAGGAAATCCCACATCAACCTCCGGTTCCGCGGGGATGGCCATGATATTCGTCTTGCTCACGTATGGCGGCTGGAACGAAGCAGCCTATCTTTCTGCGGAACTGAAAGACGTACGGCAGAACATGGTGCGGGTGCTGGTTCTGGGACTGAGCCTGATTACTGTGCTCTACCTGCTGATTAATATCGCCTATCTGAATGTGCTGGGTTTCGAAACCCTCCGGCAGGCCGAAACCGTCGGGGCAGACCTGACCGAATATCTGGTGGGATCCGGCGGCGCCATTTTCATGGCGATAATCGTGATTCTCACAGCGTCCTCTACTGCGAACGCCACTATCATTACCGGGGCGCGAACGAATTATGCACTGGGACGGGATTTTCAGTTTATCGGTATTCTGGGGCGGTGGAGCAAGCGGAATAATACGCCGACCAACGCTCTCCTGGTTCAGGGGGCCATCGCGCTGCTCCTGGTTATTTTCGGAGCGTTCACCAAAGAAAGTATCACAACCATGGTGGACTATACGGCGCCGGTGTTCTGGTTCTTCCTGATGCTCACCGGAATCGCTTTGTTCGTCTTCCGGCGCCGGTATCCGGAGAGCAGCCGTCCGTTCAAAGTTCCATTCTATCCGGTCATACCGGCGCTGTTCGTGGCTACAACCATGTTCATGCTCTACTCCAGCTTAACATTTACCGGCATCGGCGCACTGTTTGGAGTGGGCATCTTGCTGGTGGGAGTGCCGGTGTTGATCTGGGGCCGGAGCCGGAAGCAGACCTGACAGGTCCGTTGGTCTCCGGGAGAATGTGTTCAACCGAACATTTTCAATCCCGGATGGTGGGAAGTCCAATAGAGCAATACTCCTGCAGCACAGCGGAACGTATCCCGATTCTCCCCGGGAGGATGGGAATTCATCGCGGGTTTTTTCAGTAGTCATTATCTTTTTTTCCATAGAATTTCTACAGAATTCATCTGTAGTTTTATATGATAAAAATGGATAACGGAAAATGCATAATAAGAAGCCCCGCTAATAATTGACGCGGACGGAAACCTGCAGGACTTTATCAGGTATAATTACTGTGAGATGTTTCAGAATAAGTAGAGCCAGACAGATTGTGTTTCACCAGTGTGAGGATGCCCCCGAAAACAATGGTATTAAGGGTTTGTGGAGACGCCTTTGCTTTTGCAGGCGCCGGGAATCTATAAAAGGTCCTATAACCACAGAGGTACCATCATTATGAAATTACTCATTGTTGAGGATAACGAACAACTGGTGGAAGACATGGAGCGCTTTCTTGAGGAAAGCGGGTACGTTGTGGAATGCGCCATCAATTACGAGGATGCCAGCGAAAAGCTCTGGCTGTATAGCTATGATTTGGTTATTGTGGATCTCGGCCTCCCGGATGGCAACGGATTGGAGCTGATTCGGGAAATGAAGAACAATGAAGTCGCCGCCGGTATCATGATATTAACGGCCCGGGATGCGGTAGAGGATAAGGTTAAAGGGCTGGATCTCGGCGCAGATGATTACATGACCAAGCCCTTTCACAAGGAGGAACTCAACGCGCGCATCCGTTCCATTCTCCGCCGGCACAAGTTCGACCGGAGTAATACCCTGGAGGTCGAAGAACTGAAGGTGGATCTCCTCTCCTCCCAGGTCTATGTGAATGAGATCCAGTTAGACCTGACCAGGAAAGAGTACGATCTGATTCTCTATTTTATGCACAATCCGGATCGGGTGCTGACCAAGGAAAGTATTGCCGAGCATCTCTGGGGGGATCACATTGACCAGGCGGATAATTTCGACTTTCTCTATAATCACATCAAGAACCTCCGCAAAAAGATCACGGATGCCGGTGGAACGAACCATATACAGGCCAAATACGGTATGGGATATAAATTTTCAACACAAAATTCACGATGAACTACGACCATGAAAAAACGACATGAATTCAAACTCCTGTCCAAGACCACGTTCATTTATCTCATCTTTACGTTGGTCGCGTTCCTGGGCAGTGGGCTGTTTCTGACACACGAAGCCAATGAATTTATCAACTGGGAGCTGGAGCATAAATATCGCAGAATCGAGTACAAGACCCGGTCGGTTATTGATCGGGAGGGCCGGAGAACCGCCGACCTGGAGAAGCTGCCGAGAAATATTCAGATCATGCCGATCAGCCAGGCGCCTCCCGAAGACGCGTATCCTACGTACTCTGACACCACGATCTATATCTCGCGGTTAGAGGAGACGTGGCGGGCCCGGAATAAAACCGTTGCTATTGAAGCGGGCGGGCAGTTCTATCGATTAACCATGACCGAGCTGGTAGAGGATTATCTCAGCCTTCGGGATGATATTTTCCGCACCATGCTTCCTGCGTTCATTTTGCTGGTTGTCGGAATTGTGGCATTCAATTTTCTGATGTCCGGATATTTCTTCCGACCGTTTAACAAGATACTGGACATCATGCGATCGTATAAAGTGGGGCAGCGAACTAACCTGGAGAAAGTGAAGACCAATACTCTCGAATTCAATAAAATGCAGGATCTCTTCCATTCCATGATCAACCGGATCGAACAGGATTACCGGCATCTCAGGGAATATACGGAGAACATGGCCCACGAAATGCAGACACCCCTGGCCGTGATTCGCAACAAAACCGACAATCTGATTGCCGATGAATCCATGATGAAAGAGCACGGCAAAACGGTGAAAACTATCTATGAGGAAACCAATCATCTCTCCCGGCTGGGAAATACCCTGAACCTCATCACCAAAATCGAAAACGGGGAATTCGATAACATTACCCAAATCGAAACCCGGCCCATCATTGAGCAACATGTCGACGCAATTCGGGAACTGGCCGGCCTGAAATCGCTGACCATCGATACCGATCTCACAGAGGAACACCGCCTGGAGATCGATCCGTATCTGCTGGATATCGTGTTAAAAAACCTGCTGCGCAACTCAGTGATGTATGGTACCGATAACGGACCCATCCGGGTGACTACCAGCGAGAAGACACTCGAAGTCAGCAATTATGGTCCGCCCATGGAAGACCGTCCGGATAAGCTGTTTCAACGATTTTACCGCAACAATAATCACCAGGGATCCCTGGGACTGGGTCTCTCGCTGGTGAAAAAAATCTGTGAGGTCAGCAAACTACAGATCACCTACCAGTATGAAGAAGGGCAACACATCTTCCGGATCCTCCGCAATGGGGAAATGCCCGCTTAATCGGTCCGAATGCATGGTTGTGTCTGCCGCATTCTGACCGTTTTGCCCCATCCTTTCTGTACAAACCTGTCCGCTGAAGCTCTTCCGACCAGGTCCGTCTGATCGGGCGGCGTCACCATATTATCAGAGCACTTCCGCCTGCTCTTCACCGAATCGTCATATGGTCTGAACCCTTCATTTAATAAATTTGTTATCCAGTCGTGATAATTATGTGATACCTGTGTTGTACTCTGTGGGTGCACGACGGAATGAATCCACAACTCAAAACAAAAGGAGTACACACATGAAGCGATTCACTATTCTGTCCGTGGTTCTGGCCACATTTGTTCTGGTGCTGAGCGCCTGTGATGATGAGGGCGGAATGATGAGCCTCTCCGAACCAGATATGACTGCTCAATCACAGACCAGTGGATTAATGAAGACTGGCCGGACCCAGATCTGGGCGGACGGGCAACTGTTCGACAGTATCGTCACCCCAGCTACCTTCAAACCGGAAAGTGAACCTTTTGATATCCTCTTCAACGGGGATTTTAAAGACGGTGTCGGTCATATTTCCGATTCTAAACCGGGGGATAAGGACTACAACGGCGGTCGATGGGCAGTGTATAATTTGAAGAGTGGTGTAGACCCCAACAAATATTCAGATGCTGACAGTGATAGTGATCTGGATATGAGCGATTTCGAGCCTGCTGGCGTCTACTTCGAATGCCCCCTGCTGCCCAGGAAATAAGCGAAAATAGTCGCAGACACTGTCTCATTAATGAAACGGCCGGCCTGTATATACGCCGGCCGTTTTGTTTTCTGGGCAAGTGAGGTCATCTTTTCCGCCGCTTTCCGGGACCGGTGACCCGGTCCGGCAAATGCCTTGCTAATTCCCACCGATATTGAATACAGACTATCTATCTTTCCATCGATGCTGCCACGGAGAATGCAATGGATGCTCCTCATTCTACCCGCGGGAGTGATTACTCCGCCCGCTTATAGCTGATCGACACGCCGGACCGGCTGGAATAATCAATGGTGGTTTCGAAATCAGGATGGTTCTGCACAAGGTCTTTGAACTCCTGAATGCCGGAAGCTCGCATACTCATGTTATGGGCGGTGAAACAGCCACCCACATCCAGTTTCGGAGCGACAGCCTTGAAATATTCAGGGTACCACGATTTGTCCGCGTCGGAGAACACAAAGTCGAACGGTCCCTCCAGTGTCGGAACCAGCTCATGGGCGTTGGCCAGTCGGGCATC
>Ga0102944_1002018_pt1 | contig 12405 bp, 15 predicted proteins | sample SalPonD_shore_MG_FD_78172 | JGI IMG/M metagenome (GOLD analysis project Ga0102944, IMG submission 78172) | Salt pond soil microbial communities from South San Francisco under conditions of wetland restoration - Salt Pond MetaG... | ecosystem: Environmental > Aquatic > Marine > Intertidal zone >... | reverse complement strand
ACAGATTATGTGACTTTAAAGGATCGAGTTCAAGAGGATATTGAGAAAGCTCGTGCTGAAGGGGGTTGGGACGTAGCCTAAGAGTATAATAAAAGAAAAATAATTTAAAAAAACTACTTTTTTTTGTTTTTTAACCTCTTTTATGAAAAACACTGACTGAAAGAGGTATAATCCATACCAGAATAGCAAAGAGCAAAACCCACTCAAAGAGAGCATTACTTCTGATTTGAAATAAGATTAGAAAAGTTAAAGGTCCGAATGCACCGTAAAATCCTAAAATTTTAGGAATTTTTGTTTTGTATAACATGGCAAACCATCCATTAAAGACTGCACTTAAAGTAAATCCTCCAAAGGCAAGTGTAGAAAATAATCCATGAAGTCCATAAAAATTTCTATCTTCACTAAAGATTCCGACCCCAATATATGAGATTGAACCCACAAATCCGAAGATGAATGCAGATTCTACAACTCTTATCCTCATCCTTGTAGTTTGTTTTAAATCAGGACTAAGTAAGTGCTCTAAATAGAAATTAAAGGGTAATGTAAGGGCTCCCGCGATAATACAAGCGATATCATAAAGATATGGGGCAGTTGTATGATCGAAACTTCCCAAATCACTGATCCAATTATCCCAGATTGTATATCCCTTTGTTAGTGTAGCAATAATATGACCTATAACTAAGAGAGAAACATAACCTGCCATCAAACCATACATAAGAAGTTTCATTATTTTCTCTTGACACACTTTCTGGTAAATATTTGCTCTAGCCTTGTTTATTGATTCTCGTATTGACATAATTTTCACCCATTTTAATTTTTAAACACCGATTTTGTGGTAAATAAAATTTATGGTAAATAATATGTGATAATTAGACTTTCTTATTTAAATAGATATTTTCACATAATACAATTTAATTACAATAATTCTTAATATATTCTATGGATCCCACACAATTTAAAGATATTTTATATGAAATAGATGAAAATGGAATCCTCACAGTTACATTAAACAGACCCGAAAGAAAAAATGCGCTCTCTCCATTAACATTATTGGAGCTTTGGTATACAGTTGATTATGCTGAAAAGAATAATGATATAAAAGTCATGATCCTAACAGGATGTAAAGAGGCAGATGCTTTTTGTTCAGGAGGGTACTTCAGTAAGACAATGTTTGATGAAATTCCGCCCGAATATAAAAAAGAAATTAATTTACGAGATATGGCTTCCAAAAAATTATGTCTAAAATTTTGGAACTTTGAAAAACCAGTGTTGACCGCTATTAATGGATTAGCGGTAGGAGGTGGATTTACGTTTCCTCTTGTTTGTTCCGACTTAATTTATATGTCCGAAAATTCTTGGGCTGCCTTATATTTTATAAAAAGAGCCGTGATGATGGATTTTGCTACGAGTTATTTATTACCATTTCTCATAGGTTTTCAAAAAGCAAAAGAATTATTATATTTTGGAAATAAATTAACTGCAAAAGAAGTCTATGATCTGGGATTAATAAATAACGTTCTACCCCTAAAAGAGTTAATGTCTTATACCAAAAGCCAAGCATTAAAATTAATCCCTCCTCTCGGACCAAGTTTATCTATTAGATTTATGAAAAAAACAATGCATAATTACTTTCGAGATATTATTGAAGAGCAGCTGGATTTAGAAAACAAATACTGGGTAAAGACTCTCACATCCAAGGATTTCAATGAATCTCTCAACGCTCTTAAGGAAAAACGAAAACCTAAATTTATTGGTAAATAAGAAAAAAATTATTTGAATCTTTTTATACTCTTTTTTCTCGTAGATGATGTTATCATTTTGAGAATATCATAATCTTTATATCGAAAATAATATATTTTTAATTAAATCTATATTATAGTTCGTTCTAAAGAGAAAAGAACTGAGACTAAAAAAATAAGAAAAAAATTGATTTCAACATAGTAAAAATGGTGATAAATTAATGGCAGAAGATGATAATTCAAATGTATATATTGGAAAGAAGAGGTCAATGAGTTATGTCATGAGTGCTATGACAAGTTTAAATGAAGCAAAACCCACTTGGCTTCTCGCTCGCGGTAGAGCAATATCAAGAGCGGTCGACGTTGGAGAATTGTTGATAAATAAATTCGCTAAAGGTGCAAAATACGGCGAAATTAGAATCAAGACCGAAGAAGTTACCAATAAAGATGGCTCAAAAAGCAATGTATCCGCCATGGAAATAGAAATTTTACCAGGCGATTAGACTTAGGTAAAATTTGTGAGATATGATTTAATTTAAGGGAGCAAAAGTGAATTCTCTTTATTTTTTTATTTTTATTATTTCTTTATAAATTCGTTTTCAAATCCTCTAATTGAGTTATAAGATTTTCGATACCTTGGACTGTTGCTTTATCCTGATTCAGATTATCAAGAAACTCTAAAAATGGCTTCACAATAGGGTGTCGAATTATTTTACATTTTGTTTCAAGGGTATCCACCTCATATATCAAACCAGAGTCTATTTCCTCAGATACTCCAAGAATATCTCTAAGTTGAAGAGTTTTATCATCTGAATATGATAATACTAAAATCTCCTCAGCAAGTTGGTTTCCATTCTTTTTATCTAAGATTTTAAATTCACACATATTAATGACCTCAAAACTGAATTATAATTATATCTTTATTATTTAGAGAAGTGATTTACTTGATTTAAAACTCACTATCTCTTACTTATGATATATCTATGACTTAATGAATATATTAATTACAAATGAGGGAAGGATAAATCCAGAATAGAATTCGATTGCGCTTGATATAAGAATGATTCTGGTAATAAATAATCCGAGAACATCCAAGTTAATTGAAGCATCAAAAATCGATCCCACACAGAATGAACAAAATGCTAATATTAATAATTTTCCTTGTAATCGAACGGTGGAATGATCTGATTTTAGCGAAGTAATTCCGAAGAAAATACCCCCTATGAGAAAGGTTACAATAGTAAAAATTAAATAGATAGAAGCAAAATTACGATATTGAATGTCGATAGGTGTTTTTAAGAATCCTATAAATGAAGGAGACGATATAATAAAATACACATACGAAACCGTGAAGATTAATCCAATAACTCCGTAGAATACTAAAATGAATTTTTTAGTCTTTTGCCATAGTAAGTTCGTAAGTGCTTTCAAATAAAACATAAAAAATGACGGTATTAATGTAATAGTGACTAATAAATAGAGTTCAAGAGAAATTCCCTGACCATCATTGAATAATCCTACTATAAATGAGATACTTGAACCCCACCAAGGACTAGTAATTCCAATCCACGTCAATCCCATATAAATAAATGTTGAATTTTTTACGGACATATACTTTAGAATAATTTTTATTCCGACGATTAGAGAGAGTAAAACAAATATAATACTAAATATCCCGTTAAAAAACTCAACCGTCCCAAACACCATAAAAATCCATTAAATTTTTTATTTACTTTAAATACAATATCCCTATTTAATAGTGATCAATATAATTTGATAATTAATAAATTTAAATATTTATTATATAGAGAAAATAAAAATACTCATTCTCATTAAGAAATATTTTCATAATTTATACTCTAATGAAGCATCGTTCTCTTTTTTGAATATATGATTGCGTACTTTTTAGCTCAAACCCATATAAAAATTGTTATTCATATATTAAGAATGGAGGGTTGTTTTCTCTCACTCATCCTTTATAGGAGTTGAAAGAGTCCTTTTTCTAATAATAACTTGAACTTTCTTTAATAAAAACAAATTTTTTATATTTTATATAATAAGACTACTTAATGTTAATAAAATTTCTAAAAAACAGCAAATATTACAAATTTTTCAAAGTGATAAAAAATGGCAAGACCATATCAAAAAGCTAATATCCCAGGACCTGAAATGGGAGTAACCGTAAATGACCCTAAGGTAATGGCAAATATTTTAAAAACACCAAAAAAGAAAGTGTTTGTCATTGGTTCTGAATCATTAACATGGGAACTTGACGGGAAAAAGCTTGTCGACTATTTTATTGAAATCGCCAAAAAATTAGACTGTGACGTTGTGGGAACTGGACATGTGTACAAGTATTTGAAAGATAAGTTTGAAAATGGAAACTTATATGAGATGCCCCTTATTAATCTTACAGATAGATTAGCAGATAAGGACTGGGAAGGATTAGACGGAGAGGGTCAGTATGGTATGGCTATATTTTGCGGTCATCTCGTATTTTATGTAAGTCAAACTTTAAGTAGACTTAAGAATTTCACTAATTGGGTTAGAACAGTTGATTTAGATAAATTTTCTCATCCGAATGCACGATTTAGCTTACCAAATATAACTGATGCTGAATGGAAAGAATTTTTAGAAGAATTAATCAAAAATTTATAAAAATAAACAATTAAATTATATAAATATTGAAGAGGTAAATGTTATGAGTTTTTCCGATATGCCTACGGATGTTGGGCCAGTTTACGAAGGAGAACGTATCCGTTCTAAGCAGATGTTTGTGGAGCTCGGTGGACCTAAAGTAGACAAAAAATTCGAATTAGTAAAGGTAAGAGATACAAAGGAGATCGAAGATGGAAAAGTAGTGGTAAAGGGACCAGATCTCAAAGATATGAAGGAAGGTGAGCGATATCCTATGGGTATCTTAGTAGAAGTTGCTGGCTCACAACTTGAAGAAGATTTAGAAGCAGTTTTTGAGAGGAGAATTCACGAATTTTGCAACTTCGTTAATGGTATCATGCACCTCAATCAAAGATATACAATGTGGATGAGAATATCTACAAAAGCATTTGAGAAGGGATTTGACACCTTAGAATATTTAGGAACGATATTAATCCGTCTTTTTAAAGCAGAACTTCCAATTGTAGAACAAGCACAAGTAACCTTAATTACTGACCCGAAAGTGATTGATGAATATTATCAGATGGCAATGGATACCTATAGTAAAAGAGATGAACGAGCCAAAGGACTACACGATGAGGATGTAGATATGTTTTATGGATGCGTTCTATGTCAGAGTTTCGCTCCAACTCACGTTTGTACAATTACACCAGATAGAACAAGCTTATGTGGTTCTATTAACTGGTTTGACGCGCGAGCTGCTGCAAAAGTAGATCCAAAAGGACCTATTTTTGAAACTCCACCTGGAGAATGTATTAATAAAGAGGCAGGAGAATATAAGGGAATTAATGAGACGACAAAGAAGCGTTCATTAGGGGAAGTGGACAGAATATGGCTATATTCAGCGATGGAATATCCTCATACCTCATGTGGATGTTTTGAAGCTATAGACTTCTACATTCCAGAAGTAAATGGACACGGAATTATTGATAGAAATGCTGATATGGTAGCAATTAATGGACTTGCATTTTCCGCCATGGCAAACCAAACTGGTGGAGGGAAACAAATGCCAGGATTTAATGGTGTGAGTTTACAATATATAGGAAGTCCGAAATACCAACAGTATGATGCTATGCAAGAAGGGTTAGATACCGGAATCGAATTAACCGTTTGGATGAACAGTGATCTTAAAGAGAGAGTAAAACAAGATATTCCAGAAGATCTTTTTGATAAGATCGCCACAGAAAAGGAAGTTTCTGATATGAGCGAATTACGAGAGTTTTTAAAAGAACACGAACATCCAATAGTAAAAACGTGGAAAGAAGAGGAAGAAGAAGAGGAATACGAGGAGGAATGGGAAGGAGAAGGCGCGATGGTTCCAATGGGTACACAAACAATGACGATTCCTGGAGCTGGTGGAATGGGAGGATTTAAGATCATTCTTAAAAACTGCAAAGTACATGCTGATGCCCTCATCATCAAGAGGATAGATACCAAGAAGAAGAAAAAGAAATAAGCCTACATATTTTTTATTATTATTTTTTTATTATCAATTCTTAGTTAAGATCTAAAATATCGAGTTATACCCAGATTTTTATTCCTGAAAATTCAACTTGTTTTGTTATTTCAAAAATAAGTCTTCAAAAAGAAAATCAGATTTTATAATTTTAAATTAAAAACTAAAAGCAAGTTTAAGGAATTTAAAGATTGGAATTTCAAAAAGAGAAAAGTTAAATATAATAGCCAGTATTATCTTCATTTATGTTGTCGTTTTCGTCATCATCATCGTCTTTATTAGCACCAAAAAACTTTTTATAGAAATATTTTATAATATCCTTTGGATCACCGTCCATATCAAGGTCTTTGAAATCTTTAGGATTTATCCTGATAATTCCTCCTTGTTTCATGGGGATCATATTACTTTTGAACTTCTCTTGCATTTCTTTTCTCTTTTTATCTCTGAGGCTAAGTTCCTTTTTCATTAGATTCTTTAGTTCATCGGCTACTAAATCATCCAATTCTTCAGGAGTAAACGTTAAAAGCTCTTCTGGGCTATATTTTTTACTCAAATTATGAATAGCTCGTTCTCTTTTATATTCCGGTATCATATTTATAGATTGGAGATCTAATTTCTTAAGGATATTTAGCCAATCCAATTGTACGGTCCAAAAAGAATCTTTTTTTGACATTTTCTTAAGTGTAGATATTGTAAATATATAAAATTTCTAATTTTGTTTAATTTTTGTATTTCACGAGTACTAATTAAATAACACGAATCTAACAATTTAAATTTATATCTTTTATCATATAAATATTTTCATAAGGAATTCTTCAAAACTAAATAAAAAACTACATATTTGGGCAATCTCCTAAATTTTGTAATAATTTTCTTTTACACTATAATTTCATTGGTATTATTTCAAATATTGGTCTAATTAAATATTAAAGAGATATAATGATTGATTTACCATAAATAAAAAGATTATAAAGGTTTTACAGTATGAAAAAATTACAATCCCCCATTCCAGAAGAAATTGCTATACAAATTTGCAAAGAAATTAGAGAAAAGAATGAAAATAAAAGATTTTCATGGTCCAAATGGCAATGTTGGGGATGTATGAAATTTTCAGATTATGATGACCGAGGGAGTTGTATTTATGGAGAACCTGAAACGCTGCGTGGATGTAACTTGGTTAATAAGGTTTTTGATAAAAAAAGGTAAAAGAATAAAAATTGCTAATTGCTATCTTATTTCCAATAGAATCTTAGGGAATTGCCAAATTCACGTAAGTATGGATTATTTATTTCACCGAATTTAACCTCTCCAAAATCATCCAAGACGTTTGGATAAATTAAATCATTAATTTCTAAATAATTTTCTAATGATTCTTCATATTTTTCTATACAGTAATTATCGATTTCTCCAAACTTTATTTCTCCAAATTGTTGGAGATAATGAGTTTCTGAGATTGACATATTTAATTTTCACCTATTGTATTATTATTTCGAAAATTGGTTATATGCACAATGATGAGTTAGTTTGAAAAAGATGAGCACTATGTCCTAAAAAAAATTTGAAATTATTGATTTCAAATTGAAAAATAAATTGAAAATATTATTTTAAAATATAAAACTAGGATAAAAAATCTTATTTAACGGAAAAATTTCTCCAGGGATTTTTCAAAATCGTCCGAAAGTTCGCTATTAACTTCCGCGAATTTATATTTTCCGTGAATATGTTTTTCTTCTTTAAAATATTTCTCTAATGAATGCTGGTAATCTATGCTGCAGAGATTGTTTTCTTCAGCAAATTTTATACACCCAAAATTGGAGAGATACCCTAATTCAAATTTAGACATTTTGTGTAATTTTCACCTTATTTTTTTTATCTAGACATTTAATTAAGTAAACTTATTTTGATTAAATATTATAATGAATATTTAAATGTTTTAATAAGAATAATATTTTTATTGATGTTGTTAGGAATTAATCATTTTTTATTTTAAAGACCACTATTTTTATAAAGAATTTCATTCTTGATGATCAATATCAGTCATTCACTCCACTTTTATTAATTTTCAAAAAGATTTTATAATTGAAAATGAAGGCGGTTTTAGTAGTTTATTTTTAACATTATGAAGATATAAAATAGTATTTGGATTTTACTATATAAAGAAAGATGAAATTTTTACTGTGATGTCTTATGTCATACATGATCAAGTTATTAAATAACCTGCGAGTAAATGAACTCAAGGATATTTGTCGAGAATACGAGATAAGTGGATATTCGGGTCTTACAAAAGCAGAAATTATTTCTCTTATCGCGAAAACGTTATCAGAAAATAATATTCAGGATATTTTGAAGAAAAGAGGATTAATTGAAGATGAGATAGTTCCAATTGAGGATATAAAACCTCTGGTGGAAACGGAGAGGGAGGTGGATAATCGAACCTATCTTATGTACTTGATGCATTCATTAAATGTAAATGATTTGAAGCAGGTATGTAGAGATTTTCAACTCTCTGGATACTCCGGTCTTAAAAAAACTGACTTAATTCAATTTATTCTTGATTCACTCGCAGAAGAAGAATATATACGCTTCCTTTATGAGCGTGAATTAGAAATAATTAATAAAGAAATATCGACCGCGATTGATAAAATCCAAGGCAATGAACGGGAATCTATAAATGAAATCACAATTGTGAATCCAGATCTAAACGAGATTGAAATAACCTTCAAAGGATTCAACTGGGAAACAGTCTCATTTCTTTCCATTACAGATGATAATATTGATAACCCCGATCGGGATTGCGATTGTAGAACAGGGGCAAATATGGGATTTTGTAGCCATTTTTGGGTGGGCTTTATTTTTTCCCTAAAGGAAGGATTTTTTAAACTTTCTGATTGGTCTTTAACACGATTACCAGAAGATTTTGAACGGAGGATAAAATCAATTCAAATTAAGGCCTCTCCTCAAAGCAAGGAAAAAGAGAAGAAACTCATCTTAATCGATAAAGATACAGACTCCTCTGAATTAATGAAATATCTAGATTCCAGAATAACTGTATATGAGAGTGAAATTCAATCGATTGAAAAGAAAACGTCTGAATTTCAAGAGATCATTACCACTTATTATCTACTAACATTAAAGGATGTCAAATTTGGACCACAAATCAAAAAGAAAAGCGATTATGATGAAAGCAATCTCAAAACACTTGATACATTGGTAGTTAGAATTAGCGATAATGCCTATAAGAAAGTAAACCCTTCAGAAGGTGATAAAATCACATTAAATGGTACTGTCAATAAAGATAATTTTCTCAAAATGTTTTTGTTAAAGCGTGTTACCAAACTCAAAAAATTATAACCTAAAAAACTTAATATTTTATATCTTTCTTACTCTACCTTAAAATAATCTCTAAATTAAATTAGTTTTTCACCCATTTTAAGAGGAAAGCAATATGGAACCAAAGAGTTGTTTTATTAACGAAGATAATATGATTCTTTCCACCGATTTTTATCAAATAAGCATGATATGCGCTTATTATCAATACAACTTAGAAAATAATATTGATGAGGAAGAAGATATAGGAACATTTGAACTCTTTGTGAGGAAATTTCCCAAAAATCGGAATTTCTTAATTTTTGCGGGATTAGAACAAATCATTCATTATATACAGAATGCTCGCTTCACCCCAAGAATTATTGAATATTTAAGAGGGAGGGAGATGCTTGAAAAGATTGATGACAGTTTCTTTGATGAGTATCTTCCCAATTTTAAATATAACCTTGATATCTGGGCCATGCCAGAAGGAACCATATTTTTTCCGAATGAACCACTCGTACGAGTAACTGGTCCTATGATTCACGCCCAATTATTAGAAACCTATATTCTCAGCGTGATCAATTATCAAACTATTGTAGCATCAAAAGCAGCAAGAATTAGAGAGGCGGCAAAAGACAAATTAATATTAGAATTCGGAACCCGAAGAGCGCATAGTCCCCAAGCAGGAATATATGCTGCAAGAGCAAGTTATATCGGAGGATTTGATGGCACGAGTAATGTAGTATCTGACTTAGAGCTAGGTATTGAGGCTTCAGGAACGATGGCCCACAGTTTTATAGAAAAATTTGGCGAAATGGAAAGTTTCGAGGTTTTTTACAAATATTATGGGAAAAATACTATCAATTTAATTGATACCTATGATATAAAAGAAGGCACCTTGAAATCTACCAAGTTTGGAAATAAGATTTTAGGAGTGAGGATCGACTCTGGAGATCTTGCCAAAGAAACAAAGCGAGTAAGACGAATTTTAGACGAGAATGGATGTGAAAAGGTCAAAATTGTATTAAGTTCGAATTTAGATGAATATAAAATCAAGGATATTTTGGATAAAGGCGCTCCTGCTGATGCATTCGGTGTTGGGACAGAACTAGTGACTTCAAGTGATGACCCGACTCTAAGTGCGGTATATAAGCTTATGGAGCATAATGGAGAGCCGAAGATCAAAATAAGCGAGGGGAAAAAAACCTATCCCAGTCGAAAGCAACTCTACCGAAAATTCGATAAGGAGGGTAAATATGCAGAAGATATATTAATGCTGGAAGATGAAGATCCTCCGGAAAATGCATATCCCTTGCTGGTCCCTATTATGAAAAATGGTAAATTAATTTATGAGCTCCCGAATTTGGACGAAATAAAAGAATTCTGCGCTGACAATATAGATAAACTTCCAGAGAATTATCTACAGTTGAAAAAAATTAAGGCTCAGAAATTAAGGATCTCGGAAAAACTGGAAACCCTTATGGATTCGCTTATTAAAAAATATGGGTAATCATTCTCTTTTACTGTTAGGAAAGATTAAATCTAATCCTACCAGAATTCACCTATCTTGACGATATTGATTAAAAATTTTCAGTTATCTCTCTCTACCTATTATTATATATTTTTCTCATAAATTTTGCTATTTGGGAAAAATTACAAAAAGATTTTAGTATCAAAATTTAAATATCTCTTAATATTCTTCTTAAATGAATAATTATTCAATAATTGTTCAAACCTATTTTATGGTGGTTTAAAATGTCAAGCCGATTAGTAGTAACAGAAGAGGATAAACTCGATAAAAAGCATAAATATAGATCACAAACAGAGGTTAAGAAACGATGTTGGGGATGTGGGAAAGAAGTCACGGAAGGATATATGATATTTAATGATTCTTCATCCCGCATGATATTCTTATGTGAAAATTGCTCTGATAAATTTCTTTAAGATAAATCATTTAATAATTTGAATTCTTTATTTTTTCTGCTCTTTTTTTCTTTTTCTCAAAAGCTAATTTATTCTTTTTCAAGTCTATTTTTTCTGATATTATGGTCTCGAGTTTCTTTAGAAAGATATTCTCAATTATGATCATTCAAGAAAAGTTTCAGAATACTGAAATAAAAGAGCCTGAAATTGAATTGCATACATTTCAGAACATTCTTTTATATTTTGAATTTAAATACTTTTTTTCTATATTTTAACCAAGATCCTTAATAAATGGACTATAAAAGGTTCATATTTAAACAACAATAAATTAAGGTAACTCGAAAAAATTAATAAAATCGAAAAGAAAATGGAAAAAACAAGATTTACTCGGGAATTTGAAGACTTCGGCATCAAAATGTATGTCCTCGCAATTCTGTCCATTATAAGCATTTTTACCAGTGGAATTATCCAATTGGCAATGTTTATTATTATGTTAACAGCACTCAGTGACATCAAGAATGCTAATCTAGAAATGCAAAACGAGAACTTAGAGAAGTTTCGAAAATACATCATATATTCGGTAATCGTAGGCATCGTTGGAACTATATTAATCATTGTAATTGCGGCCATTATTGGAATTCTATTTATATCGTCAATCCCAGGATTTACATTCAGTTCACCAATTACAGTACCAGAATTTCAACAAATCTCACCCTTAATTCAGATTCTTTTGATAGTGTTATTGGCAGGGGTACCCGTAGGAGGTATTACCTTAGGACTTCTAATTACGGCATGGAATAACTTCCATATTTTCCTAGAGAAGAATTTTGGATTGTTCCCAAGAGATGTCGCTAATAAAGCTATAGAAGGGTCGGCGAAAATAAAAAAATCGTACCTATATCTCTTAATTTCGCTAGTTATTGGTGAGATTTTAGTTTTAATTGCAATTTTTATATATCCTCAAATCGAAGCATTGATTATTGACTTCATTGGAGGGACTACTCCTCCATTGGGACAATTTGGAGGTATTATAGCGATCTTTGCCATTCCAGGTCTTGGAATTGCGATTCTTGGAATAGCAAGTTTCATTTTAATGATTCTTGGCTATTTCAAACTTTCAGAATTAAAACATCTTTAACTTTTATTTTTTTTAAATCTTCTAATAGAATTTTCATTTCCATTTTGGGTAGTTACAAATGTCAGTGATTGGGTTTAAATGTTTCCAGAACGCCGACATTTTATTTTACTTTGAAATATGTGTTCCAAATATGGATATAACTCTCAGCCCACTTCTGTATCTTT
>Ga0102944_1002016_pt1 | contig 12408 bp, 9 predicted proteins | sample SalPonD_shore_MG_FD_78172 | JGI IMG/M metagenome (GOLD analysis project Ga0102944, IMG submission 78172) | Salt pond soil microbial communities from South San Francisco under conditions of wetland restoration - Salt Pond MetaG... | ecosystem: Environmental > Aquatic > Marine > Intertidal zone >... | reverse complement strand
GGCGCATTTCCCATGACCCTGCACATCAAGCGGATTGCGCCGGGCCACCGGAATACCTGGTATCTGAAGGTCTACGGCACCGAGTTTTCTGCGGAATACAGCACCAAAAACCCGGCGGTGATCCGGTACCTCCCGTTCGAACCCGGCGGCGGCCAGGCCTGGCGGGAGGAGGACGTGCCGCACGCCTCCGCCTACCCCACCAACAGTGGCTCCATCTTCGAATTCGGCATGTCCGACGCCTTCTTACAGATGCTGGCCGCCTACTGCGATGAACTGGTGAACGGGCCGGACATGCGCCAGCCGTTTTACTGTCTCACGCCGGAGGAGGCCGCCAGGACTCATCTTCTGTTCACGGCGGCGCTGCAATCCCAATCCCTGGGACAAACCATTCATCCCGACTGGCCGGAGACGGCGGAATCATGACCGATCTTCCCATAGAAGCAGTGGTGGCGGGGCATATCTGCCTGGATTTCATCCCCGGGGTGCCGTCTGCGGTGGACAGCCTGGAGAAACTGCTGGTGCCGGGGAAACTGACCAACGTCGATGCGGCCGTGATTTCCACCGGCGGGGCCGTCTCTAACACAGGTATTGCGCTCCACCGGCTGGGCGTTCCCACCCGCTTGATGGGGAAAATCGGCGATGATTTCATCGGCCGGGCGATCCTGGAAGTGCTCCGGAGCCACGGCAAGGCGCTCCCCAGGGGAATGATTATCGATGGGAACGTGTCCAGCTCCTATACTTTGGTGCTCAATCCGCCGGGGGTGGACCGCATGTTTCTCCACTATGGCGGGGCCAATGATTCTTTCAGTGCCGCCGACGTCGATATTTACGAAATCCACCAGGCCCGGCTGTTCCATTTTGGTTATCCCCCCATTTTGCGCCGGATGTACCAGGAGAACGGCGAGGAACTGGTGAGGTTATTCTCCTCCGTCAAAACCACCGGCGTCACCACCTCCCTGGACATGGCCTACCCGGATCCCCAGTCGGAAGCGGGACAGGCGGACTGGCCGTCCATTCTCCAACGCACCCTGCCCTATGTAGACGTTTTCCTGCCCAGCCTGGACGAAATGCTCTTCCTGCTCCGGCACCCCCGGTCCGGGGAGTTGCAGGAAAAAACGGCCGCCGGTGAGCCGTTCGAATGTGACGAGACCCTGCTCCGGGAAATCAGCGGGACGCTGCTGGATATGGGGACGGCCATCGTGGTCTTAAAATTAGGCGACCAGGGATTGTACCTGCGCACGACGGATCAGCGTGAACGGCTGGCGGCGGCCGGGGAACTCCTGGAGAGCCGGCCGGGGCCCTGGCTGGCCCGGGAACTGTATGCCCCCTGCTTCCGGGTGGAGGTGGCCGGCACCACCGGGGCGGGGGACGCCACCATTGCGGGGTTCCTGGCCGGCCTGCTGAAGGCAGCCTCACCGGAGGAAAGCATGACCACTGCGGTGGGCGTCGGGGCATACAACGTAGAACAGCCCGACGCCATCAGCGGCATTCCGGATTGGGAGACCGTTCGCCGGCGAATTGCTGAGGGCTGGGCCCGGCGGGACGTCACCGTCGATCTCAACGGATGGACGCAGGACGCACAAACCCATCTCTGGAAAAGTTCTCCGGATGGAGGCGAGACCGCCGGTTCCCCCTCCGGAGAGGAGTGATCACCACCCGAAACCTTCCGGGATTTCCCGGTGGTTACCGGAAGACGTCGAAAGAAACTGAACAACCGGAGCTCATTATGAAGCGCTCTGAAATTAACACTATTATGCAGGCAGCCGGTGCGTTTCTGCAGGAACATCATTTCCACCTCCCGCCATTTGCGTACTGGTCGCCGGAGGACTGGCGCCGCAAGGGACCGGAAGTCCGGGACATCGTGGACCGGCAGCTGGGCTGGGATATCACCGATTTCGGCCAGGGGGAATTCTCCAACCGGGGATTATTCCTGTTTACCCTGCGGAACGGGAGCCCGGATCACCTCACCACCGGCCGGGGGAAACTCTATGCCGAAAAGATCATGGTGGTGGAGGTGGATCAACTCACCCCCATGCACTTCCACTGGCAGAAGACCGAAGACATCATTAACCGGGGCGGTGGGGATTTGGTGGTGATGCTCTATAACGCCACGGAAGACGAGGAACTGGCGGACACCGACGTAGAGGTCTCGATGGACGGCGTCCGGAAAACGGTGCCGGCCGGCGGGAAAATCGTGCTCCATCCCGGCGAAAGCATTACCCTGCCGGCACGCTGTTATCATGCCTTCTGGGGCAAGGAAGACACGGTACTGGTGGGAGAGGTTTCCCTGGTGAACGATGATAACTCCGATAACCGGTTTTACGAGCCTATCGGCCGGTTCCCGGCCATCGAGGAGGATGATCCGCCCCTCTATTTACTGGTGAATGATTACCAAACTTATTACCAACCATGAAAACCTGTGAAATCCGGCTTCCGTTGAGCACAGGATGCGAATCAAATCCGGACGAACAGATTTCCAGGTCCAACCCGGGAGGTGTACTATGAAAAAGATCTTCGTGGCAGCCGTCAGTGCTTTTTTACTGGGATTCATGAGCCAGTGCGGCGCTCCGGCGGCTCCGGCCACCGATATCACGCTGCCGGCCTTGTTTTCCGATAACATGGTGCTGCAGCGAAACCAACCCATCTCGGTCTGGGGAAAGGCCGCTCCCGGGGGCGAGGTAACCGTCGAACTCGGTGACCGCTCCGGCTCGGACGTGGCCGGGGGGGACAGCGCGTGGCAGGTCACCCTGAAATCCCTACCGGCCGGAGGTCCCTACACCCTTCGAATCCATGGGGCACAGACGATCGAATACCAAGATGTGTTGCTCGGGGAAGTTTGGGTCTGCTCCGGGCAATCCAACATGGAGATGCCCCTGGCGGGCTGGGGGCAGATCCTGAACTACCAGCAGGAAATCCGGCAGGCCAAATACCCGGAGATCCGGCTGTTTCACGTCGAGCATGCCACCAGTCCTGCCCCACTTGCCGATGTCTCCGGCAGCGGGTGGCAGCCCTGCAGTCCGACCTCCATTCCGGAATTTTCCGCCGCCGGCTACTTTTTCGGCCGGAACCTGTTCCGGAACCTGAATGTCCCCATCGGCCTCATCCAGAGCACCTGGGGCGGCACGGTGGCGGAAGCCTGGACCAGCGGCCAGTCCCTGAAAGACCTGCCTGATTTCGCCCCGGCCGTCCGGGCGATCGAAAACGGCCCTGTCTCACAGAAGGAACTGGAAGCCCGGTACCAGCAAGAATTACAGGCCTGGTATGCCCAAATCGACGAAAAGGATCCCGGATTTCCCCGGCAGGGCGAATCGTGGGCCGGCGTCAAGGTCTCAACCTCCGGGTGGCAGCAGATGAAACTGCCCGGTAATTGGGAGCAGGCCGGGCTGAAGAATTTCGACGGAGTGGTCTGGTTCCGGAAAATCCTGACCTTGCCCGCCGGCTGGGCGGGCCAGGATCTCACCCTGGATCTCGGCCCCATCGATGACATGGATAATACCTATTTCAACGGCACGGAGGTGGGACACACCCGGGGATATAATACGCCCCGGCATTACCAAATCCCCGGAAAACTGGTCAAATCCGGCCGGAACGTGCTGGCGGTCCGGGTCATCGACACCGGCGGCGGGGGAGGCCTGTGGGGCGAACCGGATCAGATGACCATCGGCCTGCCCTCCGGGGCATCCCAATCCCTGGCCGGTACCTGGCAATACCGGACAGCTCTCTCTGCCGATAACCTGCCACCCCTCCCGCAATCCCCGGCTGGTCCCAACCGGCCGACGGTGCTGTATAACGCCATGATCCATCCCCTGCTCCCCTACACCATCCGGGGGGTGATCTGGTACCAGGGCGAAAGCAACGCCGGGCGGGCGTACCAGTACCGGTCCTTATTCCCCACCATGATCAAAGACTGGCGGCAACACTGGGACGAAGGCACCTTTCCGTTTCTGTACGTCCAGCTCGCCAACTATATGGCAACCCAGGACCAACCCGGGGAAAGCGACTGGGCCGAACTCCGGGAAGCCCAAACCATGGCGCTCTCCCTCCCCAAGACCGGCATGGCCGTGACTATCGACATCGGTGAGGCGGACGACATCCATCCCAAGGATAAACAGGACGTGGGAAAGCGGCTGGCTCTCATCGCCCGTAATAAAGTCTACGGGGAAGACATTACATATTCCGGGCCCCTGTACAAATCCATGTCCAGGCGCGACGGCGCCATCCGGATCTCATTTACCCATGCGGACGGCGGGCTGGTGGCAAAGGGGGGCAAACCCCTGAAGGGGTTTGCCATCGCCGGGAACGATCAAAAATTCTACTGGGCCAATGCCCGGATTGCGGGCGACCAGGTGGTAGTGAGTAGCGAAGACGTGCCGGACCCGGTCGCCGTGCGGTACGCCTGGGCCGACAATCCGGTTTGTAACTTATTCAACGAAGCCGGCCTGCCGGCCTCGCCCTTCCGAACCGATGACTGGCCGGGCGTGACCATGGGACATTGATGCAACACTGAAAAAACTATTAACCACGAATTACACAGCCTGCCCCGGCCTGTCGGGGAATTGACACGAATGAAAACAAAATGAGCAATTCTGATCTTGTCATTTTTTACCCGGAATTCTTCTCGAAATATTTATTACATTATTCGTGTTTCTGTAATTGGTGTTAATTCGTGTAATTAGTGGTTTTATTATTTTTCAGAGTTTAGTCATATGATCCTATCCAAATGTGGGATATTAATCGAAAGAAGGAAACATCATGACCAAGTTGAATTCGCTGATCGTCGCTTGTAGCATCCTGATTGGGGGAACGCTTTTTAGTTGCACCCAGGGCCAATCCGCCTCGGTGGGCGAGAAAATGTTTCTCAAGGATTTCCAAATGAAGTACTCCGGATTGGTGGAGGCGGGAGGCGAGTCAGTTTCCACCGGCGATTTCACCCCACAGGACTGGTATCCGGTCACGGTGCCGTGTACGGTCCTGAGCGGGCTGGTGCAAAACGGGGTCTATCCGGATCCCCATTTCGGCATGAACAACATGCGGATCCCCGATGCCAATGAGGAATTCAGTGAGCGCTACCATCTGGCGCAGTACAGTTATCTGCCCGACAAATCCAATCCCTGGGAGAAGCCGTATTGGTTTCGCACCTCATTCCGGCTGCCGCGAAGCGACGCCGGCCGGCAGATCCGGCTGAACTTCGAGGGGATCAATTACCGGGCGGACGTCTGGCTGAACGGCCGGCAGGTGGCCGCCGCCGACAGCATGGTGGGGATGTTCAAGCAATTTACCCTGAACGTGACGGACCAGGCCGTCACCGGCGGGACGAATTACCTCGCCGTCCGGATCCATCCATTGGATTACCCCGGGATGCCGGCGCCGCCCCAAACGGAAGTGCTGGGCCCCTTCGGTCCCAATGGCGGACCCACCGGTGATATCGGCAAGAACGTCACCATGCAGTGCTCCGTGGGATGGGACTGGCTTCCCGCAGTCCGGGATCGTAACATGGGGATCTGGCAAGACGTGTACGTTACCACCACCGGCCCGGTGGATATCCGGTTTCCCAAGGTCGTCACCGATCTCCCGCTGCCGGACACCTCGCCGGCGACCATTACGGTCAGTGCGGAACTCTACAATCCCACCGGCCGGGCCGCCAGCGGTTCGCTCCGGGTGGCGCTGGTTCCGCACAATTTCGACGGAAACACCGTTCGGGTTGCCAGAGAAGTCACCGTGTCTTCGCAGCAAAATCTCACCGTCACTTTTTTACCGGATGAGTTTTCTGCATTGACGCTCCCCAACCCCCGGTTGTGGTGGCCCAATACCTACGGCCCGCAGAACCTGTACGACCTGGTTCTGAGCTTTACCAGCCAGGGGCAGGTGCTGGACCGGGACACCACCCTGTTCGGGATCCGGGAAATCGACAGCAAGGTGACGGTGGTGAACGGCTGGAACCGGCGGGATTTTTACGTGAACGGCCGGCGCATCCAGATCAAAGGCGGTGCCTGGGCGCCGGACATGACCCTGAGCCGCACGCCGGAAAAATATAAAAACGAACTGCGGCTCTCCAGGGAAGCCAATTTCAACATGGTACGGCTCTGGGGTGGTGGAGCCACGCCGCCGGAAGAATTTTTCCGGGACTGCGACGAGTACGGTCTGCTGGTCTGGCACGACTTCTGGATTACCGGCGATTGCCAGGGGACGTTCGGCAAAGGCACCCGGGACTGGCCCCTCCAGGGGGCCGTATTCCTGTCCAACGCCCGGAACACGGTGAAACGGCTGCGGAATCACCCCAGTCTCCTGACCTGGACCGCCGGCAACGAGGGCTATCCCCGGAAAGATCTCTACCAGGCGCTGCGAAACGATATCGTCGCCAAGCTGGATGGAACCCGACCGTTTTTACCCACCTCCGGATACGCCAATCCGGCTCCCTCCTGGGGCCTTTCCTGGCCGGATAACCACGAAACCGGCGCCTACAGCGGCGGACCCTATGCCTACGTGCCGCCGGAACAGTACTACACACTAGTGGCCAGGGGACGCGACTGGCTGTTCAAGGATGAAGTCGGCCTGCCGTCTGTTCCGCCCGCCTCTATCCTGAAACGGTTCATCCCCGACCTGGAGCCGGATCCGCAAAAACCCTTTCCCTTAAACAACATCTGGGGCTATCACGACGCCTGTGAGGGCAACGGAAAATACAGTGTGTATGATCAGGCTATCCGGGGCCGGTATGGCCGGCCCGGCAGTCTGGAAGATTATGCCGAGAAAGCACAATTCGTGAACGCCGAAAATTACCGGGCGATTTTCGAAGCGGTGAACAGCCGGCTGAACGGGACCGGCGGGGTTATCCTGTGGAAAACCGCTCCCGCCTGGCCCAGCGTGATCTGGCAGGTGTACGACTGGTACCTCCGGCCCAATGCCGGTTTTTATTACGCCAAGAAAGCCTGCGAACCGGTCCACGTGCAACTGAACCTGGACACCCAGATGGTGACCGTGATCAATACCACGGACGAAACGCTCGAGAACCTTACCGTGAAAGCCGACGTGTATGACGAAACCATGCTCCCGCTGTCCACGGAGGGACAACAGGCGACCGTTGGCGCTTCCACGGCGAAGGAGATCTTTCCTTTGGAGATCGTGTACCAGCCACATTCGATTCGTTTTGTTCGGCTAACGTTGACCGACTCCTCCGGGCGGACACGCTCTTCGAATTTCTACTGGCTCTCGGAAACAGGAGACTTTACCGCGCTGAACAACCTGCCGGACGTGGAACTGGTCGCCGCCACCCACACCCGGCAAACGGCGGATCAATTTCAGGTCATCGTGGAATTGACCAATCCCTCCGACAACCTGGCATTTTTTGTGAACCCCCGGATTACCAAGGGCGACGGCGGCGAGGAAGCCCTGCCGACCTACTGGAGTGATAATTATTTCAGTATCCTTCCCGGGGAATCCAAGACCATCCACGCGGAGGTCGGCCTGAAATATCTGGAAGGCCAGGCACCCTATTTATCGCTGGGAGGATGGAATGTGCAACCGAAGGAGATCGAATTTTAAGGGGAGTTTATCACTGAAAAGCAACCACGAATTACACGAGTTACACGAATTAAAATACAAAAAATGGAACACCGAAATTCACTGAAAAACACGGAAAAGGACAAAACGCAGAAGTGAAAAGCAGGGCACAGACTCAGTTGGTGGTTAGTATTTGCCAGTTGGTAATAAATAGATCCACAATCCTCTCCTCAACGGGCATCACGTGTTCCTCTGTGCTTTTTGCCAACTGCTCACTGGCAACTGACAACTTTTTCTATTAAATTTTTTCCTTTTTTCATTCGTGAAAATTCGTGTAATTCGTGGTTGCTTTAGCGGATCAGCCGGTGCTGTCCGGGGCGACGCTGCGCAGGTATTCCAACACCTTGCGTGCGGCGCTGCTGTCGATCCCGGACACGGTCATGGACTGGCTGTACTGCATCTGGTATTTTTGCAGGGAAGGCTGCCGGGTCACGTTTTCACTGGGGTTGAGGATCATGTTCATGATAAATTCCGGCGTCCGGCGCTGCGTCACATCCCGTAACGGCGGGCCCAGCACCGATTGGTCCAGCATATGGCACTTCATGCATTCCCCACGGAAAATCTGCTCCCCCTGGTGCGCCATCTGCTGATCAACGGGACCCAGTTGGACATTCCGAATAGGACCGATCCCGTATTTCTGCTGGGCATCCGTCAGGCTGCCGTGGGATTGCTGCTTTTTACTACTGCATCCGAACATCCCTATCGACATCGCCACGGTGAATATTAGAATGAAGAATTGCTTCATGAGGTCCCAACCCCCTCCTTTTGATGACATGTATCCGATAATTACGGATTTTGCCGGAGGAAATCAAGTGATGGGAAAGGGCCCGGGGAAACCGTGGAGAGCATTACACGAGACAGATCCGGGCAGAGGGTCGATGATGGTGAGGTCAGGCTGCCGGTGATGCCACCGACCGCTGCATGGTTTCCTGTAAATACGATTCGTATCGCTTATCCTCCTGCATGATATGTTCCGTAATCCAGGAGGTTAAAAAATTCATGACATCATAAGTCAGATCGTCGCCTTCTTCATATCGTGCCTGCAGATTCCACAGTCGCTGCGACAGATTCCGGTGGCTATCCAGGTGCTCTTCCAACCGGGGATATCCGGCGGTGCGCAGGAGTGCTTCCTCCTCCGGAAAGTTTTGCTCCACACAGACCGTCAGTGCCCCCAGGATTTTTTCCATTACTTCGTGCTCTGTTTTCTGGAGGATGGCATCATGCAGCATATTGAGAATTTGGATAATCTTTCGGTGATGGGCATCGATCACTTCTATACTAACACTATAATTATTATCCCATTTTAAAAGCGCCATGGGACTACCTCCTCTATAGTTTATATGATCCACATTTTACAAAAAATTCGGTCGGACGCTTAATATCATCGGATGGAAATCGGAAAAGTTTAACAAAATCTTTCGCCGCGAAGAAAAAAATTCCGGCCCACAGAAAATACAGGCCAGGAATGAATTTTTTGCAAGAATTTTCATCGCCCGGATCCCTGTAAATGGAAACGTCCCCGGAAAGAATGATCAGGCGGTTTGTCCGGAGTCGAATTTTTGATCCAGCACGGCGGCGATGGTGTTGTACAGAAATAACAGGATGGCCACGGCGTTGAACAGCCCGCCCCACATCCGCAGGGCGGGCATCGCCAGCAGATCCCCGGCCACGCGAACCGCCAGAGAAAGGTGCAGCAGGAACAGCGGGAGGTAAAAGGAACTCCGGAAGGCGATCGGTAACCGCAGGACCGCCGGGAATATCACCGGCGCATGCCCGAAGATCATGGAGAAAACAAATCCGACGAATACGGCATGCAGGAATGCATCATAAAAGTAACCGGCTGTCACTCCACCCTGCCAGATCCCCAGAATGCCGGCCGCTCCCAACCAGAAATACCCGGTCACCATCGCCACGGCGATAAACCGGGCCAGGCCTTCCTGTCCCAGTGATCGGCGGGCCATGTCATACCGTACCAGCCAGGTCGCCAGTCCGGCCAGGGCAACTCCGGCCAGCCGCACCCCGAGATCAAATTGCCACAAGGAAAGGAAGAGTGCCACCACCAGACCTCCCGTGGCGGCCAGAAACAGCATCCGAACACCGCCGGTCAGCTGCAGCAGCCGGTTCAGTTCCAGCCGCTCTCCCGCGATGGTCAGCACCAGGAAGCCCATCCACCAGGGTACCACCTGCGGGATGCCGAATCCGCGAATCCACAACAGATTGCCGATGAGCCAGAGATCCGCGCCCACGCCCATGATGGCATAGTGCAGTTCCGGTTCCTGCCAGAACAGGACCAGGAAAATGACCGACAGGACTCCGCTGCCCAGCAGAATCCCCAGCGGCCCGGCCATGGTCCGGAGACCGAGCACCAGCAGTAATGCGCCCAGCCCGGAACAGACCGGTCCTGCAAACGTCCGGATCTTCTTGAGCGCCACCGCCCGTTCCAGGCTGATGAGCGTGCCCAGGAATCCCGAGACCATCAGCGGACCGTGCGCCAGGGGGAGCGCTCCGCTGGGCACCGGCAGATGCCATCCCAACCGCCACAACCCCGCCCACAGTCCGGCGAGTAACGCCAGAATGCCCAGCACCAGCGGCACGATCCGCAGCGGCGTGGGAAGCGTGCGATCCGGCCGGCCGTCGGGCGTTACCATGGCAGGCCCCGCACCAGCATGATCGCCAGAAAGACCACCGCCAAGCTCAGCAGCAGATTCACCCGCCCGAACCAGCTGGCCTGCCGCCGGATCCGGCCGGCTTCCGGCGACGCGGGATTCTGCTGCAAAATTTCGGTGGCCCGGGGTCCCACATAAAAGTCATGGATGGCACTGAGCAGCAGAATAACCCCGACCAGGATGAGTTTCACCGCCAGGATGCGGCCGAACCCGCCAGCCCACAGATCCCTGCTGACCAAACCGGCCCACCCGAACCGGTAGGCGACGTTGAAGGTCCCGGTCACGAGCAGAGTGCAAATCGTCACCCAGCCCACATAACGGAACCGCTCGCCGGTCCACCGGAGCAATTCCGCCGCCCGGGATCGTAAAAAGGGTTTCCTCACCACCGGCACCAGAACGATGCCGAGAAAAATCATGCCGCCGATCCAGACCATCGCCGCCAGGATATGCAGATACACGGAAAGGAAGTACAGAGTTTTCATGCCTTATACAGGGAATCGGTGCTCGCTGTTTTTCAGAATGAGTGGGTGCCGTGTCACTGCCGGTTACCGGGCCTCGTCCAGGCGGGACTCCAGGAACTCCTTTAACGCCACGGCATTGTTATGCTCCCGATCTTTGGCGCTGTAAATCAATGTCAGGGTTTCATCCTGCGCCATTTGCAGCAGCGGCTGCCAGGTCTCCGGCCGGTCCTCCAGTTCCTGAAAATAGCGTGCCCTGAACTCCTCCCATTTCTCCCGATCGTGGTGGAACCATTTCCGCAGTTCGCCGCTGGGAGCCACCTCTTTCATCCATTCTTCCAAGTCCAGGTCTTGTTTACTTTTACCCCGTGGCCAGAGGCGATCCACCAGCACCCGTTTACCATCCGCCGGTGTCAGATCGTCGTAGGCACGTTTTATTCGAATCATGATTCACTCTCCATCTTCTGGTGTGAGTCTCCATCGTTCAAACATGCCGGTTGCGCAAGATAATTGCAAGAGTTCGGTCTCATCTTGCTGCCAGCGATGCTGCCCCGCCGGACCGAAAGATGTCGGGGTTCTCGGGTCCGGTGACCCGAATGAACCCCACCAGTCCGCGCTCCAGCCGGGAGAGCGCATGATCCACGATTTTGTATGTCCCGGGGACCTGGAAGGCGATCTCCGCGATCGTGGCTCCGCCGGGGGCGACGGTGGTGGTCTGCACATCCCGCAGTGGTTCGGAGCTCAAAGAGGCGCGATCATAGACGGTCTCCAGGATCTCGCCGATCACGTGGAAGGACGCGCTGTAATCCGGTCCGCCCACGCCAAAGTAGATTCGGGCGGTCTCGCCGGTCTTCACCTGCAGAGGGTGCCGCCGGGTCAGGGCGCCCACCGCACCGTTCAGCACAAAATATTCCGGCTGCTCGTCCAGCAACTTCCGGCCGCTGAAGTGGAGTGCTCCCTTCGTACCCATGGCTTCTTTGGTATACACTTCCTGCTGCATCACGTAGAATTCGTGATCCACGGGCGGCAAGCCGCCATCCGGTTCCACCAGGATCATTCCGTACATACCGCTGGCGATGTGATGCGCCACCATGGGTGACGCACAGTGATAGACGAACAGTCCAGGTTTCAGCGCCCGGAAGGTGAACGTCTTTTCCTCGCCCGGCGGCACCTGCATCACCGAAGATCCGCCTCCCGGACCGGTAACGGCATGGAGGTCGATGGAATGTACCATGGAATTGCCCTCCGGATTAGAGAGATGCACCTCCACCTCGTCGCCCACCCGGACCCGCAGAAACGGCCCCGGCACTTTGCCGTCGAAGGTGAAATAGGGATAGGTCGTCCCGTCATCCAGCTGCCCTTCCATCTCCCGGGCCGTCAGATCGAACCGGACATGCCCGGGAGCCTTACGGGCGATAGGTGGCGGCAGGTCCGCCGGATCTCTGGAAATATCCGGCGCCTGCCGGGCCACCGGCTGATCCACATGTCCCACCTCCAGCCGGCCCTCCATGCCGGCCAGCCGGTGGCCGGAAACGGTGCAGAAATAATCGTATCCGCCCTCTGCGGTCACCCGGAAGCGCACCGTGGTGCGGGCGCCCTGCCGAAGCAGCCGGTCCGATTGAACCCCGAACTCCGGGATCGCCACATCATGGGTGCCGCCGTCGCCGTTCTCCAGGGTAATTTCCACCACGTCATTCACCCCGGCTTTGAGCACCGGATTCACCTGG
>Ga0102944_1002015_pt1 | contig 12414 bp, 17 predicted proteins | sample SalPonD_shore_MG_FD_78172 | JGI IMG/M metagenome (GOLD analysis project Ga0102944, IMG submission 78172) | Salt pond soil microbial communities from South San Francisco under conditions of wetland restoration - Salt Pond MetaG... | ecosystem: Environmental > Aquatic > Marine > Intertidal zone >... | reverse complement strand
GGTGACGCGGCTGTTCCGCCGCCACCCGGACTACGTCCGCGACGCCGATGCGCTCCGGCGGGCGACCTCCCACGCCCGGTTCGTCACCGGCCGCGACGGCCAGCGCGAGCGCATCGCCGCCCAGAACGCGGTCGTCATCACGACCTCCGGCATGCTCTCGGGCGGCCCGGCGATGACCTACGTCCCGGCCATCCGGGACCGACCGGTCAACAAGATCGCCCTCACCGGCTACCAGGTCGAGGGCACGCCGGGGCGGGAGCTCCTGGAGAGCGGCCGGGCGGAGATCGACGGTCAGGTGATGCCGATCGCCGCCCGCGTCGAGTCCTACGACTTCTCGGCCCACGCCGACCGGACGGGGATCCTCGGGTTCCTCGACTCGTACCGCGACGCGACGGTGCTCGTCAACCACGGCGACCGGTGTGCGGCGTTCGCCGAGGAGCTCCGGGCAGACGGGTTCGAGGCGTCGGCGCCCGGGCTGGGCGACGTCGTCGAAGTCTGACCGGCGGCGAGAAGTGGCGTCCCGAAAGCCTATGAGGCACCCTCCGGACCCTCGTACGTGCCCCGAACGGCGATCATCGCACTCGTCCTCGTCGGTTGTCTGCTGGTCGCCGGCTGCATCGGTGGCTCCGTGCCGGGAACCCGGGAATCCCCGGTCGAGCCGCAGCCGCTGCCCGCGCGGCCGGCGACGCTGACAAACTCGTCCGTCCTCGAGTACACGGTCGCCTACGAGGGCGTCTACCTCCACAACCGGAGCGTCAGCGAGTACGACGCGTCGGCTATCGCCGCCATCGACACCTGCGAGTATCCCGCAGAAGACCCGCAGGACGGTGGGCTCGACTACTGGATCGAGCGGCGCGTCGGCGGCGAGTTCTACCTCACGCTCCGGTGTCCCGTGGACGTCGAGAACCGCGGCGCCGAACAGTCCGGAAGCGGGATGATCGGGAAGTGGACGACGTACGCCGTCACGCCCGAGACGACCAGCCGGGTCGAGCTGGGGACGAACGTCCTCGGCGTCCGGAACCGGACGGTGAACTTCGACGACGAGCCGCACGACGTGGCGGTGACCGTGGCGTCCGTGGGCGAGGGGAGCGGCGACCCGGTCGTCGAGGGGGTCCACCACCTCGACGCCGGCTCCTACGAGACGGTCCGCGCCCTCGCGCCGAGGAACGGATCGTTCGAGGTTCGCGTCCGCGTCGACGGCGGCACGTCGTCCTCCTACCGCGCGTCCGCGGCGGCGGGGGAGAACCTCCTCGCCCGGACCGGGATCTACGTCTCGCCGGACGGCGAGCCCGTCGTCGACCGTCGGACCGAGACGTACCTCGACGGGTGACGGCCAGGAGACCCCTTCCGCCCGACGGAGACGGTGACGCGGGCGTTCAGAGCAGTTCGGTGACCACGTCTCGGACGACTTGATCCGCACCGGTCTCGAGGGCCGCCCACACCGCCACCAGCTCGACGCCCGTGACCGCGAGCGTCACCACGTCGGCCCACGGGCTATCGACGTTGACGCCCACCGGGACGTCGTACTCCTCGGGCCAGGGGTAGAACAGGGCCATGCCGCGGTTCGCCCCGAGCAGGTCCAGCACGTAGTGGGTGAGGACGCCGATCCAGACGTACTGCAGGTTGCCGAGGACGAGCGGGAACGCCGCGAACACGCCGAGGGTGAGCAAGTTGTGGAAGGTCTTCCGGTGGGAGCCCACTGCGGTGTCGATGTCGGGTACGAGCGCGCCGAGCGTCACGGGCACGCCGACGACGACGAGCGCACGGAGGGTCGGGACGCTGGAGCCGCCAGAGAGGAGGACGGCGAGGCCGGCGGAGAGCAGGACGGCGTTCACGAGGTGACCACGCTTGTTCACGGACGGTGCTGGGACGAGGGGGTACGTCAGTGGTTCGGAAGGCGGGGCCCCGACTGGCGGCGGTCACCGGTCGTCGGATCGAGCCGCCGCGTCCGCCCGGCCGTCCTCTGCGTGCGCTACCTGACCACGAACGCCCCGTCCAGCTCCATGAACGGGTGGCCGTAGCCGCAGTAGGTCAGGCAGGTGATCGTGTAGTCGCCGCGCTCGGTGGCTCGAACCCCCGCCGTCGTCGGGCGGGTGGCGGAGCGAGGTAGCGGGATGGGGTGGAGCATCATCCCACCCTCCATCATGCCGCCGTCCATCATCCCGTCGCCCATCGGACCGCCCCCGCGGTTGTACCCCGACGGCATCACGGCGAGGCTGTGGTCGGGGTAGCGCTCGTTCGCCTCGTCGAGCGCCTCGTGTAGCTCCCCGTCCGGCGGCGTCGGGATGCGTTCCTCGTTCCGTTCCTCCAGTGACTCGTGGTCGGGGACCGCCTCGCGGACCGACCCCGGGAGCTGCGCGATCGTCCCCTCGGCGCTGGTGTTGAACGCCACGATCCCGACCGTCGTCCCGGGGTCGAGGACGAGCCGCTCGTGTTCCGCTCCCGTCTCGTCGAGCAGGAGGAACCCCCAGTGGTAGGCGCCGACGTAGACGATCCGGTCGGGGCCATCCCCGTCTCCGGGGAGCCCGCCCCCGAGACAGCCGGCGAGTCCGAACGAGCCCGAGCTCGCCCCGACGGCCGCGAGGAAGCGCCGGCGGGAGGGCCGCGGCGTCACGGCCGACGATCACTCCCCGCCGAGCCTCGACCGGCGGGCCTCGTACTCCTCCTCGGTGACGTCGCCCCGGGCGTAGGCCAGCCGGAGCTCTTCGAGGGCGGGGTCCGTGCCCGCCGAGCCGGTGCCGGTCGCCCACCGGTAGACGAGGTAGCCGCCCCCGACCAGGACGACCAGCCAGACGAGCGACATCGCGATCCCCCAGATCGGCGAGACGCCGAAGCCGCCCATCCCGCCGTAGCCGCCCATCATCCCGCCGCCCCACATGCCCATCATCGGGAACACGAGGACCATCATCAGCATCGGGGCGAGGACGATGATCGCCAGGACGATCAGGACGAGTCGGAGCGTGTCGTTGGAAGTCGGTTGGTTTGACATGGTAGGTTACTAGGTGTACTGGGGCGACGGACGGTAAAGTCCTGCCCCGACGTCGCCGCTTTGCGGCGTGTGCCGGGCCGGATCACCGCCGTCGCCTACTCGTTCGCGTTCTCACCCCGGCTCCGCAGGCGTTCGAGCCGGTCGGCGAACTCGGCTTCGTCGATCTCCCCCCGCGCGTACCGCTCGCGCAGGGCGGCCACCGCGGGATCGGTCCGCGACCCCCCGGCGTCTCCTCTCCGGAGCGCCCAGTAGAGGGCACCGGCCCCCAGACCGAGGGCCCCGAGCGCGCCGCCGACGAACGGAAGGCGCCCGAACCATCCCATACCCCGGCCGTTCATCATGCCGCCCCCCATCCCGCGGCCCATCATCCCGCCACCGGCGTCCCCGTCGCCGCCGTATGCGACGGCGCCCCGCTCGACGATCGTCTCGCTCTCCGGAACGTCTCCGTCCGGGACGGGGCTGTCCTCGGCTGGCCCGCCGGGGCGGCCGACGACGATCCGGCCGACCATCCCGACGGACTCGTGCGGGATGCAGTAGTAGTCGTACGTCCCCGGCCTCTCGAACGCGACGTCGTAGCTCCCGCTCGAGAGGACGCCGCTGTCGAACGCGTCCGCGCCGGCGGGGACCCGATCCGGGTAGGCCGTCGCCGAGTGCGCCCCCGCGGCTATCTCGAAGCGCACGGTGGTCCCCGGCTCGACGAAGAGCCCGATCGGGTCGAAGTAGTTGTTCTCCATGGCGACGACCGGCGTCGCCTGGGCGCTCGCGGTTCCCGCGACCCCGCTTCCGGCGATGGCCGCGGCCCCGAGCGACTGCAGGAACCGTCGTCTGGTGTGATTCATGGCGTTCTGGGTTCCCCTCTCCGGGTGTTCGTGTTCCCGACTACGGTATCGTTCTTTAACCACATTTCTCTCGAGATTCGAAGCGAATCCGGCGTCCCCGCCTTCGATTCGAAAGTCTCCGGGCCGGGGGAGCCAGTGTCGGCCGACGGCGGCCGACCCAGCGCCCCCCGGGCTCGATTCAGGTCGATCGCTCGATCGCCTCCCGACGGCGATCGAACTCCTCGTCGGTGATTTCGCCGCGGGCGTACCGCTCCCGGAGGACCGAGAGGGGGCGGTGGCCATCGCCCGTCGGCCCGCCTGCCACCAGCGAGTAGACCAGGAGGGCCGGGACGGCCAACAGCACGGCCATCCAGAGGACGGCCCCGAGGCCCATCGCCCCGCCGAAGAGTCCCCAGCCGCCGCCCATCATCGCGCCGGCGTAACTGCCACCGGTGTCGGCGGCCGCCGTCCCGGTCGCGCCGACGAGTAGGGGCGCGATGAGGGCCGTCATTCGAAGGGCGGTGCGTGCCAGTGCGTCGGTGATTCGCTTCATGATCGGTGTGGGGTCGTTCGTGCGCTGTTCGGCGATCCAGGTGTAGCCCGCTCGACGTGGCCTGGCGTCCCCGGGGGCGTCAGCACCTGCCTCCCGGGCCGTACATCCCGGCACCCGGGCCGTACGTCCCGTCGCCGTCAGCCATGAACCGGCCCATCTCGTCGACGGTCACGCCCATGTGGGCCTCCATCCACTCGACGGCACCCGGGCCCATGTGGTCGGTCATCTGCGCTTCCATCCAGGTCGCCCATCCTTCGGCGGTCGCGTCGTAGGGGGGCGCCTCGTCTGCGGTCGGTCCGGTCCCGTGGGCGCTGACGACCGGTGCCAGGAGCGCGAGTCCGAAGATCGCGATTCCGACGAGCAGCCAGCGTCCGACGTTGTAGGTGGTCATCGTGTTTTACCTCGGTTCAGCGTAGGACGGCCCGGCGGTTATCCCCGTGGGAGTGAACCCGGCCAGGAGATCGTTCGAGAGCGTCTCTGGGCCCCGCTGATCGTTCGTTGCGGCCGCGACCGTTCGCCGCCGCGGAATTCGCGGGGTTCAGCCGGCGCGTCGCTGGTGCGCGTCGAATACGAAGGAAAATCCGAGCAGGAACCCCCAGTGGGAACGCGAGCAGTTCGAAGGCCGCCAGCGCGTGTTCAGCCCGGTGCTACCCGTCGACGGCGCCGAGGTCGTCGCTCGGGTAGACCCGGTACGTCCGGCCCTGGCGCTCGCGGTAGAGCAGCCCGCGCTTCTCCAGTTCGCTCACCGTCTGGCTCACCTTGCTCTTCGAGAAGTCCGACCGGTCCCGGAGCTCGATCTGGGTGATCCCCGGCGACGTGACGACCGGCTCGAGGACCCGGCGCTCGTCGTCGGGCAGGAGGTCGAGGACGCGTCGCGTCGGCCCCACCTCGGGACCGCCTGGTACGGTGGGTCCCGTCCCGTCGATGGCCGTTCCGGCGTCGTCGTCGACCTCGGCGTCGGCACCGGGAGGAGGCCCGGTCGCCAGACCTTCGGAGCGATCCGGCGACGTGAGGTCGTCGCGAACCGCGAGGTAGAGCCCGGCGACGACGGCCGACGCGAGGACCGTGCCGAGGACGTACCAGAGCGGGTTCGGCCCGTGGACCATCCCCAACGACTGCCCCATCATCGACCCCATCGTCCCGTCGAGGGCCTGGCTCCGCCGGTAGGCCTGCCAGCTCAGCAGCCCGCCGCCGAGGAGGACGGCCGCCACGAGGAGTCCGACGACGCGGTCGGCCTGCGACCGGTTCATCCGCACCACCCCCCGCGGTCGTGTCGACCGTGCATGCCAGGGGGTCGGCGCTCCGCCGCCGTAGCAGTTGGGGTCGAGCGGGGCAAGACCGAGCCGGAACGAACGGAACGGTGCATCGCGGTGGCCCGATCAGTGGTCGTGTCCACCAGCGGCCCCGCTCCCGGCCACCTGTGGCCCCCGGTGGGTGTACTCCGCCGGCCCGCGTTCGAAGGCCCGCTTGCACGTTTCCGAGCAGAAGTAGTACGTCTCGCCGTCGTGGGTGACGCTCGGGCCGTCGTCGTCGGTCCGCATCCCGCAGACAGGATCGCGGTACTGCCCCGGCGCACCGAGCCCCCGCCGGTAGACGTAGAGGAGGAATCCCGAGAGGGCGAAGGCGACCAGGTTGAGGTAGAACGTGTAGTTCAGCTCGAAGTACGTCTGCTCCGACGCGGTCTGTCCGCCGGCGAGGTTCGGGACGATGCCCAGGGCGTCGAAGGCGATCTCCATGAGGAAGCCCGTGGCCGCCATCGTCACGAAGAAGACGCCGAGGATGTACAGCATCACTCTCCAGCCGTAGTACTTCCGGTAGACGTTGAGGACCGGGATCGTGATGAGGTCGGCGTAGACGAACGCGATGACGCCCGCGAAGCTGATGCCGCCGCCCCAGAGGGCGACCGCGAAAGGGACGTTGCCCATGCTGCCCACGAAGCTGACGACGGCGATGGCGACGCCCACGACGGCGTTCTCGGCGCTGACCAGCAGTCCGTCTCCCTGCAGGAACAGCGCGTTCCATACCCACTGGGGGACGAAGACGATGACGAACCCGGAGACCAGGAAGCCGGCGATCACGTCCTTCCAGATCATCGACCACTCCTTGCGGTACTGGTTGCCGACCTTGTACCAGCCGCCCCAGGACCTGAGCTCGTCGCGCCAGCCGCCACTGCTCGCCACTTCCTGCTCGTACGTCTCCATGCACCCGGCCGAGCAGAACTTCAGCGTCTCGCCGCCGTCGGTCACGAGCGAGAACTCGTCTATGCCCTCCATGCCGCAGGTCGGGTCCTCGACCACGCCGTGGTCGTGGTCCCGCTGGTTCAGCTCCTCCCGGACGCGGTCGAAGAGGTCCTCGGGGAGCGTGAGGTGGACGATGACCGCCATCACGGAGATGAGGATCACCCCGCCGACCAGCTCGGCGACGAGGAACTCCCAGCCGAGCAGGATCAGGATCATCAGGCCGAGTTCGACGATGAGGTTCGTCGAGGCGAACATGAACGCGAGCACGTTCACCGCGTGGGCGCCCTGCTTGAACAGCCCCTTGCCGATGGCGACGGCGCCGAAGCTGCAGCCGCTGCTCGCGGCGCCGAAGACAGTCGCCTTGGTCAGGCCGCCGAGGTCGTCCTTCCCCAGGACCCGCGCCATCCGCTCCTTCGAGACGTAGACCTGCACGAGGCTCGTGATAGTGAGGCCCATGATGATCGCCCAGGCCGCCGTCCAGAGGAAGCCGACCCCGATCCGGAGGGCCTCGACGATCCCGTCGGCGAGCGCGGCTTGCATGACTAGTGGGTCGTCCGCACCGGTTTTGCCAGTTGTTCTTAGGAATCCGAAGCGGGACGCCGGACTGGTCGTGCGGTACGACTCGAGTGGCCTACGCCGCCGAATCACGTGGCGCCCGTCGTCGCCGTCTCCGGCTCCACTCGCCACCGGGACGGGCCCCCGACGTGGCGGCTCGCCTCTGAATCGAAGGAATCTCGCCGCCGATCCTTTCGATACGTCCGGGACACCGGGATAGCCCAGCGGGCCCTATCTCCAACTGGAGACGATTACCATGTACGTGACCGAGGACGCGTCGATGACCATCGACGCGACGCCAGGGGAAATCTGGGACTACGTGACCGACCCCGTCAACTGGACGGCGTCGAACCCCGAGGAACACTACGGACTCGAGTACGACACGCCCGACGACCGGCCCCGGGAGGGGGCGACGTTCCACCAGGCCGAAGAGGTCGCGGGGATGTTCGCCGACCTCCACGGTCGATTCCAGTACGTCGACTATCCGAACGTCGCCGTCTGGACGGGCACGGCGTACTACCCCGTCCTCGGCGGGCTCCTCACGGTGCGGATCCCGGAGGGCGGGACGATCCGACTCGAGGAGACCGACGACGGGACCCGGATGTCCCACGCCGTCTGGATGGACTTCCCGAACAACCGTCGGGGGCGTCTGCTCCGGTGGGCCTTCGAGAGCGCGCTCGACGGGCGGGCCGAGCTCTACGACCACACGAACAAGGAGCTCGTGTTCTTCAAGGAGCAGCTCGAATCGCCATCGAGTCCGGCGGAGGAGATGAAGGCGACCATCGACTGAGGCCCACACGGCCTCGTCGGCCGGCGAGGACCGAAACCCACGTTCGAAAGACGAGCCTTCGCGGCCATCTGCCGGTATATCGACGAACGGATTGGGAGTCGACCCTCGACCTCGTACTGGAGCCGGCCGATCACTGTCGGAGCGATAGCAGCAAGACGACGAATCCCAGGCCGATGGCGACCGATTCGATGACGTGGACGAGGGCGAGGTCGAGGCCGACGAACTCGTAGAGGACGCCCTCGATGAACACGCCGACCGTTATGATACCGAACCCGATCGACGCGTTCCGCAGGTACCGGGCACGCGTCCGACGATACGCCGTCAGGCTGTAGTACGTGATCAGGGCGCCGAGCCCGAGCACGGTGAGTCGGACCGCGACGAGCACTACCGTCGTCGTATCCACCATCCGATCACCTCTCTACCTCGGTGGAGTCGCGACCGTACAGCGCGTAGAGGACGAAGAGCATGCCGACGGAGACGAACGCGGTGGCGACGGTCCCCGCGTCGTGGAGCGTCAGGCCGACGACGTCGAAGAGCACCCCCTCGATGACGGCGCCGAAGCTGATGAATGCGAAGCCCACGGCGACGTAGAGCATCGACTCCGACCCGCTCCGCCGGTGGGCCACGTACGCTTGATACGCGATCAGGAACCCGAGGGCCATCGTGACGAGCTTGGCGACGATGAGGCCGGTGTGCATTGTTAGACGTTCCTCATCTCGCCCCAGATGCGGCGGAACCGGTCGGCCGCGTCCTCGCTGAGTTCGATTCTGACGTCGAAGCCCCGCTCGAGTAGGAGGACCTCGACGCGTTCGAGCCGCGCCTCGTACTCGCTGTAGTGGTGGCCGCCCTCGGGGTCGATGTGCGTCCGCTCGGCGAGCAGGTCGAGGTCGAGGAGGGTCCCGACCCGACGGGAGACCGTCGACACCGACATGTCGCAGACCTCGCTGATCGCCTTGGCCGACAGCTCTTCTCGGCGGGTCGCCTCGAGGATCGCGCGTGCATAGTCGTCGTCGAGGATGGCGAGTACCTCCCGCTCGGGTCGCTCCTCGTTCACAGCGATGGTGTTGCTGGTTGAGCATATAAATGCCAGGAGGTTTGCTGACCCGGCAAATCCGCAGACCGGTCTATACGACCCCCCTGCGTATCGTTACCTGTAAGGTGACCGATGCCATGAGAAGCGATCCACTGTTCACGCGGCGACGGGTGCTCCTGACTACCGGCGGCGTCACCGCCATCGGACTGGCCGGCTGCGTCGGTACCCCCGGGAGTGGTTCGCAATCGGTCGCAAGCGACGGCCAACCAGGTCACGGGGAGGAGCCGCACGGCCACGAGGAGGTGAGTGGCCCCACGGACGCGGCCGAAGTGGCAGTCAACACGGCCAGGTTCGAAGACTCGACCGAGTTCCACTTCGACCCGCACGTCACCTGGGTCACCGAGGGCGGCACGGTGACGTGGCGTCTGGAGAGCGGGACCCACACCGCGACCGCGTACCACCCGGACAACGACCAGCCACAGCTCGTCCCCGACGGGACGGCGGCCTGGGACAGCGGGACGATGTCGGAGACCGGCGAGACGTACTCGCACACCTTCGATACCGAAGGGGTCTACCACTACTACTGCAAGCCGCACGAGCAGTTCGGCATGCTCGCCACGGTGATCGTCGGCGAGCCCCACCTCGACGATCAACCGGCGCTCCGGCTGCCGGAGGACAAGTCCGAGGAGGTCCTCGGAAAGCTCGAAGAGCTGAACGGAATGGTCAGGGAGGCCCTCGGTGACGACCACGAGGAGGGGGACGCCCACGCCGAGGACGATCACACCGACGACGACCACACCGAGGATGGGCACTAGCGACTGAGCCTACGCGGGACGCGACGAGCGTCCCGACTGCAGACAGTGGAGTCCGCGCACCTCTACAGGACCCTTCCCCGTCAACATGGTACACCACGTGAAACTGCTGCTGTTCGGCCGCGAGTGGACGCTGGACCTGTCTGCCCAGCTGACGGGGTATTGGCTGCTCTTCCTCCGACTGCTCGTGGGCTGGTGGTTCCTCCACGAGGGGTTGAACAAGTACGTCACGCCGGGACCGTTCCGAGCCGGTTGGTTCCTCGAGAAGACGGGGACGATCGTCTCGCCGGTACTCAACTCGTTCGCCGGTGGCGCGACGGAGGCGGCCGTAAACGTGTTGGTCCCCCTCGGCGAGGTGCTCATCGGTCTCGGGCTCGTCCTCGGCTGCCTCTCGCGGCTCGCGTCGTTCTTCGGCGCGTTCATGATGTTCTTCTTCTACTTCGGCGAGGAATCGTGGCGGCGTGGATTCGTCAACGGCGACCTGTTCGGCCTCGTCCTGTTCCTGACGATCATCGTGTTCGGCGCCGGCCGCATCTGGGGAATAGACGCGATACTCGAGCGGACGAGGTTCGTCGAGGAGCGCCCGTGGTTACGCTACCTGCTCGGATAGAGGGCCGCCACGTGCCACCATCACCGTCCACGTACGATCGGTTCGACGCTGCCGCGCTCACGATCGGCCTCGGGCTCGTACTCGTCGGCGTGGCGGTGATCGGCTTCCTCGAAACGGCGATCGGGAGCGTCCACTTCACCCAGCGCATCGGCGGCGTGGGCGTCGTCGTCGTTCACACGTCGTTCACGCCACACGGCCGAGCATATCTCGTCGCCCTCGGCTTCGTCGTGCTCTTCGGCTGGGGAGTCTATCGGTTCTCTCGTGCGATCGTCGTGTGACTCGACCCGTACTCGTTCGCGTGCGGGAATCGCTACTGGAAGTGCGCGTCACGATGACTCCTGCTCACCAGCGCGAGCATCGGCACCGCCAGGGCGACCGTCCCGAGGTTCCACGTCACCCCGCCAGTCGTTACCACGTCGTAGATCCCTCTGCCTCAAGAGGGGTCATCCGAGACGCGTGCCGAGCGGCCGACGACGTCGGCGACGTCGCCGTGGGGACGGCGGACGATCGACAGCAGTAACCGGGGCACCTCGAGATGGGTCTCGTCCAGGTCGCGCGTGATGACTGGTCGTCCTGAGAAACGAAAGCGCCGGGGCGGTTTCGCTTTAGATACCGGGACGATCGACGCACAGTACTCGACAGATCGAAGGGGAAACCCGATTAAACGAGGTGGCCGTAGTACGACACGTATGACCACGACCATCACCGTAGAGGGGATGTCCTGCGGCCACTGCGAGCAGACCGTAGAAGAGGCCCTCCGGGGCGTGAGCGGCGTGACGGACGCCAGCGCCGACCGTGAATCCGAGCAGGCACAGGTTGGCGGCGACGTCGACCCGGCCGCGCTCGTTCGCGCCGTCGAGAACGCGGGGTACACCGCTCGTGTCTAAGACTATCGCATCGACCCGGCGACAAGCGAGCCCACTCGCGAGGGAGGGACGTATCCGGCCATCTGTCCTCCAGAGCACAACGAGACACGCCCAACGGGTACGACACCGATGACCCGGCGATGAATCCCCCTTCGCGCCACGACCGATCGGCGGACCACGGGACTGAACTGGACGCCCCGTGGCTGCCATCGGGCGGAGTAGCTTGCTGCCGAATCTGTCGAATGGAGTCGGAGGCCGATTCCCGCGAGCCGGTTGCGGACCGCCACCGCCGGCCTCCGGAGGACGACGATCACGTCGGTCGTGAGACGGCCACGGTTGCCGAGTCCTCTGGAGGGGGGGCCCCTCACAAGGAACACGGGACCGGGCACGGGCAGGAGCACGGTGACGTCGGACACGCCAACCACGGGAGCGGTCACGAGGACCACCGCGCCCACACGGACCACACGGGCCACGAGCAGATGTTCCGCCGGCGGTTCTGGGTGTCCCTCGCCCTCTTGGTCCCGGTGATCGTCTGGAGCGAGTTCGTCCAGGACGTCCTCGGCTACGCGGCTCCGACGTTTCCGGGGAGCGTCCTGATCGTACCCGTGCTCTCGGTCGTCGTCTTCGCCTACGGCGGCCTGCCGTTCCTCTCGATGGCCCGGACGGAGGTGGCGAACCGCGAGCCCGGGATGATGACGCTCATCTCGCTCGCCATCACCGTCGCGTTCGTCTACTCGATGGCGAGCCTGTTCCTCCCCGGGACCACGCCGTTCTTCTGGGAGCTCGTCACGCTGATCGACGTCATGCTGCTGGGCCACTGGATGGAGATGCGGTCGGTCCGGCAGGCCTCGGGGGCGCTGGACGAGCTGGCGAAGCTGATGCCGGACGTCGCAGAACGCGTCACCGCCGAGGGCGAGACGGAAGAAGTCCCAGTCGCCGAGCTCTCCGAGGGTGACGTCGTGCTGGTCAGACCTGGCGCGAGCGTCCCTGCCGACGGCGAGGTCGTCGAGGGCGACTCGTCGGTCGACGAGTCGATGATCACCGGCGAGTCGAGACCGGTCGAGAAGGAACCGGGTTCCGAGGTGGTCGCCGGGACGGTCAACGGGGACGGCAGCCTCCGCGTCCGGGTGACGAAGACGGGCGAGGAG
>Ga0102944_1002014_pt1 | contig 12416 bp, 15 predicted proteins | sample SalPonD_shore_MG_FD_78172 | JGI IMG/M metagenome (GOLD analysis project Ga0102944, IMG submission 78172) | Salt pond soil microbial communities from South San Francisco under conditions of wetland restoration - Salt Pond MetaG... | ecosystem: Environmental > Aquatic > Marine > Intertidal zone >... | reverse complement strand
TCAAAAGATTTCTGGACATTTCTGCCAGATCTTGATGAAGTTTTTAAATAAGTGATTAAATTATGCTTTTCTAAAAACTCCTCGATATAATCATCGTCTATAGATATTTCGTCTTCGAGATCATATTTAGTGCCTAAGAAAATAATCGGCAATTCTGGATCACTTGATCTACAAATTTTAACCCATTCATCAATTCTATCCAAGGTCATTGGTCGCGTTAAATCAAACATAAGCATTGCTCCTTTTGCGCCATTTGCATAGGACTTGAGAAGATTTCTGAACCTCTCTTGCCCTCCAAAATCCCATATCTGGAGTATAGTCCGTTTTGTATTAATTTCTAATTCTTTTAAAAAAAATTGAACTCCAATTGTCATCTTCGTATTTGCGTCAAACTCTCCTTCTATATATCGATGGAGGAGTGTTGTCTTCCCCACACCGCCTTCCCCGGCCGTTAGAACCTTTAGTACAATTGATCTCTCGTGTGATTTATATTCGATCATCAGATTCTCTAGATATGTTTAAATTATTACTTCACTTTTTAATGAACAAAAAAATTTTGTAATCTCTATATTCCTATTATATATGATAATACAATAAAATTAATTAATTAATTTTTATGAAAATAAATCTTATGTTTTCATGAATTAAATATTATATCATATATATAGGATAGAGAAATAATTATTAAAATGTGATAATTAAATATTTACTGGTAATTTTTACTTAAGATTTTTCTAATTAGATATAGAAGTTTTCTATTTACTTTTGTTATTTTTTGAGGAGGGAAATGAATTTCTGTTGCCTTACATGAAAAACGGGACACATGGCTTTAGCTTGTTTTCTTAGTTCATAATCATTTGTTGCTAAATATACAGGTTTATTCTCTTGCTGGAATTTTTTTATTTTTCTAAGTAAAAATTCATCAGTAGTCTCATTCTCTTTCTTTATTAAATCAATAAAATGAATATTATGCTCCTTTTTTTTTCTTTCTAAATATATAAGCCCAGCGTTTAATTGGGTTTCAAATTTGGCACTTTTTTTTGATTTTTCATATCGAGATTTTTTAGCTTGCAATTCATCTATTATTTGTTGAAAAATGATAAATTTACATTTCCCTTCTAAAAGTAGTGTAATTTCTTCTAAATAATCAATTTTAAACTGAATAGGGACCAATAAAAAATTACTATCAAGAATAATAAGATTATCGATATCTTTCAAATTTTTATGGAATTGCCCTATAAAATCATCTTTTTTATTGGAGTTGACGTTCCAAGCACCTTTTTGTAATTAAATCAAAGGCTTCTTTTACATTAACTCCCGTCTTGGAAGATACTTTTAAATAATCGAACAAATTTAATTGATCTAAGAATTGCTCAGCATATTCATCATCAACACTGATATCATCCATTAAATCTAATTTTGTACCTAAGAAGAGAATCGGAAGATTAGGATCATTTTTTCGACAGATATTTACCCATTCGTCGAGATTTTCTAAGGTCATTGGTCTTGTGAGATCAAACATAAGTAAGGCTGCTTTTGCGCCCAATACATAGCTATCGATTAGAAACCGGAAACGCCCTTGCCCACCAAAATCCCAAAGCTGGAGCGTACAGTTATATTCCTCTATTTCTATTTCCTTTAGAAAAAATTCAACGCCAATAGTCATTTTAGTTGATTCTGAGAACTTGCCATTAACATATCGGTGGAGGAGCGTTGTTTTTCCGACTCCCCCTTCCCCGGCTGTTAGGATTTTAAAGATAAATTTCTTAGGCAATTTATTTCACTAGTAGATTTTATTATAGTCTAATAAGTTTAAGTGATGATATATTAAAGCAATTTTTATGAAATGATTATATATTTAGTATATATTTAGTTTATTAAACTTTTTTACTTTTTACTTCTATTTTTAATTGCTTAGATTAGCTCATAACTTCTTATTATAATAATCAGATTTTCCAGACTATTAAGAGAGATTATATTGAAAAAGTAAAATAAAATGTTAATTATTATCCAATTTCTGACCTTATGAAAATCAATTTAGCAAATTTCAATTATTTTTCCATTTTAAATTTCAGAATCTAAATAATGTGGTGGTACACCAACTTCAGCGATACCTCCATCAACTATAAAATTATGCCCGGTAATGAAATTAGATCTATCTGACGCTAAAAAGATCATAAGATTGACTACATCTTCTATTGTCCCAACTCTATTTAATGGCGTTTTAACATTCCCGTCATCCATCGTTGCTTTCATAGCCTCATAAGTCTTATATATTCCAGTCACATGATATCCTGGAGATATTGCATTCACAGTAATGTCTGGGGCAAGATCTCTCTCTAATAGTTGCACCATAGCAATGACTCCGGCCTTACTAATACTATACGCACATAGTTTAGGATTCACTACAACACCTGCAACTGAAGCAGTACAAATCACTTTTCCCGCTAAAGGTTTAAACTTTTGCTTCTTCATTCGTTTACAAACATATTTTGCGACTAACCATTGCCCACGGAGATTGGTATTTACTATAGAATCGAAGATGGGTTCTTTTATTCTTAAGAGATTTGGTCCATATATAGAACCGATACCAGCGTTATTAAAGAGAATATAAATGTTTTCTAGCTCATTAGATGCTTGCTTTGCCATTTTTTGAACCTCTTCACTTTTCGATACATCGCAGATAATTGGAATTACTTTACATTTATATTTCTGCCTTATATTATTGGCTGTTTCTTCTAATAATTCTTCATTAATATCAATTAGCGCTAATTCGGCACCCCTTTCAGCATAAGCAAAGGCGACTCCTCTTCCAAATCCTGAAGCTCCTCCTGTAATTAAGACTCCTTTTCCTTCTAAAAATTTATCTACCATATTTCCCCCCATTTTTAATTTTTCATAAATTTATTATTCTAAATTTTGAGAATTATATTCTAATAATAAATCCTTTATCTTCCTTAATATACTTTCTATTTAAGGATCAAACAAGTTTCAATAATTAGAATATATTAAATCAAAGAGTTTTAATTTTGAATAAATTATAATAAATACGAATTATTATTTTCAAATGAAATTCTTTATATTCATTATAAAAAGGTAAAAAAGATCTGATTAAAATGGCAAATATGAAAAAAAAGAAACCCTCGAAAGAGGAATTGGAAAAGTTAGATGTGGAATCCTGGGGTACCTGGGAAAAAGAAGTGAGCGAATTTGATTGGTCCTATGGCGATACTGAAACTTTCTATGTTCTAGATGGAGAGGTAGAGGTTGAGGATCCGAAAACAGGAGAAAAAATTGAATTCGGGAAAGGAGACTTAGTTCAATTTAAAAAAGGATTAAAATGTATATGGAAGGTAAAAAAACCAATACGAAAATACTATAGTTATGATTTAGAATTTGGAGATATTGAGTAATTTAAAAATAGCTCAGAATAATAATTTATAATTTAAATAAATCTATTTTATTTAACTTTTTATAGTATTCAGAACAAGCATTTTTTATTCTAAGCTAAGGAGTCCATAAATTAAAAAAAAAATTTAGAGGCTAAATTGAGTAACTCCATAAGAAAACATACCTAAGCCCACTAGTTTGAGGATAAAAAATATAAAGAAGACAGGAATATGAATTAAGTCCCCGAATATATCCTTGAGGGGAGATAAAATAGGTTCTAGGACTAGTGAGGATCCAATCGAGTAAATAATAACCCCAAACGCAATAATATATGAAATTCTTCTTAATCCGGTTGTTTTTGATCCAATATAGAAAAAGATTATTGGAATAACGATAGCGAGTACATTGGCAACCATTAAGATTCCATTAACTAATCCAAATACCTCTTCAGAAGTCACAAAACCTCCCAATACCCAAATAAAATCAAATTTACCGACTCCAATAATTATGTAGGCTATAATTCCTTTCAATTTAAAATGGAGTACTCTATAATCAACGGCAAACATTGCTACTGAATATCCGATAGTGCTAATCAAAGAGGCAAATGCCCATATAAGTAGAGCATCGGGATTCAGGAAGTTTGCTGGATCGAATGTAATAAAATAAAAGTCATAAAAGAAATATAAAAATCGCGATATAAATAAGCAAACCATGAGAATAAAGACTCCAAATATAAAATCGAAAGAGAATTTACCCTCTTTCCTGGTTTGATAATCTTTCTTCCAAGATACGCCGAAAAAGACAATTTAGCTGCTAACAATAAAATAACTAATATATAGAATACTTGATATTCTAAACTATTTGGTTCTAGAGCCATATTAAAAACAATGAGCTTAATATATTTAAAGTTTTAAACAAAATTTAATGTTAATCACTATCGTATAAAATTACACAATTGGTGGATTGCTATTGTTTCCTTGTTTTAAATTAATTTCGGGCTTTTTTTTCTCTGCACTATGCTTAATTAATTTATAAATTCCGAAGGATAATGTGAATATAATAAAGAGAATCATGATACCTAATTCATCCCGTATCTGTGCTGGAGTACTAGCTCCATTAATCGAAGATACTATTTTAAATCCTTGAACAACAAGTTTCATAACGATTACGAAGAGAGCAATGGTATCCACTCGTAAGTATTTTAATTTCTCTTTTAAAAAGTCTACCCTATCAAATATTGAACCCATAATATAGATGAATAAAATCAAATCTAAAATATATGTAAAAAGATTATAACCAGATGAATTTGCAAAAATAATTTCGGCATAAAAATCCACCATTCTATATAGCATATAGAGAAATACTAAAAGGAGAAATAAAGCGAAATATGCAGCAAATTTTTTGGTAATTATCAATCTAATTACAATTCCCGTCAAAAATATTATGTTTAACCAAAATATTATCCGGAAAACTAGTTCGACCAGTAGAGGAAGTCTTAGAGCTCTTCTAAAAAAATTGAGTGTGAATAAAAAGCTAACTATATTCAAAAATGTAAAAAAAATAAATTCGAAAACACGCAATACCTTCCGATATTTTTCTTTTTTAGATAAATAGTTGTCAACATTGATAGCAGAATCCATACAAAGTTTAAAAGCAAAAAATGCGGTTAAAATCAGATTAGCGTAAAAGCAGAAAATGTAAAACAGTGAAATTATATTATCGAATATGATTAGAAAAAATAAGCCTCCTAAAAATGCAACAATTATAAGACCGTAATGAAGTTCATTGAGCGGTTTAAAAAATGAAAAGATGAAGAGCAATAAACTGAACCCGAATAAGACACTTAATATAATTCGAATAATTTGAAAAAATGTCTGATCTGGAAAAAAAACAATACCTAATAAAATTAAAAACCACGATACTAAAAAATAGATTATTATCAGAGCATAAATCCAATTTGAGAATAATTTTTTTAACCCAGAGATAAACCGCATTTTTTAAAATTGAGGTTATTTTTATGGAATTTAAAATTTTATATATCATTTAAACTTATTTTTCAATTAATATAAAAATAGGAATCATCCTATTATATTACAATTTAAAAATTTAAATTAAGAAGAATATAGGAAAATGTCAGAACAAAAAATTCTAGATATGAATATAGGAGATTTAGAAATTTTTCAATTGGGATATGTCTATAAAGATGTTGAAAAACAAGCTAAAATAATGGAAAAAGTGTGGGGGATGCCCAAATTTGCAGTTATACCAAATAATGAAAATGAGGTTATTTATCGTGGTAAAAAATCAATATATACCACTACAATTGCAATGAGTCGATATTGGGGCAAGCAAATTGAGCTTATTCAGCCTGTTTCGGGTGAAGGAATTCATCAAGAATTCTTGGATAACGGAAATGAGGGATTTCAACATATAAGTTGTATGGTTGAAGAAGTTGATCCTTATATTGAATTATTTAAGAAGCATGGTATAGAAGCAGTATTTATTGGACAAATTGGAAAGCAGTATTTTTCATATTTTGACACATTGGATTCGCTAGGGTTTCTATTGGAACTCCAAATGACTAAAAAAAGGAGCCGAAAATAATACCGCAAATAATTTTTTAATTTTTTTTTTAATTTTTATAATTTTTGAAAATAGATAACTATCAGAGCATATATCCATTTTGAGAATAATTTCAAAACCTAGAGATAAAGCGCATTTTTAAAAATCTTTTTACATTTATGGGATATAAATTTTAAATATCATTCAAACTTATTTTTCTATTAGAATAAAAATGAAATTCATCTTACTATTCTATTAAAAAATAAGAGTTATTTAGATAATGTCAAACCAAAAACCTTTAAATATGAATATAGGAGATTTGGGAATAATGCAATTAGGTTATGTCTATAAAGATGTTGAAAAACAAGCTAATATAATGGAGCAAATATGGGGAATGCCAAAATTCGCAATTTTTCCAGATGAAACAACTGAAGTTATTTATCGGGGTAAAAAATCAATTTGTACCTTGAAACTTGCGTTGAGTCGATATTTTGGGAAACAGATTGAACTTATTCAGCCAATATCTGGTGCAGGAATACATCAAGAATTCTTAGATAATGGACATGAAGGATTCCAACATGTAAGTTGTATGGTAAAAGATATTAATCCATATATTGAATTATTTAAGAAGCATAATATAGAAGCGGTGTTTATTGGACAATTCTTTACGCAGTATGTTGCTTATTTTAATACAATGGATTCTCTAGGATTTTTATTGGAAATCCAAATGATTAAAAAAGGAAAGCGAAAGTAATTTTTTTAATTATATTTTATAGTTTTTACTTTTCTGGTTCTTCTGTAAGTCTATCATGTGCTTCTAAGGTAGTTTTTATTGCTTTAATTTCTGCTCTGGTCTCAATATCAATCTTTTGTAATAGATCAAAAATCTTTTTTTCGCCGTAACCTTTTTGATAAAGAGTTTTATATTTTTTAATAATGTCCTTATGAAAGTAGATGTAATGATTATTTACAAACACGATGAGCCAATCTTTTTTTGTTTGGTCTTGAGCTAAATCAAATAGTACCTTTTTTACCTTGTCTTTTTTATTGCTAAAATGTTTAATGACATCATCATCTTTAATCCTATAATAATTTTTTAGAAAGCGTAACACTCTATTTTTAAAAAAGAAAGAGGGGATATATGATAATAAAAATAAAAGAAGCGTTATGCCCGTCAAAATTATGGCGGCAATTAAATTATAAAATGCGAGAATGATGATAATTATTACTAAGATTATAAACCATGATCTCCAGATTCTTTTAAGAAAAATGACGTATTTCTTTACCATGATTTTATTCAAGCGATAAAATAGTATACTATATTTAATTTTATTATTATTTATTTAAAAAATTATGGCTAAAGGATAAGCTAGATAAAAGAAAAAAATAAAAATTATTCAGCCACATAAAAAGCGTTTCCGGGTTCGGATGGGACCGGGTACTATCCCTTGTTACTATGACCGTAAGCGAACTTACAGTTTAGCGTTTCCCGCTGATTTCAACAGAAGTACTATCGCTAACGCAACAAAGTTTAACTTTCGGCGCTGCAGCAAAAAGCTGCGGTTTATGTGGCTAAAAAGAAAACCAAAAATTATTTTTAAGTAATCTCAATTTCTAAGAAATTGATAACTTAAAACATTCATGGTTTAAATTTGGTGTACCTCAATTAATAATATTATATTTAAAAAAATAAAATAAATAATAAAAACTTCTTGATTCAGAGGAGTAAGTCTAGTATTCAAATAGATTTTATGAGTCTTAAATAATAAACCGTTAAAATTAATGATTGCAAAAAATAAAGAAAGAGTCTAAAAAAGAAAATTTACCTATATTCAAACAACTAAATTTACCTTGCAAACCTTTTGGGCATTTTCTGATGTAGCAAAAGGAGATGCCGCCACATTCACTATTAGTGCTCGTTGGCAAGTAACTTCTGATGAAGTACAGAAAGGGCAACAATCCTACTTATTTAAAGAATATGACGAAGGGGGAAAAGTAATAAGCACACGGGTGTATGAAGACCATTTTCCAACAGAATGGGCAGAAAAATTGGCCTATGAAAATTTCCAGAATAACATTTCTTCCTTAGGGGGCTATGAGGGACAAGATATTACTACTATTGATCTAGATGCGTTAATGTCCTATTCTCAGAGTCTTAACCGCGATAATGTATCGGCGACATTTGATCACTGTGTCCGCGTCTATCTCCTTTTCTTCCAATAAACGTTCTAACCATTTGCTAAATTGAAGGCTCATATAAAATAAATAGAGTGTTGGCTTATTAATGTGAATAGGCTTATGATTTAGTTATTTTCAACGAAATAATTGGATTATTCAAATAATGTTCTTGTCTCACTCAATCACAAAAAAGATAAAAAAATAAAGGAAAAAAAAGAGTTGAAATTAAAGATTAAATAGATCCTGTAATATATTCATCAATGAAATTTACTAATTCTTGGTATAAATTATTTCTTAAATTTAGTTTGAATTCTGCCCTCTGCATGGGGGTGAAAGCGTTCAGCTTGTCCTTTAATGTGTTGTCCTTTGCTAACTGCACAATTTCTTCATAGGTTAAATTTAATACTATCTTGTTGTCGTTGTCGTATTGCTCATTAAAACATTGTTGATGATAAAGATAGCTCATTTCGGGGTAAAATTTGACCGATTAAGAGAATTTGACCGATTAAGAGAATTTGACCGATTAAGAGAATTTTGACCGATTAAGAGTTTCAAGAAGCTCATCGAGATTATTCTTGAAACCCGCATTAAAGAGACCGTAATGTTTCAAGAGCTTAGGTGGGGGTTAAATGAAAAACAGTACACGGAAAAGACTAAGACTTTCGGTAAGTCCATTATCTTTTCCAATAAACTGAATTGGAGCACGAAAGATATCGTGTTAAGTTACAGACAGCAATTTAAAATCGAAAAAAAATTCTCCGATATGAAATCGAGTGACTATATCAAGACTCGTCCTTTTAATCATTGGACAGACCATAACATTAAGGTCCACTTGTTCATTTGCGTGTTAGCCTTATTGGGACAAGCATTTCTTAAATTGAAGTTACAAGGACTGAATTTCAAGGAATCGTTCGGTAAGATAACCAAGAATTTAGAAAAGATTCACAAAATTAACTTATTTTTCAATAAGGGTACTTATAAAAAAGTAGTCATGCCACGGCTGAATAAACTTCAAAAAAAACTGGTTTCAAGTTTAAATTTAAACCGTTATTTCACGTAATTTTTTTTGTAAGTAGAATTTTACCCTTTTTCACCTTATTTTTTCTCTCCTTTTGCTCTAAATCACAATATTTATACTTTTCTCCTTCTTAGTTTAAATTAACTTGTAAAGTCAAGAATATTTGAAGTAAAATGGATGTAAAGAAAATTGAAGAGAATATTTATGAAATCCCTCCTCATAAAATTGGCAATGTTTATGAAATGAAGGTATCCGCTCGCGTGTATGCCAATTCATATATTATGAATAAAATGAAAGTTCATTATTGAAAACTTTAATAATGCTTTTCTAAGAGTTTTTTTCTCCAAGATTTTTAAGGATAAGAAAAAAACGATTAAAATTTTTATTTCATAAAATTATCTGAACTTTTTTATTTTTCTTGGGTATTTTTTAATAATAACCACATAATAAATAGAGAAACCGGCAGCAATAATAGCGAAGGATACTGCAATTATTTCAATAAAATGATAAGCTAGTGGAGTCTTAATAGAAATTTGAAAAGAAGGTAACCATAAGTAAGTTCCATGGTTCGTATAATCCCTTGCATATAAGATATATTGATAATCTCCAGGGTTTAGTTTTAATGTTCGAAATATAAAACGTTCTTGATTTTCAGTGAAATCATTTTTAAACTGAATATATTGATATGTTTTGAAATTATTATTTGAATGTATAAGAAATAGACTTTCTATTCCGGATTCATTATCAGAAGTCTTAAAGTACCAGTAAATGTTTGTTGAGACGGTGGGCTGATTTGGAGAATATAGAAAATTGTTTATTTTTGGAGGCTTCTCATCGGGCTGGGTTGTAAAAAAAAAATGGGAAAATTTGTCCAGATTATGACCAGATACTGATATATTATAGATTTTATTTGCTCCTAAAGGTAATCGAAATTTCACATTTCCGTTTTTATCACCATAGACTGTTCTCTCTATCCCATCCTCTGTGGTAATATAAAGACGGGGGTAAGGAACGATTCTACTATAATTATCCATAATATTTTCTATTTCTACTAACTGCCCTTCGTATATAATTGAAGGAAGTGATATGTTTTCGATTTTACCTGGAATACCAGTATATATATCCACTTCGGGATCTCCTAATAAGCAATATGTTGATAACTGCTTGCGCTCGGCCTCAATGTAGAATATATTTTTTTTGAACCTATAATAAAAACTATTCATATATGAAACTTTAGAATCATATAATGCTCTTCCTTGCTGGAACTTTTTATCTTCAAAAAAAGCTTTCCAGAAATATTTCGCATTCCCACGATTAAGCGCCTCCAACAAGTAATCATTTGTATAATACAGAGTTAATCTTAAGCCGCCTATATATCCAATCGCGCCTCCTTCAGCATTCTTGATCAGAACCTCTCCCATATTATCATCATAACTATTAACGTCATAACACGCAGTTGTACAGGCGTCGGCATAAATTAAAGAAGGATTATTTATATTCGAACAGTCTTGAGCATCTAAAATTGTATATATATCTCCAACTGCATCTGCAAATTTGTTATGGCATCCATGCCCAGCAAACAATAGCGTGGAATATCCCTCATTAAAAGAATCATTAAAACTATTAATATTTAAATCTTGATATGGCTCTGGTGGTGTGTATTCAGAGGTAGTACGACAGAGATGGGTAAAATTCATTTGATCCGGAACATAGTTTTGCAATATATATGTTGTTAATCTCGCTTCATCTTCTCCATCCAGGTCCCCAGTTGAGGGGTATTCTGATATACCCCCAGCTAACAACGTCCTATTCATCCAATCACCTATTTCTGGATCTTTTTCATATTTTAATGTTTTATTAATCATTATAGAAAGTTCATTAACATCATTTGCCGGTAACCGGCCCACATAGACTTCAGGTATCCAATTTATTTCATCAAATATAAAAAAATGTTCTCCATAAACTCCATCGCCATCTGAATCCCAATTTCCTGTAAGATCGGCGTAATACAAATCTGTCGGTTTATATTTATTGTTTTGCTCTTGCGTTGGATAGATACCTACTTTTTCATTATCAGATATTATATTTCCTGTATCATGATTAAATATATATCTAATAGGAATTAAATCATCTTGAGCATCTCCAGCTAATAAGACCCATCTAATTCCCTCCGATTTATAATATGATTTTATCATATTTCTTATTTTTGATTGATTATCTTCTCCAGGATACAAAGAATAATTGCTTAATATAAGCGTTTTCACTCCTTTTTGATTCTTCCATTCTGCTAATGGTTTACAGGCATTTTCAAAATCTTCATTTCCATCTGGTACTACAATAATCATCTCTATTTTTGGATTATACCATGTCTCATTTAAGGATTTATAATCTATGGAGGGTAAAAAAGGAAAAGTAGCTTGAGAACCCCCATTAGAAGCTACTACTTCATTTTCACTTTTATAAGCTGATCCATTATAATAAATAAGAGATATACTTGAAATAGTAAAAATACATAAAAAAATGAGTATCAAAATAATGCTTTTTTTACGAGTGGAAGACATAATATTAACTCATCAAATATAAAAGATCTTAATTAATATGTTATTATAGTATATAAGAATATAATAATAAGTATTTAATTATTCACCATAATAATTTATTTTATAGATATTATTAAGACTTATATTAAAATTATAGTATATCTATTCTATTATGCCCTATCGATTTAATATTTGTCCTCACTGCGGCAAGAAAATAATTTTTTGGATTGAGGAAGGAGATATTGATTCAGGTAAATATCCTGCCCCAGTATATATTCATCATAAGGAAAAATCGTGTGGAAAAACTTCAACATTCTATGTAGATAGTTTACTAAGAGTTTCTTATACAGCATTGGAAAAGAAACCTGGTGCTATAAAAACAATCAAAACGATCAAATCTTTCACAAAAGACCGAAAAAAAAGGTTGAAAAAAAAAGATCGAGGAAAAATTCGAAAAAAAGGCAAATAACATCTTACTCATTTTTATATAAAAACTTTGAATATTGTTTTAAAGTAATTATGAACACAATAAAAAAAAATCAAATTAAAGTAATTCTAAGTTGATCATTCAATTTTCATAAATAATATATTTTTTATTAAATTAATTTACTTACTTAGAAATTTACGTATTCTAATTATATTTAAAAAATTTTAACTTTTATGTCATTGAAATTAGAAGATATTAAATTACAAGATATTACTGGCATTGGAAAGGCAACTGCTGAGAG
>Ga0102944_1002013_pt1 | contig 12417 bp, 11 predicted proteins | sample SalPonD_shore_MG_FD_78172 | JGI IMG/M metagenome (GOLD analysis project Ga0102944, IMG submission 78172) | Salt pond soil microbial communities from South San Francisco under conditions of wetland restoration - Salt Pond MetaG... | ecosystem: Environmental > Aquatic > Marine > Intertidal zone >... | reverse complement strand
GCCGACCAGCTGCGCGGCCTGGGCCGGGTATTCGGCGACCGCTTCTTCTGGGGCATCGCGCCGCTGGCGTCGGTCTCGTCCGGCACCTCGCTGGCGATCAACGGCCTCTGGGCGGGCCCGTGGCTGCGCGACGTGGCCGGGCTCGAGCGCGGCGCGGTCGCCGGCTACCTGATGATCATTTCGACGAGCATGGGCGTGGGCTTCCTCGCCATGGGCCTGCTCACCGAGCGCCTCACCCGTCTGGGCCTGCGGCCCATGACGATCGCCGGCTGCGGCATGACCGCGTTCCTGATCACGATCGCAGTACTGGCGACCGGGGCCCCGGGCGCCGGCCTGCCGATACTGCTCGCCTGCCTCGGCTTCCTGGCGACTTCGGGCAGCCTCAGCTATTCGCTGCTGTCGCAGCACTTCCCGCGCGACCTCGCCGGGCGCGCGAACACCGCCCACAACGTGCTCGTGTTCCTCGCCGCCTTCGTCATCCAGTGGGCCATCGGACTGGTGCTGAGCGGCTGGGAAGACCCGGTGACGCACCGCTATGCGCCGGAGGGCTACCAGGTCGCGTTCACCGCGGCCGTCGTCGTCCAGGCCATCGCCCTCGCCTGGTTCCTGCGGCAGTGGATCCGCCGCACCGACCAGCGGCCCGCGAAGCCAGCGGAACCGCACGCCCGCACCTTCGGCGACGAAGCCGAAACCGAGTCGATTCCGGTCAACGGAGAAGTCGACACCGGGCGGTGACGTCCGTCCCAGACCGTATCGGCTTGCACGGCCGCGCAGGGTCGGTCGATCCCGATCGGCGAGTTGCGCAAGCAGCCCGGACCCTTGGCATTGATCCAATGTGCAGGTGTTCGTCTCTGATCTGTCGACACCGACAGGTCCACGATCCTGCACACCCCAGAAGCAAGCCGATCACCGGCGACAACGAGGCTTGACTCGGGCAATGAGAGGCCGGCTTTTGACCCAAGGGAGCCAGCCGGCATGCCGCCGAAGGCGGCCGATCGCACGGATCCCCTCCCATTCGCCTGCGGCGCGCGGACCCAACGGCACCGCACGCCTGCATTCGCTTCAAGACAACGGGGGCGTCGCCTCATCGACGGATGCGCCGGGCGGAAACACCGCTTCGAGCAATGACGTCCGCCGCACCCGGACCGCATCGCTGTCGAACAGCGTCGTCCGCTGGTCGCCGAAATCGAAATCGATCAGCCCATAGGGCAGGGCGAATCGCTGCAGCGTGCGCAGCGTCCAGACGCTTCCCACCGCTCCGCCGTAGAGTGGGTCGCCGGACACCAGTTCGCGCGCCGCGTCCGGGAATGCCCGTTGGAAGGCCTCCTCGTAGAAGCTGACCGGTCGCCATTCGCCGCCGTATTGCGCAAGCAGGTAGAAGGAGAAGGCAAACGAATCGCGGATGATGTGGAGGTCGGGGTAGCCGTCGTTGTACGCCCAGTTGAAGCGCCGACAATGAACCTCGAGCAGACGCCGATAGATGCCAGCCCAGTGCCCCTGGCGCAACAACTTCTCCGCCTGCCGCGTCAGATACAGCCGACCGTGCGCCTTGCGCAGCAGTCCGGCCATGTCCGCCACCAGGCGGATCACATGCAGTTCGCCGACGTCGCGCTCCGTCGTGATGCTGCCGAGCCACCGTTCGCGCGCCGGGACGTTCGCATTGAGCCACTCGTGTGCGACCTTGACCAGCTTCAGCGGCAGGTTGCCGCGCGCCGTCAGCTTGATGCCGTTGGTGCCCGCGGCCTCGGCGATCTGCGCGAACAGCGCGAGCACCAGCGCCTCCGGCCTGTCGGGCAGTCGCTGCTCAAGCCCTGCCAGCGGCGCGGACTCGAACGGCCGGTACAGGAGCGCGCTCATTTGCAGGGGCGACAACCCCTGGAAATCATCGAGTCCACGGCGGTTGCGATCGATGACCCGCGCGTCGACAAACGCCTGCAGGTCGCGCTCCGACGCGAATTGGTGGCCGGCCAGTTCTCGCACCAGCTCCTGCGCGACCGTGCGGGGATCCGGGTTCGTCCCACGGAGGCCGGCCGGTGCGCAGCATTGCGCGAACCGCTTGCCGCTGCCGCAGGGACAAGGCTGGTCCAACAAATCGTCGGGATTCACGCGGCCTCCACTGACCGGGTCATCGCCGGCATCTCCGTGTCACGACGCCTGCTCGTGTGCGGGCACCCGAGCGAAGCCGCCCGAATACAGCCGCCCGCCGAAACACAGCAGCGGCATCGCCGTGAAGGACCGACACGCGAGATCACAACCACGGCGGCGAGAACAACAAATGGAGAAACCGCGGTAGCAGTCGCGGCTCGAGCGACAGCATGAACACCACGCCCCACGCCGCGCCAGCCAGGTGCGCGCCGTGATTCACGTTGTCCGCGCTGTTGCGCTCGGCCCACACCGAATACCAGACGTAGAGCACCGCGAAGACGATCGCCGGCATGGGGATGAACATCACCAGCAGCGTCGACCACGGCTGGATCAGGATGTATGCGAACAGCAGCGCTGACACGGCGCCGGAGGCACCCAGGCTACGATAGTCGAAATCCTTCCGGTGGCGCAGGTGCGTCGGCACCATCGCCACGCCGATCCCGGCGAGGTAGAACAGGAGAAAACCGGCCTCCCCGATCCGCCCCATCAGCACGCGTTCCATCACGCTGCCGAAGAAATACAGCACGATCATGTTGACCAGCAGATGGCCCGGATCGGCGTGGATGAACCCGTGGGTGAGGAATCGCCACCACTCGCCGCGGCGGATCGCAGGCGGCCAGTAGATCAACTGGTCCAGCAGGCGGGGTCGCTGCCAGGCGAGCATCGATACGACCACCGTGACGGCGATCAGGGCAAGCGTGACAGTCATGAACGGGGCAACTCCATGCCAGCCGGTGCTGCGGGCTCGTGCCGGGCGGGCGGTGGAGCCGCCTGCCGGCCATCAGACCGCGAATTGGTACAATGGTGCCATTACGGACACGGCGCAATGCCGGGCCGCCGGCGCCGCCCGCAGAACGCGCGCGGCCACGGGCCAGCGGCCGCCAACCGATCGAGGTGACCCATCATGGCCAAGGGCTTTGGTGACGAAGACGACGTCCACGAGCAGATCGAGAGCACGATCAACGACGAGGTCGAGCGCGCCCGCAGCTCGCTGCCGCAGGGCGAGAGCCTGACGCACTGCGAGGAATGTGGCAACGAGATCCCCGAGCCGCGGCGCAAGGCCCTGCCCGGCGTGCGCCTGTGCGTGGCCTGCCAGGAAGAGCACGACCGCGAATCCGGCCCCGGCAGCCTCTTCAACCGCCGCGGCAGCAAGGACAGCCAGCTGCGCTGATCGCGAGTCGGCACTGCAGGCACGTCAGCGCACGCGACGTTCGCGTGATCCATTGCTCCAACGCCGACTGCGCGCGCACGGACACCCCCATTGCGAGGCGCCGGATGAGGCACCGCGGCGATCCACAGCCGCGCCACACTCGGCCAACGCCATCTCTGTATTGCTTCGGTTGGCTCGCAATGACGTGGGTGCCAAGTTGTCAGGACGCCGTTGGCCGACTGGCCCGCTGGCGTGCCAGCGCATACGGCTGGCACTCGCTCACCCCGACCACCAGCCGAGCCCGACCAGCGCCCCCGCGACGGCCCCGGCGACGATCGGCAGCGGCACACACAACGCCAGCCGCCAGATCGCGAAACGCATGCCGAGCAACGGGACCTCGAACAGCAGCGTGCGGTTGATGCCCACCAGGGCCCAGGCCGTGATCAACGCCACCAGCGCCTCGGGCCCGGCGCCCGCCCGCATCAATGCGATCGCCAGCGGGAACGCGAGCATCGGGCCGCCGGGCAGTGCGGCGCCGACGCCCGAGCCGATCAGCACGCCAGAGACGCCCGTACCCGCGCCCAGCCATGCCGAGACCACGTCCGGCGGCAACAGCCGGCCCAGGCACTCTGCGGCGACGAGCGCGAACGGCAGCCGCGGCGCGATGTTCCAGAAGTAGCCGTGCGCCGAGGCGAACGCCTCGCGATGCGCATCCGGTCGGCGCAGGCTGGCGTAGCCGGCGAGGCCGCCCAGCAGCACGCCAACGAAGGCAAACGCGATGACGAAGCTCATGGGCTCACCCGCCGGGCGACGGCGTGCGCCAGCAGGCCGGCCACGATCGGCACCGGCAGCGAGGCGACGAGCCGCAGGGCCACGAAATGGGCCCCGAGGAACGGCAGTTCCCAGATCACCGTCCGCTGCGCCCCCAGCACGGCCCAGGCCGTCAGGTACACGACGCACACCGGGAACCCCGCCCCGGCCTGGCGCAGCGACATCAGAATCGGGAACACCGCGAACGGGCCGGCCGGCGTGACCACGCCGCCGAGCACGGCGATGCCGTACCCGCGCCAGCCGCTCTCCGGCCCGAGCCAGCGCGCGACGCGGTCGTGCGGCAGCAGCGCGTGCACGTAGCCGCCCAGCAGCAGGGCGGCGGCGATCACCGGCCCGATGTAGACCAGCAGCATGCCTGCGCTGCCCAGCGCGTCGACGAATGCGCCGGGGCCATCGCGCCAGGCCAAGCCGCCGCCGGATGCCACGGCCAGCACGACGAAGAACCACGTGGTCCGCGTCACGCGGCGTTTCGGTTCGCCGGTGCTCGCTTCGTCTTCCGTTTGCAGCTGTGTTCGTGCCATGCACTACCCGTGGTGTTGACGCAGGGAGCGCCGCCTCGTGCCCGTGCGGCGCCGCCCATCGCCCTCGGCGCCGGAGACCGCCGCGCTGCGGGGCGCAAGCGGAAGCGGTCACACCGACCGGCCGCGTCGTTTTATGCTTGGCGCTCGCGATGCAGGTTGGCGGCGATGACGAACGACCCGAGCGACGACAAACCGGCACACGGCACACCGGACCTGTTCGAGCAACCGGCCCCGGTTCGCTCGGACACGCCGCCCCGTCCGTGGCCCGACGCGGCACGCTTCCCGCTCAACGCCGGCGGTGGCTCGGTCGCCCGTGTCGTGCTCGCCGACCTGGCCGGCGCGGAGTCGCCGCTGATCGTCACCGCGTATACCGCGCTGGAGTACCTGATCGAGCGCCTGCCGGACATCGAACCTGCCGGCACGATCCGGCTGCTGCTCGGCACCGAGCCGAGCGTCTCGGAGAGCGCCTCGATCCGGCCGGCCGCCCCCGACTTCCCGGCCGAGGTGCGCGCCTACTGGCTGGCCCGCGGCGTGTCGCTGCGCCTGTCCGCGCGCGTGATCCGGTTCATCGAGGCGCTGCGTGCCGGGCGCATTCAGGCGCGCTACCTGGACCGCGACGGGCGCCGCATCCACGCGAAGATCTACGTCGGCGGCGGCGCGGCGACGACTGGCTCGAGCAACTTCAGCCGCAGCGGCCTGAGCTTCCAGCACGAGGTCAACGTGCGTTTCACCGCGGCGCGTGACCCCAGGCGCTACGACGAACTGGTCACCATCGCCGAGAACTACTGGGCGCTCGGGACGGACTACACCGACGAGCTGATCGCGCTGGCCGAACGGCTGCTACGCGCGGTCGACTGGCGCGAGGCGCTTGCCCGGGCCTGCGGCGAGCTGCTCGAGGGCGACTGGGCACGCGGCTTCCTGCAGGCCCACGCGCTGCCGGGCGCCGAGCTGTGGCCGCATCAGCGCCAGGGCATCGCGCAGGCATTGTACATCCTGGACCGCCAGGGCAGCGTGCTCGTGGCCGACGCCACGGGCTCGGGCAAGACGCGGCTCGGCACGTGGCTGGTGCGCGCCATCCAGGACCGCATGGCTCGGCGCCAGCGCGGCGGCCCCGGACGCTCGTCGATGGTCTGCCCGGCGGCGGTCCGCGAGACCTGGCTCGACGAGAGCATCCGCACCGGCAGCCAGCTCGACGTCCACGCGCACTCGATGCTCAGCCACCCGACGGCGCGCGAGCACGAGCGCACCATCGAGGCGCTGCGCCGCACCCAGCTGCTGTGCGTGGACGAGTCGCACAACTTCCTCAACCTGGCCTCGAACCGCACGTCCCACCTGCTGCGCAACCTGGCCGACCACGTCGTGCTGTTCACCGCCACCCCGATCAACCGCAGCACTCAGGACCTGCTGCGCACCGCCGACCTGCTCGGCGCCGACAACCTCTCCGAGCGCACGGTCGCCGCCTTCGAGCGCCTGCTCGGCGCCGGGCGCATTGACCGCGGCCTGACGGAGGACGAGGTTGCCGAACTGCGGGCCGAGATCCAGCAGTTCACCGTCCGGCGCACCAAGCGGATGATCAACGCGATCGTCGAGCAGCAGCCGGAGGCCTACACAACGCCGGAGGGCGGGCGCTACGGCTTCCCGCGCCACGACTCCCACGTCTACGCGCTCAACGAGCCGGCCGACGATCGCCGCCTGGCGCGCGAGATCCGTGAGCTCGCCGCCGGCCTCAAGGCGGTGCACCACTTCCGCCGGCCGCTCGAGCTGCCGGCCTCGCTGCGCCGGCGCGGCTGGACCGCGGAGCAGTACCTCGAGCGCCGCCTGCTGGGCGCGCAGCGCCTCGCGCAATACGCGGTCACCGCGGCCCTGCGCTCGTCGCGCGCCGCGCTGGTGGACCACCTCGTCGGCACCGCCGCGGCCGCCGACGAGTTCGGCCTGGAAGGCTTCGCCCGCGGCCCAGGCACCGGCGACGTGCTCGGCCGGCTCGAGCGCATCGGCGGCGAGGTGCCCGACAGCCGCCTCGGCATCGACCTGCCCGACTGGCTCGCCGACCCGCAAGCGCACGCCGCCGCCTGCGCGGCCGACCACGAGATCTATGCCGCCATCCTCGAGCGCGTCCGCGCCATGTCACCGGCACGCGAGCGCGCCAAGGCCGAGTGCCTCGCGCAGCTGGCCGGCCGTCACCGCCTCATGCTCGCCTTCGACCGGCGCCCGATCACGCTCGTGCTGATCCAGCGCGAGCTGGCGCACCTGCCCGATCCGCCGGCGACCGAGCTCGCCACCGGCGACCCGCGCGGGCGGGCCGGTCGTTCCGAAGTGCTGCGGGCATTCGCCCCCGACGCGAACGCGGACAAGGGCTGCATCGCGCTGTGCTCCGACAGCATGGCCGAGGCGGTCAACCTGCAGCGCGCCTCGGCGCTGGTGCACCTCGACCTGCCCAGCGTGGTGCGCATCGCCGAGCAGCGCGCCGGCCGCGTCGACCGCATGGACAGCCCGCACCCGGCCATCGAGATCTGGTGGCCGCGCGATGCACCCGAGTTCGGCCTGACCTCGGACGATCGCCTCGTCGAGCGCTACGACGCGGTCGAATCGCTGCTCGGCTCCAACTTCCCGCTGCCCGACGCGCTCTACGGCGAGAGCGCGCGGCGCATCGAGCCCGACGACGTGATCGCCGAATACGAGTCCGGCCGTGGCGAGCGCTGGGATGGCATCGACGACGCGTTCGCGCCGGTGCGCGCGCTCACCGAGGGCGACGCCGCGCTGCTCGACGGCGCCACCTACGAGCAGGCCCGGCGCGACGCCGGCGGCACACGCGCCCTCGTCAGCGTGGTCGCCGCCCCGCGCGAGTGGGCGTTCTTCTGTCTCGGCGGCACCGCGGAGCACGCGCCGCGCTGGATCCTGCTTGCCGCGGACCGCCGCGAGCCGACCGCCGACCTGGCCACCGTGTGCCATGAGCTGCGCGCCCGCTTGGCCGAGGCGGAGACGACCCGGCCGCTGGACGAGACCGCCACCCGGACGCTGGAACGCTGGACAACCCGGCTGGCCACTGCCGAGCACGCACTGCTGCCGCGGCGCATGCATCGCGCGCTCGAGGAGATGGAAAAGGTCTTGGATGGCTGGATCCGTGCGGCATCGGCGCGCCACGACTACCGCCGCCTGGATACCTACAGCGCCATCCGGCGCCTGCTCACCGCGCCGGCCGCCGGACGTATTCCCGACTGGGAGGAGATGGCCAGCCGCTGGCTCGAGATCGTGCGCCCGCTATGGTACGAGCGCCTGCAGGTCACGCGCCGCCGCCGTCCCCTGCTGCTGCGCGACATCCGCCAGGAAGTCATCTCGCATGAGGACACGCTCGGGCCCGTCGCCATCAAGCGCTTCGGCGAGGCCGCCATACCCGTCCAGGCCAGCCCCTCGGAGCGCGTCGTCGCCTGCATCCTGGGGCAGGCGGCGGCCCCCGCCTGAGTACTCGCCGCCGCGCTGCCGTGCCCCGGCGTCTGCCCGACCGAAAAACACCAGTCAGCCCCGGCCTCAGGACTTCGTGGTGTTGTCCCCCCGCCGGGCCAGCACTGCCTGCGCCCGGCGCTGAAATGCCTCGAATGTCTCCTGCCAGCGCCCGTCGGCTGGTCGCACGTGCGCGATCTGGCGCACCAGCTCCCTGAGGTCCTCGCTGTTTCGCTCCGCCGCGTCTGCACGATCCGTCGCCGCGAAGTAATCGGCGGCCGCAACGATCTTCATCGCGCGGTCCTGGCACACACCGATGCACTCCTGCGGCGCGTCGATCTTGCCGCAGCCCATGCACTGGAACGCGTCGATGATCTCCGCCATGCGGTCTCCCGGCAGAAACGAAGCCCTGATACGGGGATCAATCTGCCGCGAACAGGCGGCGAGCGCATTGACCACAATCAACGGCGCACCCGCGGCCGGGAAACGGCCGTCGCCTGACCCATCCGGACGAAACGAACTCGCGCGCCTATAGCGCCTCGCAAGCCTCGTCGCCGTAGGCTCCCGCCAGTACCGGCTCGGCGGCACGCCCGAGGATTGCCCGCAGCTGCCGGCACTCGCGCTCGGCGCGCTCCGCCCGCTCGATCGCCATGTAATAGTCACCCGCGGCAACCAGCTCGAGCCGCCGATCCTCGCAGATGCCGATGCACGAGCTCGGCACCTCGATCTTCCCGCAGCCGGCGCACTGCCAGCCTTTGATGATCTCGACCATCTCCCTGCTCCTCGGAAGGTCCTCCTTCCCGCAATCCAGCGGATCGAACTGCCTCGGCACAGTGCCGGGCCACGGAATCGTTCGACCCGTACGGTGAACCTAGCCGAATTCCGGTGAGGCGGGCGGAGCGGGATTTGATCGCTATCAACTCCGCGATGAACGCTGGGTGATCCAGGCGAAGAGTGCGCCTTGCGGGTACCGAGCTTCCTCTGCCCACTCAGCCGCCTCGGCGTGCGATCGCGTAGCGCGTGCTGCGCCCGCCGCCCCGCAGCCGCCGGAGGCAACCCTTGTCCAGCAGGTCCCCCAGGTCGCGCGTCGCGGTCGCCTTGCTCACGCGCGCGATGGCCTTGTACTGGCTCGCGTTGATACCGTCGGGGAACTCCTTCCCGGCGCCGTCGAGCAGGCGGTTCAGTACCTTGATCTGGCGCGCACTGAGCGGCATCCCGGCGTGGCGCTGCCAGAAGCGGGACTTGGCCAATACCCGCTCCATGCGCTCAAGCGCCTGCTGCAGGGCCGCCTCCAGCACCTGCAGGAACCAATCCAGCCAGGCGGTGATCTCCAGGTCACCCTTCTGCGCCGACTCGAGTTGCTCGTAGTAGGCGTTGCGCCGCGCCATGATGGCCTCGCTCAGCGAGTAGAAGCGCACCGTCCGGCGCTCCGCCTCGGCAAGCGCGCGGTCCGTGACGGCCCGCGCGACGCGGCCGTTGCCGTCGTCGAAGGGGTGAATGGTCACCAGCCAGAGATGGGCAATGCCCGCACGCAGCAGCGGGTCGAGCCCGTTGGGCGGTGCATTGAACCAGTCGACGAACGCCTCGAGCTCCGCCTCCAGTCGCGCGCGCGGCGGTGCCTCGAAATGCACGCGCGGGCGGTCGATCCGCCCCGACACCACGCGCATTGGCTGCTCGCCACGCAGCGCGCCCACGCGGACATCGGACAACACCGATGGTGGACCCTCTGGAAAGAGCGCTGCCTGCCAATCGCACAGCCCCTGCAGGCTCAGCCGCTCGTCGGGACGATGTACCGCTTCCAGCAGGAGCGCCACCAACGCGTCGGAACGCGCCGTGGAACGGTCCGTCACACCGGCTCGCTCCAGGCCGAGCTGGCGCGCCACCGAGGATCGCACAGAGGCCGCGTCGAGGTGCTCGCCTTCGATCTCGCTGGTGCGGATCGCGTTCTGGATGAGCGCGTCCATCTCGACGTCGAGGTCCTCGGGCGCGGCCACCGCCTCGGTGCGGCCGAGCAGCCGCCCCTGGAGCAGGCGCACAGCGTCGAGCCGCGGCCGCAGCGCGTCCTCGTCCCAGTCGAACCGGGGCCATTCGTCGAGTTCCCAGATGTACATGAGCCGAATATCCCGCCGATTCGGATCAATCCATGAGCCGATTATGACGCGGATTCGGCTCAGAGACGAGTGCGAAGGAAGATATCCTCCAGATCGGCACCGCCGCCCCTGGAGCGGGGAGCAATCCGGAACTCGAGGTCCAGAACGGCCAGAACCCACAGGATCGTGTCCAGTTTCGTTGCCGGATTGCCGCCCTCGATCAGCGAAATCGTTGCCTAGCGCAGCCCGGCCTTCCCGCCGAGTTGCGCCTGCGTGAGCCCGCGCGCCTTCCGGGCCCGGCGGACCGCGCTGCCGATCTGGCTCGCTGTTCGTCCAAGCTCATTCATCATGAGCCTCCGATTCCAATATACGCTCGAGCGTATACCAGGAATTTATACGCCCAGCCGTATAAAGAGGGAATATACGCTCTGCCGTATAGACGAAGGCTGAACCCCTGCCGAATGCATGCCCCGAGGCTCCGCCGGTTAGACTGGTGCCTGTACTCAACCTCGCGCGGGACTCCCCCGGAGAGGACAAGGGAATGATGAACGTACGCAAGTCGCTGCTGGCGATCGCCGCAGCCGTGGTCGGCGCGACGGCCATCACCGCGATGTCCGGCTCCGTGCCGCTCTACGACCGCGTCATTGCGCTGGAGACCGGCAAGGCGCTCCCCGAGCTGGCCGGCGAGCTGGAATCGTACCCACCGGCGGTGCGCCTCGCGTTCCTCGACTATGCCGGGGATCGGGAGCTGGTCCTGACTGCGCGCCTCGCCCTGGCCAAGCACCCCGGGATGGCGGAAGACGTTCTGGGGACGTACGGCCCCGCGCCGGAGTTCAAGGAGCTACTGCGCGATTTCGGCCCGAGCGTCATCCCCCCGATCCACTACTTCATGAGCAATGACCTGGCCTCCGTCCGGCTGCGCGAGGCGATCGCCGGCTGGCTGCCCGGCGCCGACGACGACAAAGCGGCCGTCCCGCAGCTCGTCGACGCGGCGGCCGAGCCCGGAGTCGCGGAAGCCGATGGCCCGACCCCGGTGCAGCGAGGCTGGTACGCGATCGGCTTCATCCGGGAAGAGGGCTACGACTTCATCGGCCAGTTCGTGGTCGACGGCACCGGAGAGGTGTCCTGGATTCAGACCGAGCGCTTCGCCACCACTGCCAAGCGCCTGTTCACCAGCGGGGTCACAACGGTCGAGGCCAAGTGGCACCTGGGCGAGGACCCGACCGCCGCCGACTACGGCTGGGCCGCCGTGGACGTGCTCGCGCCGATCGTCGCATTCAAGCTGGCAAGAGCCGGGAAGCTGGCGGCCCGGTCCGCCAAGTCGACCGCGACGGGCGCGCGCCTGGCGCGGGTCGGATCGGCCGCTGCCCGGACGGCCCGAGTCGGCAAGACGGCCGCCAAGGTGGGTATCGTCGCCGGCGTCGCCTATGCCGCCATGAACCCCGGCATCATCAGCAGCATCGGCACCGAGATCGCCGGGTGGATCGGCCTGCCCGGCTGGCTCGTGCAGTTCGGCCTGTGGTTCCTGATCCTCCTGCCGCTCGTGCTGATGCTTCGATTCGGATACCGGTGGACCATCAGGCCGTGCTGCTGGCTGCTCGGCCCCGTCATCAACGGGCTGACGAGACTGCATCGGAGGATGGAGGCAGGCACGGGGGACGCCGAGCGATCCGCCGAGGACCCGACACAGAGGCGCCTGGAACTGCAGGGATAGGTCAGCGATTGCGCCTCCCGCACCGCGGCGGACCGGTCACCGGTCGCGACCGCACTCCGCGACGGCCGTTCAACGTTCGATCACTCGGCTCGGGTGCCATTCCAGCGCACGAACTCGACCTGTTCAGCGCGTAGATCCACGGATTCCACACGATATCCGGATCCAAGCCAGGCCCTTGCCTGAGCAACCGAATCCTCGCAATTGCCCCACCAGGGCCGATGGCTGCGAGCGGAGCGGGGTAGAGGCTGGCCAAGCAGTCTCTCGATCTCCCCAAACGAGAGCGCCACCCGCGGGGAATCGGCAAGATGCCGAGCCAGATACTGCCCTGAGTGTCAACATCCTTCCCAACAGTACCTGATCGGTTTTATCTGTAACATTCAGGGCGCTGACGGAGTGAAGAGATGTCCGATACCAACGAGGTTATCACCGACCCGCGCCTTGAGAAGCGTACCCGACGTCGCTTCAGTGTCTCGGAGAAGAAGCGTCTGCTTGCCGAGGCGGATGCGCTGGCACACGGTCAGAAGGGTG
>Ga0102944_1002012_pt1 | contig 12429 bp, 8 predicted proteins | sample SalPonD_shore_MG_FD_78172 | JGI IMG/M metagenome (GOLD analysis project Ga0102944, IMG submission 78172) | Salt pond soil microbial communities from South San Francisco under conditions of wetland restoration - Salt Pond MetaG... | ecosystem: Environmental > Aquatic > Marine > Intertidal zone >... | reverse complement strand
GAGAAGAAATTACCGTCGCCTCCTTTTCTGAAATGAGTAACTATCTAAATTACGAAGTTCTCACGCGTATCCCTTCTGAATTACCCCGCTATGTCATTGAATAAAAGGTGGTTTTTTCTGCTTTAAATCGCATTAGAAAATGGTAAATAGACCGTTATTCATTAAATTGAATAACTATAAAATTATTAATAACTTATTTTTGTTTGGAGATTATAAAGGATAACAATAATTCTGTATTTCGATATGAATTATCCTCCCTTTCATATTGGAATTTTGCAATTCTATTTCCCCAATAGAATAGAACGTGATCTCTGTTTCCCAATCAGATGCAGGTATCCTTGTTTGATTTAATAACTTATGAAAAATTTTGTGATTGTATAATAAATTATATTTACCCATTAAAAGGATTAAATAAATTAGGATATATTAATAAATTCCCTAATTGATATTTCGCAATGCGGTAAAAGCAATAAAAAAGTGAAATTGATTTATTTCGATACTTTTTTTACTATTCTGTAATTAATTGTATACCATTTATTTACAGGTGGTTTTACCTATTTTTATATAATTATGAAAATGCTTACAAAATTTTTTATAATAGGGCATAATTAATAAAAGCATATAACCAATTGGTTAAAGGATAACAATCCTGTTATAAGTAGTTAGTTGAAGGACAACGCAAATATATGATTTAGTAGTAAGTATTGGTTTATTGTGAGAATTTTTTTGCTTTGCGATTGAAGCCTACTAACCGGGTGGAATCGCACACTCCCTTACGTTCTACGTAAGGTTCCTTAGAGATAACAGCAATGTTATATAAACAATAACCAGCAAGAGGTCATCTATGATTAAAAAGTCACTCTCTATACAGCTGCTGCTAATACTATTATTGCCAGCAGTTATGTTAGCTCAGGGGAGTATCGAAGGGAAAGTTACTGATGCTAGTACCGGAGATCCACTTCCAGGCGCTAACGTGTATATCAAAAAGTTGAACAAAGGTGTAGCTACCGATGCTAATGGTAATTACACTCTGGAATCCATATCTGCAGGTACTTATCAACTGACAGTTAGTTATGTCGGTTATAAGAACTATGCAGATAACGTAACGGTTGATGGAGAAACGGTTACGAAAAATATTAAATTGCAACCCTCAAGCATGGGGCTGAATGAAGTATACGTTACAGCTTACGGCGTAAAGAAAAGCAAGAACGAGCTTTCCTATGCCGCCCAGAAGGTTGATGGTGATGAAATTGCCAAAACCAGGCCATCAAACTTTATCGAAGCTCTGAATGGACGCGTTTCCGGTCTGCGAATCAGTTCACAAAACGGAATGGGCGGTTCCTCCAATATTGTGCTTCGCGGTTACAAATCTATCACCGGTAATAACCAGGTGCTTTTTGTAGTTGACGGAGTACCTTATGACAACTCTATACAAAATACCAGCGATCAGCAAACCGGCCGTGGTGGTTACGACTATGGTAACACGGCTACGGACATCAACCCGGACAATATTGAGTCAATCAACGTATTGAAGGGTCCGGCTGCTGCTGCGCTCTATGGTTCACGTGCGGCCAACGGGGCTGTTGTGATTACGACCAAACAAGGAGAAAAAGGTGCCGGCGTTGGAGTTACGGTCAATTCAAGTATAGATATCGGCCGTTACGACCCGTCAACCTTTGCCAAATATCAGCATCAATATGGTGCGGGTTATGGACCTTTTTATGCCGATCAAGCAGGGGATAATCCTTATTTCTTTAATATTGATATGAATGGTGACGGTCAGAGGGATTTGGTTGTACCTTTTACTGAAGATGCTTCATTTGGTGCAAAATTTGATCCCAAACTAAACGTTTATCAATGGGATGCATTTGATCCAAGCTCACCTAATTATGGAAAAGCACGTCCCTGGGTAGCGGCAAAAAACGATCCTACCAGTTTCTTTGAAACTTCGGTTACGGCTAAAAACAGCATTATGTTTGATGTCGGCTTTGATAAAGGATACTTCAAGTTGGGGTACGACCAAACCAACCAGACCGGTATTCTGCCCAACAGTAGCCTGAATAAGCACAAATTGAATTTTGGTGCTTCCTATGATGTAACGAGTCGTTTAACCGCTAATGCTGATCTTAATGTTGCATTAACGGATGGTAAAGGAAGATATGGAACAGGTTATGACGCCAATAACCTGATGACGACTTTCCGCCAGTGGTGGGAAACAAATGTTGACCTGAATCGTCAACGGAAAGCCTATTTCCGCAATAGTGATATCAATAAAAATGTTACATGGAACTGGGCAAATACCTCTGCTAACAGCCCAATTTTCTGGGATAATCCTTATTGGGTACGGTACGAGAATTATGAGACAGACGGACGTGACCGTTATTTCGGTAACGTGAATTTGAAATATGACGTTGCGGATTGGTTAAATCTTACCGGTCGTGTTTCTATCGACTCCTATCGACAGATTCAGGAAGAGCGTACTGCCAAGGGAAGTATCAATATTCCTACCTATCGTCGGTACAATCGTAACTATGCGGAGTACAACTACGACTTGTTAGCCAACTATAACACGCAGGTTAGTGAAGATCTTAGCCTTAGCGGTGTGGTGGGTATGAACATTCGTCGCAATCATCGCACTTCTATCGATGCTCAAACCAACGGTGGATTATTGGTTCCGGATTTGTATGCACTGTTGAATTCCGCAAATTCGCTGGAAGCTCCGAATGAAATGGATGCCAAGCTTGGTGTAAACGGATTCTTCGCCAGTGCAAACTTCAATTACAAGAAGTTCCTGATTCTGGAATTAACCGGTCGTCGCGATCAGTCTTCCAGTTTACCTTCTGATAATAATGTTTATTATTATCCTTCGGTATCAACTGGTTTAGTATTCTCTGAATTGATGGATGCGGATTGGTTAAACTACGGTAAATTGCGTTTGAATTATGCTGAAGTTGGTCATACGGCTCCTGTTCACTCTATTGTGGATACCTATGCTACGCCAACGCCCTTTGGTTCGGTCCCGCTGTTCTCAGTCGACAGCCGCAAAAACAACCCGAACCTGAAACCGGAGCGTACGCGCAGTTGGGAAGCTGGTTTGGAAATGAGTTTCCTGAACGATCGACTTGGGTTTGACTTAACCTATTACGATGAAAATACCTTCGATCAAATTGTTCCTGCCGAGATTTCAAGAGCCACCGGTTATAGTCAGAAATATATCAATGCCGGTACCATCGAGAACAAAGGTGTTGAACTGACGGTGAACAGTCGTCCGGTGGTCACTCAAAACTTTGTATGGAACCTGAGCGTAAACTGGTCGAAATACCAGAACGAAGTAACCAGTTTGCCTGAAGGTATTCAGAATATTGAGCTTGCCAGCCTGCAGGGTGGGGTAACCATCAACGCTGCGGTTGGTCATCCTTATGGTGCCATCCGGGGTTCTGACTTCATTTATAAGAACGGTCAGCCCGTGGTTGCATCCAGCGGATACTACGAAAAAACAGGAACTTCCAATAATATTATTGGTGATATGAATCCGGATTGGACCGGTAGTATCTCCAACCAGTTCCAGTATAATAACTGGTCATTAAGTTTCCTGGTTGATATGCGCCATGGTGGAGATATTTTCTCTCTGGACCAATGGTACGGACAAGGTACCGGACTCTATCCTGAAACGGCTGCGCTGAATGACAATGGAAAAAACGTTCGTGATCCTGTATCTGATGGTGGCGGTGTGGTATTACCCGGTGTCAAGGAAGATGGTTCTCCGAATGATATCCACGCAGCAGCTTATTATTACGGATATGCATTTGGCTGGGCTCATAGTCCCAATGCCCGGTACGTCTATGATGGTAGTTATGTGAAACTCCGTCAAGCCACTATTAGCTATTCCTTACCGACGAAGTTGATCAATAAAATCGGCATAGTTAACGGAGTAGACTTATCCCTGATCGGACGTAACCTCTGGATCATCCATAAGAATTTGCCTTATGCCGATCCTGAGCAAGGTCTGAGTGCAGGAAACGTGCAAGGCTACCAGGGTGGAGCATATCCTTCTACCAGACACGTAGTATTCAATTTAAGACTGAAATTTTAATCATCCATGATTATGAAGAAATTATTTTTTCTAATACTAACCGTTACGGTCCTTGCCTCATGCTCGGATTTAACGGATCTGAATAAAGATCCAAAGAATCCGGCGAAGGTAAGTGGAGAAACATTGTTTTCCAATGCGCAGAAAGAGCTGGGAGATTTTCTCTCCAGTACGAACGTTAATATTAATATTTTCAAGCTCGTTTCTCAGTATTGGACGGAAACAACCTATACTGATGAGGCAAATTACGATCTCAGCGGTCGTCAGATTCCTTCCAACGACTGGAGTATTTTGTATCGCAATGTGCTTAAAGATCTTGACCAATCGAGCAAACTCATTGCGGATGATAACACGATCCCGGCAGGTGTGAAGCAGAACGAGCAGGCCTGCATCGAAATCATGAAGGTATTGACCTATTCTAACATGGTTAATATTTGGGGTGATATACCCTATAGTGAAGCATTGAATATCGACAATACGCTTCCCAAGTATGATGATGGCATGTCCATCTATAAAGATCTCGTAAAGAGATTGGACGCGGCCAAGAACAAGCTGGATCCGTCTAATGGTGGCTTTGGATCGGCTGATTTGATTTACGGATCATCCTCCAATTCCATTGAAGAATGGATTAAGTTCGCCAATTCCATCAAGCTGCGAATGGGTATTACCATTGCAGATGTTGATGCACAAACGGCACAACAGTGGATTCAGGATGCGGCTCCCAATGCTTTTACTTCAAACGATGATAATGCATTGATTTATTACAAACCGTCTCCACCGAATACGAACCCTCTGTGGGAAGACCTGGTTCAAAGTGGACGTGCTGATTTTGTCGCAGCGAATACTGTGGTTGATACCATGAATGCAATAAATGATCCACGTCGAGGTGAGTACTTTACTGCCAAGCCCGATACAACTATATTTGTCGGAGGTTATTACGCGGCTAATAACAAATACGGGAATTATTCACATCCGGGTGACAAGGTAGAGGAACCGACATTCCCGGGCATTTACATGCAGTATTCTGAAGTTGCATTCATTAAGGCTGAAGCGGTTGAACGTGGATTCCTGAACGGTTCTGCAGAACAGCATTATAATAATGGCATCCGTGCCTCTATGGAATACTGGGGTGTTGCTGACCAAGATATCCAGGATTACCTGAATCAGTCAGATGTCGCATATAATTCAGCACCTGGCGATTTTAAAGCTAAAATTGGCTTGCAGAAATGGCTCGCACTGTATTTGCAGGGATTACAAGCCTGGACTGAATTCAGAAGATTGGATAACCCAACTTTAAATGCACGTTACTATTATGATCGGAGTGGTAATCTTCAACAGAATGACCAGGAAGATGTTCCAAAAAGATTTACCTACCCGATTAAAGAGCAAAACGTGAATACAGCTCAATATAATAAAGCCTCTGATGCAATCGGTGGGGATGACGTGAGCACCAAATTATTCTGGGATGTGAACTGATAGATAATCCGGAATAATTCATTCATATTTAAAAAGCCGGCTCCGAAATTCGGGGCTGGCTTTTTTTTTATACCACAGTGAGCGCGGTATTTGCAGCGTTTTTTTTTAGTTTGGAGCACCGGGTTTATTAATTTAACCACGGATTTACGCGGATTTTAAACAGATTAATTTTTCATTTACATAACGGTCTGTCTAAATACTCAGCGTCTCTTTTACTTTATTAATATTTCAATTCCTCTAAGGTTCGATTAAAAGCAACCCCCTGGCATGGGCCGGCATGGCCGCCAGCATCATTTCAATTCCTCTAAGGTTCGATTAAAAGTCTAAACCCAAATCTTATATATGGACAGGGTACTCCATTTCAATTCCTCTAAGGTTCGATTAAAAGTTGCCGTGGATGCGCTGGGCGCGGGCCAGGGTGGCAATTTCAATTCCTCTAAGGTTCGATTAAAAGCGTTAATATTAATTGTAGTGTAAGACCGGGGGCGTCATTTCAATTCCTCTAAGGTTCGATTAAAAGCAGATACCAACTCTCCGGATTGGTGAAAAGATTGGTATTTCAATTCCTCTAAGGTTCGATTAAAAGTCCCTGCCGCGTGATCTTCAACGGCATAGATATGTGATTTCAATTCCTCTAAGGTTCGATTAAAAGTTGACGGGAAGAAAAGAGAGCAAGAGCAAAAGCTTCATTTCAATTCCTCTAAGGTTCGATTAAAAGTGCGTGCTATCCTTCCGGTCGGTGATGGTTTTCTGATTTCAATTCCTCTAAGGTTCGATTAAAAGAGGGTGTCTGACTCCAACCCAAAAGGCAACTAGCAAATTTCAATTCCTCTAAGGTTCGATTAAAAGACGTTGCAAAATTGCAGAATACTCTTCAAAAAGAGCAATTTAATTTGAAAATTTCAAGAAAAAAGTCGTCGGCCTTTACTTATGCAATAGGCCGGGGAGGGCGACGACATCGAAAATAGGGCAATAATTGCTATATGAAGCGATTTTAGTGAATATCAGGTTTTCAGGAAAACTAGAATGGATAATTTTTAGGGAGGCCGACGACATTTCATCAACGAACTTTTTAAGATAACTCCATGATATTTAATGAATTAATAGAAATTACCTGTTATGAAAATATTCTATTTCTGTTATTTCGTTTTTTGTGAAGAGACTACAAATATTCATTAATAATAAAAAGCCCCGGATGAAGTATCCGGGGCTTTTTTCATACCATCAAGAGAGGTCTATTTTACTGCTTTTCCATGTCAAGGTTCCAGGTTGCACCTGCTGCGCCACAACATTGCAGCGTTACATCCATACTGATCTTAACACCATTCGTCGTTGAATAGGTTCCGGTAATATCAGCGGCTACACCCTGTGCCGGATATTGGCTGGGAGCCGTTATATTACCCTGATCATCAATATTGAAAGGGTAGGGTACCGGAGATCCAAAAGCTTCCGCCGCAAAGTCCGAAATGATATATTCGTAGGTTGTACCATTTACATCTGTTGAATTGCGACTTACGCTTACGGTACCACTCGGCGAACCGAATGGTGTATTGGAAGTATATTTATAAGTTCCAGGCACATCCTCAAAATCGAGGATGGTAATATAAACCCGTTTCTCATTATCACCCTGGCCGGCACCAAGTTTTGTGCCACTGGCTGATTCGGCTGAGGTCAACGTAAGTTTCAGGGTTTTTACACTATCTTGCTTTCCATCTTTGGGCAGGTTGATGGTAATACTGGCGTCATCAACGTTGGTTGATTCCGGATCATAAGTGATGGTACCATTGCCTTCGTTTCCACTTACACCAGAAATGGTCCAGTCGGTACCTTCCTGGGCATCTCCCGAAATTTTATACGTGAAGTTAACGTCTTCTTCTATAGATATCGGGATCTCAACAGGAATCTGTATGGTTTCGCCTTCATTGGCGGTTACCGTAGAGTCCTGCGTGCCGAACTGTACATAGGCGGGAAGTTCATTGCCCTTTATGTTATATGGCTCGTTTACATTTTCGCAAGCGGCCACAGCTCCTATAATAATGAGTGCTGTGAGAATATAATTTTTAAACATTTTCATATCTATGACCTCCTAATTAATTTTCGAACCACATGGGTTGGTCAAGCGTGTATGAATCTCTTGACGGGGTGTTGGGGTTGGCCGATTCTTCATCCGGAGGATAGGGATATCTGCGAATGATATTGCCCAAAACAGCCTCCTGCGGAAGCGGAAGACTCGGGACATGGGTTCGTTTCCAGTTGGCCCAGTTTTCCGGAGCACGATCGAAAATTTCTATATATTCGTGTTCCTGGACGGTTTTAACCGCGTCCGACTGGCTCATATTACCCAATTGAGGCAGGTTGTTGACATATTGCTGTTTGTCTGCCTGACTGATGGCACCGGGTTTATTATCAAAATAATCCAGTCCGGCCTGAACACCGGCTTCAAATTTGCTTTGCGCGGTATTCATATCTCCCTTGGTTGCATAATATTCAGCTTCTAAAAGAAGAATGCCTGAGGCGGTAATGATACGATTGGGCCAGTCTTTTCGGATAATATTCTGGCTGATAGATGAAGCATTATCCACAAATGTACCGGCCGGAACGCCGACATAGTCGCCGTTGTCGTTAGCCTCAAAATAAGTGGACAGGCGAGGATCTTGCTTATCCTTCATCATTTCTACAAGCGTTTCGCCACCGAATAAAAAGTTATTCCCGTTTCCAGCATCAGCAAATCCACCAAACAAGGCATTCAAACGCCAAATATTATTGGCATTGGTTGCCTGATCGTAAAAAGGAATAGCCGCTTCGTCGGCGTTCGATTCAATAAGAGCCTTGCCCAATAAAGCATCGATTTGAGAATCTACACCCTGATCTTTATTACGGATGAACATCAGGATTTCAAAACGGAGTGAATTGCCGAATTTGATCCATTGATTCATATCTCCTTTATAGATCAGGTCACCGGCTTCAACACCACCCAGATCGGAAGCGGGATCAATCATCCCCACGTATTTATCCAGGGAATCGGCCAAAGAGTGAAGGATGCTTTCCTGACTGTCGAACTTCGGTTGGGGAATATCCAGGTTATTGGCTTCAGAATAAGGGATATCGCCAAATAACATGGATAACTGGTAGTAGGCCAGGGCTGAAAGAATTTTACCCTGTGCAACTACATTATTGCGCTTGGGATCCTGATTTTCAGCCTGGGAGACCATAAGGTCCAGGTTTTTCAGGATATCGGTATAATACGCACCCCACGCGTTACCCGCCGTGAAAGTACTGGTATTATACATTTCAGGGTCTGAAAATACACCGGCCGACTGATTGGATGCCCAGATCTGTGTAAAGAAGGCATTATCAGGACCATATTCGATGGACCGGTTTGCCGACATATGTGTCAATACCGGAGGTAATAATAAATCACCTTTCAATTCTGTAGCAGCGTTCGGATCCTGGTTGATATCCAAAAAATCGGAACAACCAGCAATGAGTAACGCTACCGTCACACTTGCCAGAATTAGCTTTTTATAATATTTCATAATGCTAAGCTCCAAATAATTATATATTAAATTTGAGGGTTGCACCAAAGGTTCTCACCGAAGGCAGTACGTTCCATTCAATACCTTGTCCGTTTGAAGCAGAACCGAAGAGTCCGGTTTCTGGATCGATATGAGGGATTTCGCTATACAGCAGGAACAGGTTACGTCCTGACAACGCCAAGCTGGCATTACGAATTGGTGCGTTGGTGAACCAGCGGGTGGGGAATGTGTAACTCAGGGATACTTCTCTGAGTTTTACATACGTAGCGCTGAAGGTGTTGCCTTCGTGTATACCGGCATCTGCATAACGGTTCCAGAACGCCTGCATGCTGCTCACCGGAGTTTGATTCGGCTTGCGGCTGACAATATTTCCACTAGCGTCGCGAGTTACATTTACGCCGTCATCAATAAAGGTACCGTCCCGGTTGACAGCGGTTTCTTTAGCAACCCCGGCTCTTCGCAGGGCACCTACCGTATTGGAGAAGAGTACACCACCCTGACTCCAGTCGATCAGAAAGCTCAGGCTCAGATTTTTGTAATTAAATGTATTATCGAAACCAAGTTTGAAGTCGGGATCAGTACCGCCCAATCGTTTGATTTCACCCGCCTGGCGCAATCCTGTATTTTCATCAATAATAACTTTGCCAGTTTCAGGATCACGGGCGAATCCCGGACCGTAAAGACCCAAGGCTTTGCCCGGCTCTGCTTTAACCTGCAAACTATTGTATCCACTTTGGATGACGATTTCATCGACTCCCGGAGCCAGCGATACCACTTTGTTTTTATTCTTGGTAAAGTTGGTAGAGAAGTTCCACTGGAAATTCTTGCTTTGTACAGGAGTAGCCGTTAACAAAGCTTCGATCCCTTTATTGGAAACTTCACCGATATTGGTACGTCGGAATCCATAACCAGTGGATTGAGGAATCGGGATTGAAATAATTTGATCTTGCGTGCGGGTATCGTAAACCGTTACATCAAGTCCTAGCCGGCCTTCGAAGAATTGAAGTTCCGTACCGATTTCATAAGAAATTTGGCGTTGGGGTTTCAAATTTCTCGGAGGGATGGTTCCTGTAGCTTCAAATCCGGTGAGACCCCCAAATGGGAATGTGACGCCCGTACCGTACTGTCCGAAGATATCGGAAACAGGGAAGTACCTGAAGTTAAGCTGGTAGGGCGCTTCATCGCTACCAACCTGTGCATAGTTCATGCGAAGTTTACCAAACGAGAGAATATCACTGTCTATATGCAATCCTTCGGTGAAGATGAAGCTCAGATTGGCGGAAGGATAGAAAAATGAGTTGTTATTCTTTGGCAGGGTAGAGCTCCAGTCATTACGACCGGTAAGTTCCAGGAACAGGTAATTGTCGTATCCCAGCGTTACGTCTCCGTAGACACCTACCAGGCGTCGTTCTTCGTAATGGTTCGAAGGCGTGTTATTTTGAGCATTTGAGAAACTGTATAATCCATCGACCGTCAAATCAGTTGATTGGTTATTCTGAATTTGATTTTTACGGATGTTGATATTGTGGCCAATCAACGCTTTAATATTGAAATCTTCCGTGATATCCCGCTTGATGGTAGCCATTAAATCTGTATTGAGCTGATTCTCGCGAATGATATCGGAAGAATAAGCGCCTGTCTCACGGCCTATTGTTCCCTGTGCGGTCTTTTGTTGACGTTGTTGGGTGTAGAAGTCCGTTCCGGCCCGACCTGTAATATTCAGCCAGTCAAAGGGATCGTAAATCACGTTGGCATGACCGATGATACGTTCCAGGTCCTCAGAATAGACGTTTTTATTTACTATCCAGTAAGGGTTGTTCGTAAAGTTGTCGATGGGGCGCTGCGATCCGTCTTCTTTCGTATAATTTTCCAAATTATCCATACTGAATGTACGGGGCAGTGTATTGATCAGGCTGGTAAGTACATTGGGGTTATTTCCACCTTGTACCGCTTTTCCACTAATACTGGAGTTAATGTAATTTCCACCAAGTCGTACACGGAATTGATCGCTAAACTTGGACCCGGCATTTATACTAATATTGGTACGATCCATGTTACTATTTGGAACAATACCATTTTCATCTGCCCGGGTTACGCCCAGTCGAAAATCACTATTGGCCGTTGAATTCGCAAAAGAAATACTGTTGATGGCCCTAAGTGAATTTTCATAGAAATTAGAAAGATTATTCGGGGCGGCTGTCAGTGTAATGTCTTTGCCTTCATAGTTTTTCACTTTCTGACCTTTGATAACGGGTCCCCAGCCATTCAGGTTATCAACGTTATATTTTCCGAGACTACCCTGTGCATAGATATTCTGGAATTCAGGAAGTTTGAGCGGTCCGCCACTTTCGACAGATGAACTGAAGGAAGCTGTTCCGTTGGGATTTCCTTTACCACTTTTGGTAGTAATAAGAATGACCCCGTTTTTAGCACGCTGACCATACAAAGCAGCTGCCGCAGCACCTTTCAGTACAGAGATGGATTCTATGTCGTTGGCATTGATATCCTGAGCACGGTTCCCCACGTCAATAGAACCATTAAGGCGCGTCTGGTTGGTATTGGCTACGATGTTTGAGTTAGAGATGGGGACTCCGTCTACCACAAACAACGGCTGGTTGTCGCCCGAAAGAGAAGTAATACCGCGAATAACGATGCGAGAAGAACCCCCGAGGTTACCAGATTGATTGGTGATGCTAACACCGGCAATTTTACCCGAGAGGGAGTTAACTACATTATTTTCTTTGGCTTTGTTAATATCTTCACCTTTTACGGAAGAGACGGAATAACCGAGTTCCCGTTCCTGGCGTTCAATTTGTTGAGCGGTAACTACCACATCGCCCAGGCCCATTGTTTCAGTTTCGAGCTGAAAATTGAAGGTTTGAACACCTGCTTCGACCGTTTTTACCTGGGTTTGTTTTTTATACCCGATAAAACTGATGACAAATGTATAAGTGCCGGGCTGTACATTGTTGATGGTATAAAGACCATCTGCATTGGATGTAGCCCCTTTATTCAGTTCCTGAATAAAAATGTTGGCACCTGGTAAAGCTTCTCCTGTAGAAGCTTCGGTAACTTTACCTCTAACAGTTCCGGTTTGTTGACCAAAAGCTGCCAGAGGTAACAAACATAGCATTATAAGCACAGAATACAGGCTTAATAACTTTCTAGACATAGAAACCTCTGAGTTGGTTGTAGTTTTGATTTAGGAATTATTAAATTATTAATACTCTTTTATCAGTATTTTTTATTTTACCACAAATTGGATTAATAGTATTTTTTATCGGAAGAGTGCACCCCCTATCCATGGGTTTAGAGTTAAGTATTGCT
>Ga0102944_1002011_pt1 | contig 12431 bp, 8 predicted proteins | sample SalPonD_shore_MG_FD_78172 | JGI IMG/M metagenome (GOLD analysis project Ga0102944, IMG submission 78172) | Salt pond soil microbial communities from South San Francisco under conditions of wetland restoration - Salt Pond MetaG... | ecosystem: Environmental > Aquatic > Marine > Intertidal zone >... | reverse complement strand
TGCCTTGTAAATGCCGATGGCGACTCTGTTCGGGTGAGCCGGATGCGGGAAATCCGCACGTCCGGTTCGACGAGGGGAAAGGCAGATGGAATGCATGGTATGCAGCTCGTGAGCCACAACGGGGACACCCTGTAACTGATGTAGGCTGAAACCTAACCATGACATCTCCTTTCCTACTCTACTGTCATTCGTGGTTTTTCCTTGGGGGATGGGAAGGGGTTTTTGCATTCTTGCCCCTCCTTCCGGCTTGCGGAAATTCCGTGAACTGGTTACTTTCCCTTGTGAGTGCAATGTGTGGAAGAATAGGAAGTAGTCATAGCTGGATAAGGATGGCCTGATGGTTATCGGAGAAGGGTATACGGAAAAATCGCTCACAGAATCCGAAATGTGGGAGCTGATGCGGAAGGCATTCCGGGAGGTGGAGTTGCAGGGGAAAAGGGTGCTGGTCATCATTCCCGACAGTACCCGCAGCGGTCCCATAGATCAGTTTTTCCGGCTGTTTCATCAGTTGTTAGCAAAGGAGACCGCCGCTCTGGATTTTCTGATAGCCCTCGGCACCCACCAGGAAATGACCGACCAGGCTATTCGGAACCATCTTCAGGTCACCTCACAGGAATTGGAAACCCAATACCGGGATGTCGGCATCTACAACCATCACTGGGATGATCCGGAAACCTACACCACCGTGGGGGAAATCAGCGCAGACGAGATTGAGGAGTTAAGCGGGGGACTGCTGTCGGAAAGTGTGCAGGTGAATGTAAACAAACTCATTTACGAGTATGACCAGGTGATTATCTGCGGCCCGGTGTTTCCTCATGAAGTGGTGGGATTCTCCGGCGGCAATAAATATTTTTTCCCGGGGATTTCCGGTCCCGATGTCATCAACTTCACCCACTGGCTGGGCGCGCTCATCACCAGTGTGGAAATCATTGGCAAAAAGGATACTCCGGTGCGCCGGGTAATCGATCGGGCGGCCTCCATGATAAACGTACCGACGATTTGTTTCAGCCTGGTGGTTCAGGATCGCGGGCTGGCCGGACTTTACATCGGACCGCCTGAAGACTCCTGGCATGCGGCCGCGGATCTGTCCGCGCAGATTCATATCAAGTATGTGGATGAGCCGTTCCGGCAAGTGCTGTCCATTGTCCCGGAGATGTATGACGACATCTGGACGGCGGCGAAAGGGATGTATAAAATGGAGCCGGTGATTGCGGATGGCGGCGAAGTGATTATTTATGCGCCCCATATCACGGAATTTTCCTTTACCCACGGCGATGTGCTGGAGGAGGTGGGGTATCATACCAGAGATTATTTTGTGAAGCAGTGGGAGAAATTCAAGGGATATCCCTGGGGGAATCTGGCCCATTCCACCCACCTGCGTGGTTTGGGAACCTATGATCCTGAAGACGATATGGAAACTGCCCGGATCAAGGTGACCCTTGCCACCGGCATTTCCAGAGAACGATGCGAGCACGCGAATCTGGGATACCTGGATCCGGAAGCCATTGACATCAGCCAGTGGGAAGGACGGGAAGATGAAGGCATCAAGGTCGTTTATAAAGCCGGGGAGACGCTGTACAGGTTGACTGAAGATAGTGTGTGATACAGAATACTCGATGGCATCAAGGAGATATTCCATTATAACACGAAGGAGGAAACATGGCCAAATGTGATATTGGTCTTATCGGCATGGCGGTGATGGGGCAGAATCTGGTATTGAATATGAACGACAGGGGATATTCTGTGGCAGTGTTCAACCGGACTGTCAGCAAAGTCGACGATTTTATCGAAGGACCGGCAAAGGGCCGGGATACCATTGTGGGAACCCATTCGCTGGAGGAATTCATCGATGCGCTGGAGCGTCCGCGCCGGGTGATGCTGCTGGTGAAAGCCGGGAAACCGGTGGATATTTTTATTGATAAGATTCTGCCGCTGCTGGACGACGGGGATATCATCATTGACGGGGGGAACAGTAATTTTCATGATACAATCCGGCGAACGGAATACGTGGAAGAGCAGGGTAAACTGTATATCGGGACCGGAGTCTCCGGCGGCGAGGAAGGGGCCAGGCACGGTCCCAGCATCATGCCCGGTGGCAGTCCCGAAGCCTGGGAACACGTGAAACCTATTCTCCAGGATATCGCCGCCAAAGTCGACGGCACGCCCTGCTGCGATTGGGTCGGTGAAGGGGGCGCCGGCCATTTTGTGAAGATGGTGCACAACGGGATTGAATACGGCGACATGCAGCTCATTGCCGAGGCGTATTTTATGATGAAGACCATCGGGATGGAACCGAAGGAGATGTCCGAAGTGTTCGGCCGGTGGAATGAAGGAGTGCTGGACAGTTATTTAATCGAAATCACCAGAGATATTCTCGCCAAAACCGATGAAGAAACCGGTCAACCCCTTATCGATGTCATCATGGATGCGGCTGGACAGAAAGGAACCGGGAAATGGACCGCCATCACCGCATTGGAGCTTGGTCAGCCGCTGACGTTGATTGCGGAAGCCGTTATGGCCAGGTTCCTTTCTGCGCTGAAAGAAGAGCGGGTGAAAGCGGAAAAAATCCTGGACGGACCGGCTCCGGAATTCAGCGGGAATAAGGAGGAATTTCTCGATGATCTCCACTATGGATTATATGCCAGCAAGATCTGTTCATACGCCCAGGGATACCAACTGATGCGCCATGCGGCGGATGAATACGGCTGGAACTTGAATTACGGCGGCGTCGCCATGATGTGGCGTGGCGGATGTATTATCCGCAGCCAGTTTCTGGGGCGCATCAAGGAGGCGTTTGACGAACAACCGGATATTGTGAATCTGCTCCTGTACGATTACTTCAAGGAAGCCATCGATGAGGCACAGCCCGCCTGGCGACGGGTGGTTAAACGGGCGGTGGATCTCGGAGTGCCCGCGCCGGCCTTCAGCACGGCCCTGGCCTATTATGACGGCTATCGCAGCGCGCGGCTGCCCGCAAACATGATCCAGGCCCAGCGCGATTACTTCGGTGCGCATACCTACGAACGGTTGGATAAACCCCGGGGTAAATTCTTCCATACCAACTGGACCGGCCGGGGGGGTGACACAACCGCAGGCTCATACGAGGCCTGACCGTAAAAAATCCTCCCTCCTGCCGGATGTGGAAGGGCAGAGCGTCACCCGGAGATTGGCGGATACCTCTGGCACAACAGGCGAGTGCGCGATGAGATTCGGTCGCTGAAATTTCACCAGAATAAAGCGGAGTCCGCAGATATTGTCTCATCAACCGATTGTGTGCGTGGTCAAATACTAAGTAAAGGTCACCCAAGTGAACGCAAAGATTCTGATCTCGTCTGAGAAGTTGCAGGCAGTAATCGATGAGTACCGGGATATTTTCGAAGAGCATAATCTGGATATTGTACTGCCGCCTGTGGAAGGCCGCCTGGAAGAGGAAGAGCTGCTGCCCTGGATCGGAGACATCGAGGGGGCGATTATCGGTGACGACCGATTCACAGAACGGGTCCTCCGGAATGCTCCCAGGCTGCAGATGATCTCCCGGTGGGGCACCGGGATCGACAATATTGATCTGGAGACCTGCGAGGAGCTGGACATTACCGTTACAAATATCCCGGAAGCATTCACAACGCCTGTCGCCGATACCGCCCTGGCGTTCATACTGAGTTTTGCCCGGCAAATTCCCTGGGCTGACGAAGCTGTCAGAAATGGAAAGTGGGAAACCGTTCCGGCCAGATCGCTGAAAGAATCGGTGCTGGGTGTGATCGGAGTCGGCAGGATCGGCAAGGCCATCCTGAGACGATCAGCCGGCTTCGAAATGACCCTGCTCGGGAATGACATTAACTCTGTGCGGGATGGAGTGCTTGATGAAATCGGCGTGAATATGGTTTCCAAAGAGGCCCTGTTTCAACAGGCGGATTTTATCTGTGTAAGCTGTGACCTGAATCCCACCAGCAGAAAGATGATTGGCTGGCACCAATTTGAAATGATGAAGCCCGGAGCAGTCCTGATTAATATTGCCCGGGGAGAGATCATCGACGAGGAAGCGCTGGTGGAGGCTCTGGACACGAAGCAGATCGCCGGAGCCGGACTCGATGTGTTCGAAGCGGAACCTTTGCCGATGGACAGCCCTCTCCGTACAATGAACAACGCGCTGCTCTCACCCCATAACGGACACAGCAGTGAGATGGCCCACGAGAGCACCCACATAACCGCCATCCGGAATCTGCTGGAGGGCTTGCATCTGTCAGATAACTCCGGGAAGTGAATCGGTATCCTGGTCGTTGTTGATACGAGAGCAGAACGCAATAATTTGGAGTAATCTCAGAGCAGGTAAAGATAGAAGGGAAGGAGAGGAGAATGGCTCTCAACATCAAATCGTCCAAGGATTGTGAATTCGATTTGCTCTCGTTGGGAGAGTGCATGATCCGGCTGAGTCCTCCCGGGCATCAGCGGATAGAGCTGACGCCGTATTTCGAAGCATATGCCGGTGGCGGCGAGTATAACGTGGCCTATGCGCTTTCCCGTTATGGCTTACGAACCGGATGGATCGGTCGGCTGGTCGATAATCCGCTGGGACATTTTATCCGGAATCATGCCCGGGCCAGCGGCATGGATTTAAGCGAGGTGATCTGGGTTCCCTATGATGGATCGGGACGAGCTGATCGGATCGGCCTGAACTTTACCGAAGTGGGGACCGGCGTTCGCTCCAGTGTCACCATGTATGATCGCGGCCACTCGGCAACATCGCATATGCAGCCCGGACAGATCGACTGGGAACGCATTTTCAATGAACGCGGGGTTCGCTGGTTTCATCTGGGCGGCATATTTACGGCGCTGAGCGAAGGGTGTTCAGAAGTAGCAAAAGAAGCGATGCGGGCGGCGCACAAGGCCGGTACCGTCGTCAGTTATGATTTGAATTTCCGGAGTAAACTTTGGTCCAGCGAACAGGCGATTAAAACTACCAGACCACTGGTCCAGTACATCGATGTCCTCATTGGAAACGAGGAGGATTTCGAAAAGGTGCTCGGCTTTGAGATCTCTGGGACAGATGAAACCTACAAAGATCTGAAGGTGGAAAATTATAAGCAGATGGTGAGTGAAGTGGTGGAAGCGTATCCGAATGTGGAACTTGTGGGCACCACGCTCCGTGAGGTCATCAGTGGCTTGCTGAACAATTGGTCCGCCATGTTTTACTATGAAGATGAGTTCTTCGAATCGTTCAGGTACGAAAACCTGGAAATCGAAGATCGGGTGGGAGGTGGAGACGGTTTCTGCAGCGGGATGATTTACGGATTTCTCCAGGGAATGGAGCCGCAGGATATCGTGAATTTCGGTGCAGCACACGGTGCTCTGCTCCAGTCCACGCGCGGGGATACCAGTATGCTCACCCTGGACGAAGTGCAACATACCATGGAGGGCGGATCCGCCAGGATTAAACGCTGAAAGCACCGGAACAGGACAAGTGCTTACAAGTTCTGTCAAGTGCTGACAAGTTCTCGCAAGAAACGGCTGTTAGACAATCGGAGCTGGTTCGTACTTTGTTGTACCCTTATGAGATTTCATTTGCCCCAAAACCTTCACCCATATCTCCGTGGGTCGGGCGGTATGGATTTTGAAATATTGAGTATTGATTATTGGAGTTTTGATTCTTGCCTTCTTGAGTTCTTGTCTTCTCTTCTTCTTGCCTTCTTGTATTCTTAAACTCTTGCGCACTTGTGAGCACTTGCCAGCACTTGTGAGCACTTGTCAGCACTTGTGAGCACTTGTCAGCACTTGTCAGCACTTGTCACAGCACTTTCTACCCCAGCCATCCGCGGGATTCTCATCTTCCTTACCGGAGAGGGCGGTCTTCCTCCCCGGGTAAAAGTAATTCCTGCAACCTACCTGGTCTTTGCAGCAGATTTTGCAGAGAACCCTGAATGCAGCTGAAGCCGGCGCCCTCCCGAAGGTTTGATTCGTGATGTGCTTGATGGTTTCGGGAAAGTTTTCTTCGATTTCGGTTTGTATACGTTGAACTATTGTTGAAATTGCTTAACTTTTGCATCTACCAGAAGAAAATAACAACGGGAGAATTCAGATGGGAATTTCCGGAACGTATGATGTGACTATTGTCGGGGGCGGCATGATCACTGAAGACCAGATTTTACCCTCCATTTACCATCTGCAGAGAACAGGGTATGTGAAGGACATTTCCATTTGTGCGTTAAACAGTCCGCCCCTGCAGCAGCTGGCTAACAACACCGATCTGCAGGAAGCCTTTCCTGGTCAATCCTTTACTCCTCATCCGGATCTTTCGGAATCGCCGGACAACATGTTCCCGGATCTGTATAGGGAAGTGATTGGGGATATGGGTTCCCGGAATATTGTGATTATCGCGCTCCCGGATCAACTGCATTATCGTGGTGTAATGGATGCGCTCAACGCGAACCAGCACGTGCTGTGTGTGAAGCCGTTGGCGCTCAAACACGAACACGCAGAAAGTATTGCGGAGCTGGCGTATGAGCAAGGTCTGTTCGTCGGCATCGAATACCACAAGCGATTTGACGACCGGGTGGGAATGGCCCGCGCAAAATATCGCCAGGGCCATTTCGGGGAATTCCGCCTGGGAATGGCCACGCTGATAGAGCCCTGGTACTACCGGGACTCGAATTTTCAGAATTGGTGTACTACCGAAAATTCAGACATGTTCACCTACATCGGGTGCCATTACATCGATCAGGTCCACATGATTACCGGTTTGCTCCCAACGGAGGTTTCTGTGAAGGGGATAGTGGAGGAATATCCGAACGGCAACAGGGGTTTTCTCTGGACCGACGGCCGGGTGGTCTGGGAGAACGGCGCCATCCTGACCCTGTTGAATGGCATGGGATATCCGAACGCGGGCGCCGGCGGCAATTCGCAGGGACTCTGGATGTTCACCCAGGGGGAAACCGAAGGCGGGATCATCTTCCACGACGATCAATATCGTGGGGTAAAGCACTCGTATATCCATAAAGGCGATCATCCCGGCGATTCGTACTATAATGAGCCGAGCCCCGATTACTTTAAATTAATCGAGCGTGGCGGCGAGGGCCTCACTCCTGTCGGATACGGCTACCGGAGTATCGAGGGGATTATTACGGCAATCGACCGGGTGGACTCGCACACATCGGATGCCGATGATTCTGCGGCATTGAAGCAACGACAGGAAATGATCCGGACCATCGATGAGGAAGGGATCATTGCGACGCCTGCCAACAGCGCTTTTAACGAACTGCTGATCGAGGCGGGGCGAAAGTCCATTCTGCACGACGGCAGAGATGTGGTGATTGAGTACGGCGACACGCCGCAAATCCGGTTTAAGGAATTGTCAGAGTATACATCGTATTCGGAGTAAATTTGACAATACTCGAATGAAGAGAATCATAAACAGGTAATTGTTAGGTCAAAGAACGGAGGAATTGATGGCGAGTTATCATCGGGAGCCACAGCAAGTTGATCGAATCGAAACCAAGTATCGCAGGATTCAAACGGATTTGCCGGTGCCTGAATCGATCCCGATCCTGGAACGGTCGGAACAATATGAACCGAGATCCATGTTGGGCCAACCGCCCATCGTCTGGGACAAAGCGGAGGGATTCCAGGTGTATGATCGCTGGGGGAATGTCTGGCTGGATTGGTCGGCCGGCGTGCTGGTTATGAACGCGGGGCATGCTCATCCGGCTATCCGGGAGGCGGTGCAGGAGCAGGTCGATAAGCCGCTGCTGGCAACCTATGTTTTCATGCACGAGAAACGCGCGGAACTGGCCGAGTTGCTGGTGTCGTTGACTCCGGAGAAACTCACCAAAGTTTTTCTGCTTTCCACAGGATCCGAGGCGACCGAAAATACCATTAAATTGGCGCGGACGTACGGCATCCAGCAGGGCGGCCCGGAGAAGCACGTGATCGTGGGTTTCGATAACGCGTTTCACGGACGGACAATGGGGGCGCAGATGGCCGGCGGAATGCAGTCTCAAAAGGATTGGATCGTCAACCTGGATCCGGGATTTATCAACGTGCCTTTTCCGGATGGCTTTCATTGCGAAGATCGCAGTTTCGACCTTTTTCTCAAGACGCTTGACCAGAACGGTGTGGATCCGAAAAATATCGCCGGGATTATTTTCGAACCATTCCAGGGAGTCGGTCCCTTTTTTATGCCGGTGGAGTATGCACAACAGCTGGAAGCCTTCTGCCGGGAACATGATATCCTCATTATCTGTGATGAGGTGCAGTCCGGATTCGGACGGTCCGGCAAGTGGTTCACATTCGAGCACTATGGGATCACTCCTGACTTGATTGCCTGCGGCAAGGGGATCTCTTCCTCCCTGCCCATTTCTGCTGTCATCGGCCGGGAAGATGTGATGAATATCTATAAACCGGGGAGTATGACGTCGACCCACTCGGCGAGTCCGCTCCCGGTAGCGGCGGCAGTGGCCAATATCCGGGCAATGCAGGAGGAGAATATCGTAGAACATGCCGCCGAAATGGAATCGGTCCTGGCCCCGTCGTTATTTGAAATTCAGGAAAAATATCCGGACAGGATTGGGGCGGTCAATATCAAAGGGCTGGTGGCTGGAATGCAGATCGTGAAGCCAGGATCCAAACAAGCCGATTCTGACACGGCACATGCCATCAATGAAAAATGCTTTCAGATGGGATTGTTGATGTTTGCCCCGGTGGGCACCGGCGGCCAGTGCATTAAAATTGCACCTCCGCTCACCACTCCCGAAGACGCCCTTCGAGAGGGAGCGCTGGTGCTTGTTGAGGCGAGCGATGCTATCCTGAGCTAAAACCGACCGGCTCGGAATCCGGAAAGGAGGCACCCGATAGTAGGGCATTATTCCTTGATTTCCCGGTTGGCTCAGGAGTAGATTTCAGTTTAATTATTGCAGCATACCAGGTTGAACACAAACACTCCGTGAGAGTGCACTCTTCTCCGGAGAACATTCGCAGATCGTATGGAAAGGACAGAGGTCTTATGATCGGTTTAAATATCATTGATATACTGGTGATTATTGTATATTTCGTCGGGATTACGGCACTCGGTGTCTGGACGAGGAACCTGATTGAGTCCTCGGATGACTATTTTATGGGTAACCGGCGGTTTGGCAAATTTCTGATGATCATGCAGGGATTTGGCGTCGGTACGCACACGGATCAGCCGGTGTCGGTCTCGGGCGCCGCCTACACTGCGGGACTGGCCGGTATCTGGTATCAGTGGCTCTGGATGTTCACCACCCCCTTCTATTGGTTGATCGCTCCTATTTACAGACGTCTGCGATATGTGACTATGGCAGATTTTTTCGAGGAGCGCTATGGCAAGGGACTCGCGATTTTCTATACCATCATGGGGATGATCTTTTTCTGCATGTTCATCGGTCTCATGCTCAAGGGTACCGGGATTACCATTGAAGGAATTACCCAGGGAGCATTGTCCGAGGAGTTAGTGATATTTATTGCCACCGGGTTATTTGTCCTGTACGGGTTGGCTGGCGGGCTTATCGCAGCTGCTGTCACCGATGCCATCCAGGGGGTGCTGATCCTGATACTCAGTTTTATGCTGATCCCGTTCGCCCTGGAGGCGGCCGGCGGAATCGAAGCCATTCACCGGGGACTCTCCCCTGAAATGTTCAATCTGGTGGCCGCGGAGGAAATCACGCTGTTGTTTATTATCATGGTCGTCGTGAACGGCCTGTTCGGTGTGACGGTTCAGCCGCATCATATGGCCATTGGCGGGGCAGGGAAATCAGAGATGGCCAGCCGCTCGGGCTGGACGTACGGCAATTTCATGAAACGATTTGCCACCATGGGATGGGCGTTTATCGGCGTTTTCGCGGCCTTTCTGTATCCGGATCTGATCTTTGAAGAACGGGAACTAGCCTTCGGGATTATTGCCGGGAATCTCCTGCCGGTTGGCTTTGTGGGACTGATGGTCGCGGCGCTGGCGGCAGCGGTGATGTCCAGCTGTGATGCGTTTATGGTGCATGGCTCCGCACTCTACACCAGAAATGTTTATCTCCGGTATCTGAACAAGGATGCTTCCCAACAGGATATGTTAAAAGTCGGCCGAATCGCCTCGTTAGTTATCGTGGTGGGCGGACTGATGTTCGCGTTTCTGTTTCCCAGTGTCATCAAGGGACTGCAGGAGATGTGGAAATATACCGCCTACCTGGGTGTGGCGTTCTGGTTCGGCGTGGTCTGGAAAAAAGCCAACCGGTATGGCGCTATTGCCAGCGTCCTTTCGATGGCGGGCGTTTCAGCCATTACCAATTATATTTTCGGATGGACCCTCCCGTACCAGATTCTGGCCTATCTGCCCGTCGGAATCATCGTGATGTGGGTGGTGAGTTACTTTACCAGGCCGGAACCCAAAGAAAAACTCCGACAGTTTTACATGCTGCTGGATACGCCGGTCGGTGAGGAACAGCGGCTGAAGGATGCCGGAGTGGAAATCAAACTGGAAGGGGTGTCGGAGAAGAAAAAACCACGGAAGAAACGCTCCCGGCTGGAGGAATTCATTCCGGAGGATGAGGAGGAAGACGGATTGATCCTGGTCGATTTGATGGATCTGAACAAAAAATTCTCATGGAAACGCTACCGGGTGGATATCCTGGGATTTCTGGCAGCAGCCGGGATTGTGATATTTCTGCTGGCATTGATGCTGATCCTGGCGCAGGTAGGTGCATAACTACTCATAAGGATGAGGATATCAAATGGCGAGAATTGCATATCCCGGATTATGAAAGATAAGAAGCAATGAAATAGGAGGAGAATTATATTTGACAAGAAGTCGGGTACGGTAATCCATCGGAAAAGATCTGCAGTAGTTCGATAGAATATCTTGAACCGGGATTAATCATGTTTGGTGAAAACCAAATATGAGAATTATACAAGAAAATCGATCAAATTTATTAACAAAAGGAGAGTTGAGATTACTTACGAACGATTTTGAGTAGTGAATTTTAAACAGAGAGGGAAATTATTTCTATGAATAATGCACTTTTCAAACAGCGGTTGAATCAATTTGCAGACAAAGGGGAATTGACAGCCTTTAACCTGGCTACCGTGATGGAAGGATTACAGATCGTTCAGGATCTGCATTCACAAAACACCGGAACCGAGGTGATTGAACAAAGAGAGGGTGAATATAAAAGCTGGGATCCGGAGATCTTAAAGGTGGATATAGAATGTGAAAATCAGTATCGGCGTCGGCTGGAGGAGAGAGGATCTCCGGTTGTGATGTTGTCAGAGGAAGCGGGCAGAGTGGACATTAATGAGAACTCAGCCGGAGAAAAACTATTTTGTGTATGTGACCCTTTTGACGGGAGCTATTTATTTAAAAGAGGTATCCCCGATTTCTGGTACAGTTCACTTTCATTTTACGGTGTCGATTTCAGTCCGAAAAGTTGTGTGGTGGGGGATTGTACACATCACACTCTGGCTTTCGCGAACCAGGAGGGGGCTTTCATTGGGTCCTTGCAGGAGAATACCCTGGCAAATGAGTTTAAACTGGACCCGACATATAGGGATCAGATGGGGAGATCAGAAGTGACGGATATGGAGGAAGCCAGTATCGAATCGTATGGTATGAAACCTCAAAAGTATCTCATCCCGCTCGTTTCACAGTACGAGGATCTACTTCGCCCCTTTAAATTTTATCTCCCCAATGGAGGCCCGTATGGATTTGTGGACGTTGCCGAGGGGAAAATTGATGTGTATTTCGCAGTACAACAGCCATTTGTTGATGTCTTTTCAGGAATATATATTGCGGAGCAGGCAGGACTTATGGTAACTGATTTCGAAGGAGAGTCCGTCCGGTTTACGGACGATCCAGAAACAATGCATAATGTAGTGGTAAGTACAAATTCTACTCTGCATAATAAAGTCCTGGAGCAGTTGAGTTCCCAGTAATTCCGATAAGAAACGGTATCGTCTAAATCCGATGATAAAAGAACACTGAGTAGATGGGATATTTATAATTCTTAAGATGTTACTAAGAAAGTTCTCATTACTTTCAGGCGTAAGAAGATCTACATTATAAGTTTCCTATGAAATCGTCCATGGAAATAAAGGAGATATAAATATGTCTGAATCTGAGGTTATAAAATTAGCCCAAATACCGCGTTCCGAAATTAAGGAACAGCTGACCGTGGAATACTATTTTGATTTCAGGGGTCATCCGTTCAGACATCAGGATCTTCTGCTGGATCCGGAGGTGAATTCGGTTATTGCCGTATTGGAGCGCATTCATTCTTATGCCAACACCTGGCTGGAGAGGTCGATTTCGGATAGGTGGACTGACAACCATCTGACTAAAATCACTGCCGATACCTATCAAGGGAATTCCAAAGGATATTTCAAGATTCTGGTTGAGGACGAAGCCGTGTTCGATCCCGGCTATGTTGTTGGTGTTGCAC
>Ga0102944_1002010_pt1 | contig 12433 bp, 13 predicted proteins | sample SalPonD_shore_MG_FD_78172 | JGI IMG/M metagenome (GOLD analysis project Ga0102944, IMG submission 78172) | Salt pond soil microbial communities from South San Francisco under conditions of wetland restoration - Salt Pond MetaG... | ecosystem: Environmental > Aquatic > Marine > Intertidal zone >... | reverse complement strand
ATCGGTTCCAGGGTAATTTTAATACCTTGCATCGCAGTTTCCTGATCAGTAAGAATCTCACAATTATCCCATATTCCGGTTATTAAAGTGCCAGCGTATTCTTCGGAAAGATTCCTTTTTTTTCATTTTTTGATAAGCATTCATGTAGTCGTATTCGAAAGAATGGTACTCCACGCGGATTATATTTTCGTTTACCCCATGCATAATCATATACCATGCTCTTTTTAGGCAAACATATGACACCGGCATTCAACCAGTATTTAACTTTCTTATAGTCAGCATTAGCCCCGTACCGAAACTGTGTGAGACGGCAAAAGTTGCATGATTACCCGTTAAACCGGCTTTTTGGGCATAGATTCCAACAAAACTAAAGAGAATAATACTTTTAAATCCGATGATGGTTGCCGCAAAAAACTCCATAAGGTTGTTTTCTTATTACTGATGAATCACCGGGCGGTTAACACCGGATCATGAAATGGATAACTGAATATCTGTATCAATGCTACAAAACATAAATTCAAGCCTGTGGACACAGACCAAATTCCATCATGAACAAAAAGGGTAATATTTCCTGCAGACGGGATAATGATTTTAAGGACTATAAATAAAAGTATGGCAAAAGCTCCCATTTGAATAAAATCGGTTACCAAGGAACTTCGAATCCACCTTTTAGGGAATAAGCTAATGTCAGACCGGCAAACACTATGATTGCCATGGTATTACACAAACTACCACGCGAACCGAAATAAGCACAAATTAAGACCATACCTTATTAAATAACCTGAATCCTATAACCAATGAAAACATAATGACGGCATCTCTGCCCTATTTAGATTGAAGGAAGTTATGAATACTTAGTTATCCTCCTTTTTTTCTCATTCTGAAAATGATCCAGCCTATTGTCAAAAAAGATCCGTAATAACTGGCATAAGCTAAACCGCCCACTATTCCAAAATCTCTGCCAAGATTTGCAGTGTTTGTAATTGATTTGGCAAATATCCAGGATATAACAAGACTGGAAGTAGGCATCCAGAATCCCGGCTCTTTTCTTGTTCCCGATTTACCTTTAAAGAAACCTTCAATAGAATGGGATATTGGTGATATAACATATAAGATCACACTGGTACCTAAAACAAGTTACCAATGATAGATAATCGAATTCGTCATATATATTTTGTAATCCGACCGGGGGAAATCATAAGCAATTTCACTTTAAATATAGTTGGACAGCATATAGTTTCAAGATATATATATATATATATACCTGTCATTAGTAAATATTATGAGGTATGATAAATCGAACTCCCATTTTCGTGATATTTAAAGTATGCTTTAATTTTTAAGGTGGGGGTTTATTTTCCGGTCAAAGAGTTGACACGTTCTATAAGTTCATCAAAATCGAGTGGTTTTATAAAATAACCGGCCGCTCCCTCATGTATTGTCTCTATTGCCGTATCTGTTTCTGAATAGGCCGTAATTATAATAGTTTTCGTATATTGAGATACTTCTTTCACTTTTTTAAACAGATCCAGGCCATTCATAACAGGCATATGTATATCGGTAATAAGGACATCAATTTTTTGTGATTTTATCAGTTCAAGTCCTTTTTTCCCATTTGCGGCAGTAAGACAATTATAACCCTCATCTTCAAGAACCAATGAAATTGATTCCCTTATGGCTTGTTCATCATCTACAATTAATACCGTACCCTTAGTCATTACATTGTCTCCTCATATAAAACCCAAGACAAGCTATTATACGTATTGTCATCTACCATATGTTCCCTTATAATCAATATCCCTGTTACTCTTTGTTAACTAAGTTATTCTTGGTTAATCGATTATCTTCCATTCATGAATAACAACTCAGCAGCGCTCTCTTGATAAATAGTATAACTCTCTTGATGTTCGCTTATCTCTCTACTTAGTTATCTGTCTCTCTTCTTATAAATGGATGCTATTAAAAGGCATCCGAAAACTACGCTTTTATTAATAAGTATTACGTCTTCTTGAAAAACTCTCTTTAACATTTCATTGAAACATCAAATAATTATTAGAACATTTTTTTCATAATTTATTGTTTATTAAAACGTTAATACAAATAGTACTTATGTTTATTTTCAATATTATTTTCCGTTCTGAATAACTGTTTGCAATTCGCGTACCAAAAATTAATCGGAGGACAATATTTTTTAAAAAAAAACAAAAACAGGGTTTATGAACATTTCAGCATGCTTTTTTTATAATAAAAATCTCAATTAGGGGACGATCTTATATACAATAAATTCTTATGATCAGGAATTATTGCAGTTCTGCAATATATAATCTTATTAAATCTTGCAATCCTGCATATATAGTTGACCAGACAGTTCCGATGATCGTGAAATTCTAATCTGACACTGGCGAATAGATTATAATAAAGTAGTCTAATATCCCGCATTCAGGCAGATAGAGTCCCTTGTTGAATAATTTTTTAAAAAAATCAGAAAGTTTGATAAATATGGAATGATCCTTGTAAAGTATTATATCAACAAACGGAATTTTTAAAACATACTATTACAAATTCAAACAGGAGATTTAAGATGTTTCAACGAAAAAATCTATTCTCATTAGCCTTGATTGTCCTACTTGGCTTAAGCACAAGTGTTTTTGCCCAACAAAGCGATACTGTTCAACTATCTATTCAACCGGATAGTAAGATGCAGGTTAATGGGAATTCAACATTGCATAAATGGAGTGCCGATGTAAAAGAAATGAGTGGTTACTTCAAAGTGCCATCAGCTATACTTTCTTCCGATGTAAAAACAGGTCAGGAATTTTCAGAAGCTAAAATTACCGTACCTGTAGAAAAATTGGATAGCGGTGAAGGTGGAATGAATAAAAAAATGTATGGTGCCTTAAATAAAAAGAAGCATCCAAATATCACTTATTCATTGACATCAGCAAAAGTAACAGCCGTTTCTGATACATCATTCACACTTGATACCCAGGGTAATTTAACAATATCAGGTAATACAAAATCGATTGAAATGACAGTTACAGGGTACAAAACTGAGAATGGTTCACTTCGTTTCAAAGGTAAAAAAGATATGAAAATGACTGACTTTGGTGTAAATCCTCCTTCTGCACTATTCGGTACGATTAAATCGGATGATGACATCAGTGTAAGTTTTAATGTTTTAGCAAAAAGTTCAGGCTCTACAGCAATGAATAATTAATTGAGAAATTATAATCAAAAATTTTACTACAAATATTAAATTATTGATTATACATCAGATATAGTTATAAATATATCTAAAAAGACGTTACTGTCAGGGAGCAAAGAAGTAAAGCCATGACAAAAATGGGAAAAATAATCATAACACTTTTTATTGTGTTGATTGCAGGGATGCCTACCTATACATGCATTGCGCAACCGATACAAAATGACCGCTATTCTGTTCAGGATGGCAGCAAAATCTGGATCGAAGGTACAACAACGGTAACAGATTTCAGTTGCAAGTCTAACCAAATCAATGGTTATGGCTATCTGCCAGAAGATTCGGTCGAAACAATGAGTACCTCACTACCTTCAACATACAACAAAACTCACGTGCATGTTTCCATGCAAGTCAATACAATAGATTGTGGGAAAAAAAGGATGAATAAAGACATGTATAATGCCATGAAGGCTAAAAATCATCCTGTGATTAAATATGATTTACTCAATGTCAATGGTTTTGCTCCTTCGGATACATCCAAGAATTGGTTTAAAGTACTTACCACAGGCAAACTAACACTTGCCGGGAAAACTAAAGTTATAAATATGATTGTAGACGGCCAGTTGCTCCCTGATGGTCGTTTTCATGTGGAGGGCAGTAAACAAATAAAAATGACGACTTTCGGAATTGATCCACCTACACCTTTCTGGGGTCTCATAAAAACGAAAGATCAAATTACGGTACATTTCGATCTTTACGTCTCTAACAATTCTATATCAAACCAACATACCGACTAAATTTCACAAGTCACCATTATCATTTTTTATCTCAAGCTTCGTCATCTTTCTGGATAATGTTGAGGGATCTATTCCTAAAATACGGGCTGTTTCTGTACGATTTCCACCCGTTCTTTTCAGTACATTTATAATGTGATTTCTTTCATAAGCGGCAAGTGCTTCATTAAGATCATCGGTTTCAGTATTATAGTCAGAGATATTATCATCGCTCTTCATTGATGAAGGCAAGTCGGATGGAATGATATAATCTTCATTGGCTAATAAGACAGCACGTTCTATTACATTTTCAAGCTCCCTAACCTGCCCTTTCCACTTATATAACATCAATATTTTCATTACTTCATTATTGACGCCTTTTATTTCACGGTGAAACTCCCGGTTATATTTATCTATAAAGTATGAAACCAATAAAGGGATATCCTCTTTTCGCTCACTTAACTCCGGTACATTCAGTTCTATAATGTTTAAACGATAATATAAATCCTCACGAAACCGGCCTTCTTCAACTTCTTTCTCGAGATTTTTGTTTGTTGCAGATATTAGCCGTACATCAACATTGAAAGCTGAATTAGCCCCTAAAGGACGTATCTCTTTTTCCTGAATGGCCCGTAAAAGTTTTACCTGAACATTTTCAGGCAGATCACCTATTTCATCCAGAAACAGTGTTCCCCCGCTGGCAGATTTAAATACCCCGTCTTTGTTACTATCAGCGCCACTAAAAGCACCCTTCCGATATCCAAATAATTCTGATTCAAATAAATTTTCAGGTATCGCACCACAGTTAACCGGTATGAAAGGTTTATCGCTGCGATCACTATTGGCATGAATGGCACGGGCTACCAGCTCTTTACCGGTCCCACTTCTACCCGTAATCAGGACGCTCGTTACTGCTTTAGCCACCCGCTCAATCATATGATAAACATTTTTCATGGCGGTGCTTTCTCCAATAATGAAGTTGAAATTATATTTCTGATCGATCTGATCTCTCAAAAACTTATTCTCATACTCCAATTCCTTATGCCGCATTAGGTGACGAATGCGCAATATGACTTCATCAAAATCCAATGGTTTCATGATATAATCGGAAGCCCCGCTTCTCAACGAATCGACGGCTGTCTGTACCGTTGCAAAAGCTGTAATAAGAATTACCAGGGTTTTGGGAGATAATCTTCGAGTCTCTTTCAGCAATCCTATTCCATCTAACTTCGGCATACGGATATCAGTGATAAGAATATCAATATCATTCTCCATGATCATATTCAGAGCCGATTCCCCATCTCCCACTGAGACGCAATTGTATCCTTCATCTTTTAGTATCAGCGACAGAGATTCCCTGATTTCTACTTCATCATCCGCTATTAAAATTGTTCCATTCATGCATCAGGATTATTAATAGGTAACTCAATTATGAAAGTGGTGCCGTTACCCTTTTCAGATTTTACTTTAATTTGACCGTTCAAACGTGTTATAATACCGTGACTGACTGAAAGCCCCAAACCTGTACCCTTACCAACTTTTTTGGTGGTAAAAAATGGTTCGAATATTTTACCTTTTATTTCTTTAGGTATTCCCGGCCCGTTGTCCTGAACTTTAATTATAGCACTTTTCGTATTCATTTCCGTACTAATAATAATTGTTTTATTATCACTCTTTTGAATGGCATCTACCGCATTCAACAAGAGGTTAACCATTACCTGGTTAAGATGATCGGGTACCAATGTAATTTTAGGCAGTTTCTTATCGAAATCTAAATTAAAATTGACGTCACGGCATCTCGCGTCATGCTTCAGCAGGCCGACGGATGACTCAATGACCTCGTTTATTTGTGTCGACGTTGACCGTGCTATTGACGGCCTCGAGAAATCAACAAGATCCCGGACAATTTTGGTAATACGGTCAATATGTTCCCGGACTTTGCCCAAATTATCTTTTGTGAAAGACTCCTGGGTTCTTCTTTGTACCAATTGAACTAAGGAAGAAATTGAGGCAAGTGGATTCCCCACTTCATGAGCTACTCCTGCAGCCATGTGTCCGATAGCGGCTAATCGTTCAGACTGTTGTAATTGCTTTTCCTGCATTCTTGCTTCGGTTATATCACGCATTATTTGCGAACGTCCGACAATTTTTCCCTTTTCATCCTTAATTACAGTTTCTGTAAGTTGAACCAATATCCGTTTGCCGGAATTATTAAGCCTTTCCGTTTCATAATTACTTATATACCCCTTTTCCTGTACAACCGACCGGATATTATCCAGTTCATTCGTTTTCAATACATCATCGGGTATTAATACAGTAATTGGCTTACCTATAATTTTACTTTTTTTCCAATCAAAAATCACTTCTGCTCCATGATTCCAACTCCTGATAATATTATTATTATCAAGCGTTAAAATGGCATCAGCGGAACTCTCAATAATATCCCGAAATCGTTCTTCCGTTTTTTGGAGGCGATCCCTATATATGCCTCTGTAGTTATAAACGGTCCAGGCCGCCCACGTCATTAACAGCAATGATGAAATTATACCTCTGCTTACATATAGCCACCTTAATGTATTTAGAGAAATATTTTTTATTAAGAGAACCTGAAATATTTCAAATACACCAAATATTGCCGCAACTATAATTATAGAGGAGAAAAACAAATATCCGAAACGTACGTATTTCAAAAATCGGATAATTGCCTCAATAGAATATTTGCTTCTCTTGAGTTTTGATTTGTTATTTTTCCCGGTAGAACTCATACTAAAATCATAAACATATCATGTTGAATATTATATTTTGCCACTCAACATGACAATAAATTGGAGGTCAGATAAATACAGGTAGTCGATACAACAAAAAAAACGTTTAATGCTCTCTTGAAGGTACATATTTTTTATCTCTTTAATGCATTCATTTACTCACTACGCTTTCGATTGCATGTAAATATAATGCATTGTAAACATTGTCAAAATTTTTTGTTGGAAACGGGAACAAAAGAAGTTTGTAGGCTGTTACAACAACTTTATATGGTGAAATAATTAAATGTTAAATTATTTGTTCAACATGTATTTTTAAAATAATTTATTTTGTAACTTATACGTTGTAACTGAAAACTAAGATTAATTCACAAAAAAACGGATAGTCAAATAAACGGTATGATTTACCAACAACTACATATTCATGCCTCTTATACAATGCGCCAGGATATCAATTCAGCCATTCCTGCATCCTGTTGCTGTTGTTGCTGTTGTTGTTAATACCGTATCGGCTGCCCAACTTTATTAATTAGCTTAAATCTACTCCGGGTACAGCCATAGGACATTGATAAATATGTCCTCGAATTAATTCCCTTTAACACTTTTTCCGGTTTTCATTCACTTCATTAACAGATTTTGAATTATGCCAGTAACACTATCCCAAAATAATATCCTCGAAAAATATCTTACTGAGATAGGTTCTTTAATAGGAAATACACCGTTATTCCCATTACACCGTTTTTCACATAATAAAAATGTAAAGATATTTGCTAAAATAGAATGGGAACAATTTGGTGGCAGTGTAAAATCAAGGGCTGCATATAATATTATTAAACAAGCCGTTTACAGTGGAAACTTAAATCCGGATAACAGGTTACTCGATGCAACAAGTGGAAATACTGGTATTGCTTACGCTCATATAGGAGCTTTTACAGGCATACCTGTCACTCTATTTATGCCTGAAAATGCATCCAAAGAAAGGAAATCGCTTCTGAAGGCGTTAGGCGCCGATCTTAGATTTACATCCCGGTTTGGCGGAACAGATGAGGCACAGGATGAAGCACTGGCTCTATATGAATCAAACAGGGATCAATACTTTTACGCCGATCAATATAACAATGAGAATAACTGGAAGGCCCATTATCACACTACAGCCAATGAAATAATAGATCAGACTAATGGCCAATTGACACATTTCGTAAGCGGTTTGGGAACGACCGGTACATTTACAGGTACTGGCAGGCGTCTTAAAGAATATAATCCATCAATAAAACTTATAGCATTACAACCCGAAACAGCTTTACACGGAATGGAAGGTTGGAAACATCTTGAAACGGCGCTAGTACCCGGTATTTTTGATGATTCCGTAGCCGATGATATCAAATTGATTAATACCACCCATGCTTATGATATGATTAAGCATGCAGCCAGGGAAACAGGATTGTTACTGAGTCCGTCATCAGCTGCGAATCTCGCAGGAGCTATTCAAATAGCCGATGAAATAAATGAGGGAGTTATTGTTACCGTATTTCCCGACAATGCAGATAAATACAGTGATGTTTTAAATAAAATTGTTCAATAAAAATGAAACGAATGCCAGAAGTTACTATTACACAGGAAGTATCCGATTTTATGGAGAAACACGCCGAAGAAACCTATAACAACGAGTGCTGTGGATTTCTATACGGACATGAAAATGACGCACGGAAGATTACGCTTGCACAACGTGTGGAGAATACAAAAGACGGAGACAAGAGACGTCGTTTTAAAATAGATCCCGATGATTACAGAAAGGCAGAGTTATTTGCCGTTCAAAATAACCTGGATTTACTGGGTGTATATCACTCACATCCCGATCATCCGGCCCGTCCATCGGAACATGACCGAAAACAGGCAGTACCATTTTTCTCCTATATCATTTTATCCGTCATGAGCGGTAAAACAGCCGCTATAACATCATGGCAATTAAATGATGATCATCAATTTGAAGAAGAAGAAATTAAAACACTACAAACAAAATCATTATAAAATAGTTACAACAATTATGGCAAAGATTATTATTCCTACACCACTTAGAAAATTCACTGACAGATCTAACAGTTTTGAGACTTCATCAAATACGGTGGTTAAGTCACTTGAAAACCTGGTCGAGGAATATCCTGACCTTAAGAAACATCTATTTGACGATGAGGATAATGTACGTTCATTCATCAAAATTTATGTTGGTGACGATGAAATTGATCCGTTGAACAATGGAGAGACTTCAGTGGACGAAGATACAATCATTAGTATTGTTCCGGCAATCGCCGGAGGCTCAATCAACTGATAATAACAATCACTATAGAATGGATGACTAAAAGCTTTTAATACTATGTATAACGGACAACAAATTAAATCAAACGGCAATATTTCTTTTGATAAAAAAGAATTAGCTCATTATAACCGCCATCTTATTATACCCGAATTCGGGATGGAAGGTCAGCAAAAATTAAAATCGGCAAAAGTTTTGGTGGTAGGTACAGGTGGTTTGGGAAGTCCCTTACTTCAGTATCTTGCGGCAGCTGGCGTTGGCACCATTGGTATTCTCGATTTTGATATTGTTGAAGAGAGCAACCTGCACCGACAGGTATTATTTGGTATTTCTGATGTCGGCAAGCCGAAAGTGGAAGCAGCTAAACATAAACTTAGTGAGATAAATCCCCATATCGATATTCATGTGCACAACGTCCGGTTAACATCAGAAAATGCTTTGGATATTATAAAGGACTACGACGTTGTTGCTGACGGAACAGATAATTTCCCAACACGATACCTGGTGAATGACGCCTGTGTATTTTTAGATAAACCTAATATTTATGCTTCCATTTTTCAGTTTGAAGGACAAGTATCCGTTTTTAATTACGTCGATTCAAATGGTGAACGGGGACCCAATTATCGCGACCTGTTTCCAACTCCTCCTCCTCCCGGCCTTGTACCAAGTTGTGCCGAAGCCGGTGTGCTCGGAGTATTACCGGGCATCATAGGGAGTATTCAAGCCAATGAAGTCATTAAAGTCATAACCGATGTCGGGGATCCTCTTGCCGGCAGGTTATTTTTATTTGATGCCTTAAGTTTTATTACAAGGACTGTAAAAGTTAAAAAACGGTCTGATAATCCACTTACAGGTGATCATCCTACACAAACAGAATTAATTGATTATCAGGAATTTTGCGGAATCCCGGATGACGAGAATGGTAATAATGACATAAATGAAATAACCGTTCAGGAATTTAAGGATAAACTGGATAATGGTGTAGATATTCAAATAATTGATGTACGCGAACCCTATGAATACGAGATATCCAATCTGGGTGGCGAATTAATACCGTTAAATACCATATTAGAGCAACACGAGAAGATATCCAGAGATAAACCCGTCGTTGTGCATTGTAAAGCCGGTGTACGAAGTGCAAGAGCCATCCGCCAATTAAATGAAAGTTATGGATTTGATAATCTTTATAATCTAAAAGGTGGTATTATCGAATATGCCAAACAGGTGGATGAAACGGTACCACAGTATTAAAGGATCCAACTAGTAAACTGAGATGGAAAACAGACAATTATGGTGATCAATGAACAACAGGTTAGTTGCGGTTAATAAGAATACTGTATTGTAGCCCAAAGTTATATGGTAATTCTAATGTAATCGCTGAATTTCGTTTTCTTTTAAAATCTATCACGTTATCATTCTATATGTATGTATAGGAGGTTTCCGGACTTGGGAAATCACAATAAAATATATGTCAGTTTGAGACAAATTTCGGGGTACTTTGAGGCGAATAGTGGTTCCTTTTAACAAAATGAGTGCGGAATATGGCCAAATCTAACGAGATTGCAGAAGTTTTATTTAAGTCCGGCAAACTCATAGCGTTGTACCATTGATTTCTTAGCCTCTTAGCCATGAGTATGCCCCGAAAAAATATACACCGGTAGTGTGCTGTCAATGGTGATATATAATCTTTTTATGATAGAATTTTAGAAGATGTAGAGAGTTTTTTCAGGAATTCTTCCTCAAGCTTTATAATAAAGATGGGTAGAATTCCTGAATGCTACCCTTTTATACTACCAATTGTTGACGAGTACCATTTAAATAAATTGATATTCCCTTTAATAATAAATACCTGATTTAGTGAATATAATTTAGATCGGTTCTATATTTCGATAATAACTTAAAATGTTTTATATTTCATGATTGTAGAATCGGAATGAAAAACAAAGAAATGACCAGGGACTGAATCGTATAATTTATTTAAATTCTAATACTTACATTGCTAGTAAGTAATACAATAAGCAATTAGTAATATTTCATTCCAGAATATTTATCTCGCAGACCAGTCTTATTCCATTACAACAGAGATTATCAATGGATATTATAATACCAGAAAAAAATAACGAAGAATTTGAAACCCGAAATAAAGCGGAGGTTCTTGAAGAATTAGAACCTCAAGTCGAGAAATTAATGGAAAATCATAAAAAAAAGCGAAAGCTATGGTTTGCCAGTGATTTTCTACCCGCGAACGAAAAAATGGATGACAATGAAGAAAATGTCATTAGTAAACTCCGCGAGAGAGCACGGGGGATTGCTGATTCTGTCAGGGTTTCATTAGTTTTAAATCTTATTACGGAAGAAGGTTTACCCCATTTCCATCGATTACTCTCAACCTACCTCGGTGATAATAGCGTCTGGAAAAAATGGAATTTCATGTGGACGGCTGAAGAAGACCGCCATGGGTGCATATTAAGAGATTATGCAAGGGATTCCAGGTTATTCAAATTCCGGCACGTGGAAATGTTACAATATGCATACCAGGAATCTGGTTTTATTCCTTCATGGGACAGTGATCCCTATCGTGTATTTGTATACACTACTTTACAGGAACGTGCCACACAATACTCACATCGAAATACAGGTAAAGTAGCAGGCGGTGACGAACCCCTGCTTCAAGGGATATTACGAAGTGTAGCCGCTGATGAAGCTAAACACTTTACTTTTTATAGAAATGTGTTTAAACACATCCTTGAAATCGATCCAAACAGGGCTTTAAAATCCGCATTAGCCATTTTACCAAGTATTGAAATGCCGGGTCATTCAATGCCAAAATTTGGAGAAATGGCTGATATTGTGAGGAGGATAGGTATCTATGGACCATGGGATTACAAGAAAATAGTGGAAGAAGCCATAGAATTTTGGAATATCGAAGTCATGACCGGGTTGAATGAGGTTGGCAGAAAAGCCCAGGAAAAAATAATGCGTTTGCCTGAACGGTTGGAAAAAGTAGCTAAGTATATCGAACACAAAACAAATCAAAAATCATTTTCCTTCGATTTTATTTATGGCAGACAATTTTCTCTTTAAGAAGTATTTAAAAAAATAATTTCTAAACCTGCATGATTATTAAACTTTTATGCAGGTTTTTTTTTGCTCATTACTCTCATTTTTTAAAAATCACTTATAAAGCTAAAATAAATGCATTTCCTGGTCTATTCTTTATGAATAACCCTTACGCATTAATTAAATATTATTGTTCAGGAGAATGTTAACAGCTTAAATTTGCTGATTGTTATTTTTTTACAATACTCCTTTGAACATCGTATATTTGAACCCATTTTCCATTTTAACTGTCGATTAATGACCACTATTACTATCATTGCGGTTGTAT
>Ga0102944_1002009_pt1 | contig 12436 bp, 11 predicted proteins | sample SalPonD_shore_MG_FD_78172 | JGI IMG/M metagenome (GOLD analysis project Ga0102944, IMG submission 78172) | Salt pond soil microbial communities from South San Francisco under conditions of wetland restoration - Salt Pond MetaG... | ecosystem: Environmental > Aquatic > Marine > Intertidal zone >... | reverse complement strand
CGACGCTGCAGCGCACGCAACACGGATCCGCGCGACGCCGCCTGACATCGACGAGCTGACCGGCAGGAACGAACGCCCGGATGGTTCCGGGGGAAGTCTACGGAATTCCTTTCCAGCCTGACCTGGCAGCCGCGGCGGCCCCCAGGCTTCGCGCTGGAGCGCACCGACGACAACGCAAGTTCAGCATACGGTCCCGGGATGCCTCTCCGGGCCCGCTGCGCGTGGCTGTTAGCGACTCCGCCGGGCGCCTGCGTATGCTTTGGCGGTTCGGCAGCGACCCGGTCATCTGGACGCCGGCCGTGGCCGCCTGCATTTCGCCGGACCTTTCAGCATTTCGCGGTGGTTGCCAGCCCCGCCGGGACAACGATGCCTCCACCATCCGCGGCCATGGGGCCGCAAGTTGACACTGAGCGATCGGCCGATGGCTGAGATGCCCGACAATGTCACCGACCGTACCGCGGGCCCGTGGGGGTGGATTTCCAGTCTCGCCGACGCCGCGTTTCCATCCGCGCCGGGCGCTGGTCTTTCGCGCGTCTTGGGCATCCTGGGGCTGAGCATGCTCGCGCTCAGCCTGGCAAGCTCGCGGGCCGGGCAGAACATCGCGGTTGCCTTCATGCTGCTTGGCTTGTTGCCGAACGCCCGGCGCGCATGGGCCGACCTTTGGCCCGACCCGGTCTTCCGCTTGATCCTTTTGTGGGTAGCGTACGTGGTGGTGCGCGCGGTCGTGGCGGCGGTGCAAATGCCGGAGCTGGCCGGCGCGCAGATCGGCTCCCTCGGGTTCTATGCGCGCCTGCTCTACATCCCGCTGGTCGGCTGGTGGCTCGGGCGCAGCCCTGTTTCGGTCAAGGCGCTGGGCTTGCTTGTGCTAATCGGCCTTCTTGTCGGCGTGGGAATCAACCTCGACTGGCAGCATCCAATCGCCTTCCTGCAGCTCGGCCCCGGGCACCTCGGCGGGCGCAAGGGCTTTGGCATGAACCCGGAGCATACCAGCCTGGTCAGTGTCCTCGTGCTCGCCGGCATGATTGCCTATGCACGCGAGTGGATTGGTCCGGGGGGTCAGCCACGCGGCTTGTGGGTCCTGCGTGCGCTGGCTTGGGTGGTGGTGACCGCCCTGGTCTTCCAGGTGCTGATCGTCTCACAGACGCGCGCCGCCTGGCTGGCCGGTCTCATCGTCGGCTTGTCCGCGGCCGGCGTGTACGCCTGGCGCGGTCTGCGTGCGGAGCCTCCCCGCCGCCGGAGGACCCTGGCCGTGCTGGGGATCGCCGTGCTCGGGCTGGGGCTGGTGTTGACGGTGAATTCGAGCAGCGTGGTCAAGCGGATGACCCAGGATGCCGGCACCTACCGGGAGATCGTCCACGGGCGTTTCAACCAGATTCAGAATATGGATGTCGGCGCAAGGGTCTACCTGTGGCGCTGGGCGATTCGGAAATGGCGGCAGCGCCCGGTGTTCGGCTGGGGACCGGGCAGCCGGCGCTCGATGATCTCGAATTCGAACTTGCCGAAGTTCATCCGGGAGCACCTGGGCCACGTGCACAACAGCTACCTCGAGGTCGCCTTCGCCCTGGGACTCGTGGGCGTCACCTTGTACCTGCTGGTCTGGGGACTGCTGCTGCGCCGGTTGTGGCATGGCATGCGGAGCAAGCAGCTTCCATCCCCGCCCGGGGGCTTGCTGCTGGCCGCGGTCGCCTTGTTCGCGCTGGCTTCAGGCGCCGAGGCGTATGTGGTGGTCGAGATCGGATGGACGCTCACCGCCTTGCTGGGGGGCGCCATGTTCGCCGTTCGCGGTGCGCGTCGTGACGCTCCCCGTGCCACCCGGGTGTGATCCTTGCGGCGCGGTGGATCCGGGCCGGCAGGTCTCCGGGGACTGCGGCCGATCGGGACCCTCCATGGCCCTTCGTCGGCAACTCCTGCGTCGTCGGCGGATGCACGCTGGTTTCTGAGCTGGGACGTTGACCGCTGCGATTCATCGTTGGCAGAAGGCCGGGGAGTCCCCCCGAAAATGTCGCGCCCTCCAAGTCTCGGCGGGCCGGGGGCACCTTTCCCCGGATCTCGGTGCAATGGCTCTTAGCGACGGCTACGGTCGCTCCCGGCGGTGATCCAATTTCGGGACGAGCGGGGCAAGAACTACGTACGCTCTCGCTGGAATTTCCCCTGCCCAACGTGGCAAGAGCTTTGGATACGGTCTCCGGAATCGTTCAGCTAGAATCCCCGCATGTCTCCAGCTTCCCGTGCATACAAGGGCCGCATCGCCGCTCTCGCTCCGCGTTCGGGCGAATGGATGCGGCTCGCCTTCCCGTCGGTCCCGGTCACCGGACCGTCCGGCGCGGTCGGGCTGCTGGGGCTGTTCTTCCTCTCCCTCGGCCTGGCCAGCTCGCTTGCGGCGCAAAACATCGGCGTCGGGCTGATGCTGCTCGCGCTGCTGTGGAACGGGCGGCGCGCCTGGCGCGACCTCTGGTCGGATCGCGTCTTCCGGTTCATCCTGCTGTGGCTCGGATACGTCATCGCGCTCGCCATCTGGGCCGCGCTGGAAGCGCCGGTGCCGGCCGGCGCCCAGCTCGAAGGGCTGCGTTTTTACGGACGGATCCTGTACGTCCCGCTGGTGGGCTGGTGGATCGGGAGGGATCCCCGGTCGTTCCGGTCCGTCGCCCTGCTGGTGCTCGTCGGGCTGCTGATCGCGGTGGGCATGCACCTCGACTGGCATCGGCCAGTCGCCTCCCTGAGCCTGGCGAGCGGCACCCGGTCGCATCGCTCCGGGTTTGGCCTCAACCCCGAGCATATGGGCCTGATCGCCGTGTCAGTGCTGTTCGGCCTGGTGGCCTTCGCCCGCGGGTGGATCGGTTCCCTGCACCAGCCGCGGTGGTTGCTGCTGCTCCGGTCGCTCGCCTGGCTCGCACTCCTCGCGCTGACCTTCCAGGTCCTGATCGTGAGCGGCACCCGGGCCGACTGGCTCGCCGGGCTCCTGGTCGGCCTGGCGGGTGCCGCGGTGTACGTCTGGCGGCAGCTCAGAGGCGGAGGTCGACGCCGGTGGCTTTCGGCCGGCCTGGTCGTTGCCGGCGTGCTCGCCGTCGGGGTCGGCGTCGGTGCGAACATGCAGGGCGTGGCCGCACGGATGACGGAGGATTCCGGGACCTTCGCGAAGATCCTCCACGGCCGGTACGGGCAGATCCACAGCATCGACATCGGCAGCCGTTTCTATCTCTGGCGCTGGGGCATCCGCAAGTGGACGCAGCGCCCGGTGTTCGGCTGGGGACCGGGCAGCCGCAAGCCGATGCTGGTCCACTCCGATGTTCCAAAATACGTGACGAGTCACCTGAAGCACCTGCACAACACCTATTTGGAGCTGCTGTTCGGCCAGGGGGTCGTCGGATTCCTCCTTTTCGCGGGGCTATGGGGGCTGCTCGCGGTTCGTGTCCGGCGACGCATCGCGGAGCGTGCCATCCCCCCGACAACGGGCTGGTTGCTGCTGTCGCTGTTGGCGGTGTTCGCACTCGCGAGCGGTGTCGAATCCTACGTGGTCGTGCAGCTCGGCTGGAGCTACATGGCGTTGCTGGGCGGGGCGATGTTCGCGCTGGGTCAGAATCACGGTCCAGCGCATTTGTCGCGACCAATCAACGAACGCACAAGTGCCGTCGGCTAACCGCAAACGGGACCAAACCGGCAAAGGATCAAGTCGGCATCAGCACGGCAGTGACCTGTCCGCACCGGAAATGGACCGGCGCCGCTGCAAATCCGGCTGCAGGCGGCCCGAAGCGCTTATGAACGGTGCGTAGAGCATGAGGGTGGATTTTCCTGTCTGCGGCGCGCAGAAAGCCGGGACAGCTGACCCACTTTCGGGACGAGGGGACAAGGGCTGCGTTCGCTCTCGCTGGAATCTCCGCTGCCCGCCGTGGCAAGGGTTTCGGATACGTTCCCGGAATTCCAGGCCGGATCGGACGGCGCGAGCGAGCTTTGAGGTTCTGCGCGTCGCCTGGTTCGGCCGACCCGGGAAGCCACCGATCGGGAGGACATCGACCGGCTCCCCGCTGATGGTGACGACGCCTTGGTCTGGCCCTGGATCATCTCTTGACATCCATTGAACCGGACCGGAGCGAGCGCCGTGTCGAGTACGCGAAGGGAGCCGACATGATCGCGACCGACGGGGCCGGGATTGGTCCTTGTCGTCGGGTAACAACAGGTGCAATATTCGCGACACGAGGATGCTTGCATAATTGAAATCCGGCCCCGCGCCGCTTCGGGCTCCCGGACCGCTGCGGCGTATGCAGGCAACCACGAGCTCCGCCGGGGTATCGTATGAAACACAGATCGGATGTCCCGCCCGCAACCCGGATGCGGGGCCGCCGCCCATACCAGGGATGCGGCAAAGCAGAAGGTGGCACTAGCGGCGGTAACCGGCCAGAGTCAAACGCTTCCGTGCATGCGTACGGTGTGCCGTCCTTGATCGGGGAACAACAGGGGGAGGGGTTGTCGCTCCCGCCTGCCGGCCTGCAGGGTGGGGGAATCGTGGATCGAGCGTCATGATCTACCTGCTGGCGTTTGTCTGCACCCTGGGTCTTGTAGGGGCCCTGGTGCCGGTCGCGCATTTCGCCGGCCTGATGGATCATCCGCGGGACCACAAGATCCACATCCGCCCGACGCCGGTCGTCGGCGGGCTGGCGATGGCCCTGAGCTGTATCGCCTTTTTCGGCTGGCCGGGTGGCCCGATCGGCCGGATGCCCGAGGCCTATATCTGGAGCTCCCTGCTGCTGCTCCTGCAGGGCATGATCGATGACCGCCGTTCGCTCAGCGCCGGGGCACGTTTCGTCGGCCAGCTTACGGCCGCCTCCATCGTGGTGTTCGCGGGTGGGGTCCAGGTCCATTCCCTGGGTGACCTGCTGGGTTTTGGGGCCATTAATCTGGGTTGGGCCGCGGGCCCGTTCACGCTGTTTGCGATCGTCGGGTTCATCAACGCCTTCAACATGATCGACGGGGCGGACGGCCTCGCCGGATCCATGATCCTGACGATCGGCGCCCTGCTGCTTGGCGCATCCTGGTGGTCCGGGTATACGGCCCTGGTCCCCGAGATCGCGGTCCTGATCGCCTCCGCCGCGGGCTTTTTGGCCTGGAACCTGCGGGTGCCGGGGAGGACTCAGGCCCGCGTGTTCCTGGGCGATGCCGGCAGCACCTGGGCGGGATTCACGCTCGCCTGTCTGACGATCCTGATCACGCAGCGCTCGCAGGGAGTGCTCAGCCCGATGGTGGCGATCTGGATACTCGCGGTGCCCGTGTTCGACTCGGTGAGCCTGATGTTGCAGCGCTGGGGGAACGGGAGGTCTCCGTTCTCCGCGGACAACGAGCATCTGCACCATCTGCTCGTCGGCCGGGGACTGTCGGTCAACGCCGTGGTCGGGGTCACCGTGTGCCTCGCCAGTCTGCTCGGGCTGGTCGGTCTGTGGCTGGACGGCCTGCGGGTTCCGGAGGTCGTGTCGGCCCTGCTCGGTCTGGCGGTGTTCATGGTGTATCACCGCACCACGCGGCGGCTGGTCCGGGACCCGGAATGGTCGGTGTGACCGGCACGACTGGGGCAGCAGCCGCCGTTCGGCTACTGTCCCGGGATTTCTGGCGACGGATAACGCCACATGGCGCAGATACCGGAATTTGACGTGGATCGGTCTCTTGCCGGGGAAGCTCCGCTTTGCGTTGATCTCGATGGAACGCTTATCCGATCGGACGTGTTGGTCGAGTCACTTGCGGTGCTGCTCAAGCGACGGCCACTTCTGCTGCTCTGGCTTCCGCTCTGGGCGCTACGAGGCAGGGCTTACCTGAAGGAACAGCTTGGGAAACGGGTCGAAATAGACCCGTCGGTGCTACCGTATCGGGACGAGGTGCTCGAGTACTTGCTTGCCGAACGGCGCTCCGGGCGGACCGTCGTGCTGGCAACCGCGGCACATACGTCGATCGCGCATAAGGTCGCGTCTGAACTTGAGATTTTCGATGACGTCCTGGCGACAGAAGCAAAGGAAAACCTGTCCGGGCAGATTAAGGCGGAACGGCTTGCCGAACGATTCGGGGTCGGCGGCTACGACTACATCGGAGATTCACGGAAGGATCTGCCGGTCTGGAGACTCGCTCGCCGGGCCATATTGGCCGGGCCTAATGCGCGGACGCGGCGGCAAGCGGTGCGGCACAGGAACGTGACCCATGTGTTTGATGTTCGGGCCGGGGCCGTGGAGAGCATTTGGCACGCCCTGCGGGCTCTCCGACCCTACCAGTGGGTAAAAAACCTGCTTCTCTTTGTCCCCCTGGTCCTCGCCCATAGGCTCTTCGATCCGGCTGCGGCCGGATCCGCCGCACTTGCATTCGCGATGTTCAGCCTGGCGGCATCGAGCACTTATCTCCTCAACGACCTGCTCGATCTCGAGGCGGACCGGAGGCATGAACGCAAGCGGAATCGCCCTCTCGCGTCGGGACGCCTCAGCCTGCTGGCGGGAATGGGCCTCGTCCCGGTGCTGCTCGGATGTTCATTGGCGCTGACGTGGTGGCTTTTGCCCGCTGCGTTCCTGGGCGTTCTCTGCATCTACGTCTTGCTCACGCTCGCCTACTCGTTCCACTTCAAGCAGCGGGTTCTCATCGACGTGGTTCTGCTGGGAGGGTTGTATACACTGCGCATTATTGCTGGCGCCACCGCCATTGCCGTCCCGATGTCGTTCTGGCTGCTCGCCTTCTCGCTGTTCTTCTTCTTCAGCCTGGCGCTTCTGAAACGGTACTCCGAACTTCTGGCCGTTGCCTCAAACGGTGGGACGAAACTCCATGGTCGTGGCTACGAGCCGGACGATATTCCCCTGCTGATCGGTTTCGGTGTCGCGAGCGGTTACACGGCGGTGTTGGTTCTGGCCCTGTACATCAACAGCTCGGCGGTGCGAGCCCTGTATGCCGATCCGCAGATCCTCTGGCTGCTGTGCCCGGTCTTCCTGTACTGGATCAGCCGCGCGTGGCTGCTGGCGCACCGGGGCCAGATGCATGACGACCCGGTACTGTTCGCGATCAAGGACAAGGTAAGCGTCGGGATCGCGGCCGTGTGTGCGCTGATACTCCTGCTCGCCCTATGAGGGAGGGTCGCTACGGGTCCTGGGGACGCTATCCGAGGCGGCCGCAGCAGGCGGTGAGTATGCGCTGGCGGGACCGGGTGCCCGACGGTTTGTTCGCGGAGGGCAGCGTGCTTCCCTTCGGGAACGGCCGCAGCTATGGCGATTCCTGCCTGAACTCGGCCGGCTACCTGCTGGATGCGCGCGGCCTGGACCGCTTCATCCGCTTCGACCCGGTCGAGGGGACGCTCGCCTGCGAGGCGGGTGTGCTGCTGTCCGAAATCCTGGATCTGGTCGTGCCGCGGGGCTGGTTCCTCCCGGTAACTCCCGGGACCGCCCACGTCACGGTGGGCGGGGCGATCGCCAATGACGTGCATGGTAAGAACCACCATCGTACCGGCACGTTCGGCTGCCATGTCCGTCGCCTGGAGCTGCTGCGCTCTGAAGGGACCAGACATCTCTGCTCGAGGACGGAGAACGCCGATCTGTTCCGCGCGACGGTCGGGGGACTCGGGCTGACCGGCCTGATTCTCTGGGCCGAGCTGAGCCTGCGCCCAGTCGCCTCCGAGGCCATGGAGGTTCGGACCACGCGATTCGGAAACCTGGAAGAGTTTGCCGCCCTCTCGGCCCAGGCGGACCAGGACCACGAGTACACGGTGGCCTGGGTCGACTGTCTCGCGAGGGGCGACTCGCTGGGGCGTGGGCTGTTCATGGCGGGAGACCATGCCGCGGGCAACAGCGTGCCGCGGATCAAACCGCGGCTGGACATGCCCGTTGACCCGCCGTTTCCACTGGTGAACGGCCTGAGCCTGCGCCTGTTCAACCTGCTGTATTACCACCGCCCGGTTTCGCGGGGGCTGCACAGGCAGCATTATCGCGATTTTCTGTATCCGCTGGACCGCATCAGCCGCTGGAACCGCATGTACGGCCGCCGGGGATTCATGCAATACCAGTGCGTGGTGCCACGGAAGTCCGGGACGGACGTGATCGGGGAGCTGCTGGGGCAAATTTCCGCATCCGGCACCGGCTCCTTCCTCACCGTGCTGAAGGTGTTCGGTGACATCGAGTCCCCCGGCACGCTGTCCTTTCCGCGACCGGGGCTTACGCTGGCTCTGGATTTCCCGAACCGGGGCAAGCGGACGCTGGATCTCCTTGACGACCTGGACCGGGTCGTCGTCGACGCGGGCGGCGCGGTATATCCCGCGAAGGATGCCCGCATGTCGTCGAATGCCTTCAAGAGCTACTTCCCGCGGTGGCTGGAGTTCGAGGAGTTTGTCGATCCTGGCTTTTCTTCCGATCTGTGGCGCAGGGTCGCCGGAGGGGGAGGATGAGAAAGATACTGATTGTCGGCGCGACCTCGGCCATTGCGGAGGCAACGGCGCGCTTGTTCGCCAGGCAGGGGGATTGCCTGTTCCTAGTTGCCCGCGACGAGGCGCGCCTCGTCGCCGTTGCCGAGAACCTGCGGGTACGTGGTGCCACGGAGGTAGGGCAGGCGACCCTGGATCTGTGCGAAACGGACCGGCATGAGCAAGTCGTTGCGGAAGCAGTTCAGTTTTTGGAAGGCCTCGATACCGTGCTGATCGCGCATGGAACGCTGTCGGACCAGAAGGCCTGCGAGGCATCGTGGCAGAGAACGCGCCAGGAGCTGGAAATCAATCTTCTCAGTACCCTGAGCTTGCTGACTATCCTCGCCAACAGGTTCGAGGTACAAGGGTATGGTGCCCTGGCGGTGATTTCGTCGGTAGCCGGAGACCGCGGGCGCCAGAGCAATTATATCTACGGAACGGGGAAAGGAGCGCTGAATATCTTTCTCCAGGGCCTGCGAAACCGACTTCACCGAAGCGGTGTTCGTGTTCTCACAATTAAGCCGGGTTTCGTGGATACACCGATGACGGCCGGTATTCCAAAAGGAGCGTTGTGGGCCACGCCGGAACGCGTTGCTCACACGATCAAGAATGCGATCGAGAGAAAGCGTGACGTAATCTATGTGCCCTGGTTCTGGCGGTGGATCATGGGAATAATCCGCACCATTCCGGAAACGGTATTCAAGCGCCTGTCTTTCTAGCGCCAGGTTCCAGGACAGGTGACTTTAATAAGCGAGTCGCCGGCAGTGTGCGTACCGGTGCCAAGACCGGCTTCACGCGTCCGAAGACGATGGGGCATCGCCGGTTTCGCGGAACGAAATGTACTTGTGGCCAAAAAAACTCGTGAACACGGGGAATATGATGCCGATGAGGTTCGCGATCGCTTTGTCGTGCTGGTGCAGGCCAATGGCGGGAAAGACCTGGTAGGCGAGTCCTACGCTAATGATCCAGGTCTGGGCAAAGGCCAGCAGGTTTACGACGCCGAACAGTACTGCTGAATGTGCGGTGGGACGGGACGCACGGCGGAAGACGAATAGCTTTGCCAGGGTGAAGGCGGTCACCATCCCCGTGAGGTAGGCCAGCGCAACCGCGACCGGGAACGTGACGAGCAGGTTGTACAGAAATCGGCTGGAGAAGTTGATCGCGGCGGCTGTCCCGCCGGTCATCAGGAATGTAGCAAATTGCCGAGTAAAAAAAATACGCATCATGACGCTCGCAGCATGCGAGCAATTTCACGCCCGAGCCGGACGCTTTCCGATATTCCGCGATCCTGCGGGTAATAATAGGATGTGTCGGCAACGAACAGGCCGTCGATTGGCAGATTGATGGGCGGAAGTGTGTCCAGATAACCGGGACCACAGATCGGCTGCGCGCGGCGCAGCCGGTGAACGCGAAGTCCGAGGATGTCCGATTCCTGGAGGCCTGGATTGATCTTCTGGAGGTAGCGCCGGACCTTGTCAGCGAAGACGTTGTCGCTGTCCTGGAATTTGGGGTGTTCTCCGGGCATATAAAACGGCACGTAGGTCACGTGAACGGGCAGACTCCGAAGATTGGAAAACTCCACCACCCCCGGGATATCCATATCCGGATCATTGATGTTGAGCCAGAATTTGTCGGTGACGGGCTTGGCAGTTTTCACTATCGCGCAAACGACGCCGATGTTCCTCAGGGCCTTGTATTTCTCCAGTACCGCCACTGGAAGGTCAGGGATCATTTTCGGGATAAATGGCACCGGGACAGTACTGACAACGGCATCGTATGCCCTGAATTCGCCGTTGACCCTGATTCCCGTAACCTTCTCGCCGGAATGCAGCACGCGTTCCACAGGACTGCCCAGATTGATCTTCCCGCCAGCGCTTTCAATCGCCGAACGAAGGGCGTCGAGGAGAGTATCCGATCCTCCCTGGATATGCCCGGTCTTCTCGCGCATAAGGCTGTAGCGTGATGTTCCGACACGCTTGATCCGTGTCCAGATCCAGGCGGCTGACAGGGAGTTCGCGTAATCGTAGAACTTCAGGTCGAAGAGCTTGCGCCAGAGTACTTCGTACGCGCGGTCTCCCACCCACTTACGGATCCAGTTCGTTGCCTCGATGCGGTCGAGCGGTTTCCAGTTCTTTCGCTTCGAGGAAAGATACGCGTGGGCCCCGTAACGGATCTTACTGACAAGGTCCAGGTCGGGGAATCGGAGAAGGGCGACAGGATTGCCCCAGGGGTGCACTTCTCCCCGGTAGAAGTACCCCATCCGGGTCTCCTTCCAGACGACGGCGTCCGGAAGTCCGAGCTCTTCCAGTAACTCGAACATCGGGTGGTCGCCATCACACACGAAATGGTAGTAGCGCTCGATCGGCAGTCCGTCGAAGTCAAACGAGGCCGACATCCCGCCGATCCGGTCGTCAGCCTCAAAGACCTCCACTTCGTGCCCTTCCTGCAAGGACTGATACGCGACCGCGAGACCCATCGGTCCTGCGCCAACCACAGCAACTTTCCGTGACCCGCCCATGGTGCTAATTCAGAACTCCAGCTCGACTTGGCTATACGTCGGATCGAGGAATGTTTCCCTGATCGCCTGCCTAAAGGGGGTCGGGGTAACGCCAAAGATCTCGGGCCAATCGTCGGAGTCAAACTCGTCTCCCGCCACGAGCGCCCGCAGCTGATCCGTGGTGAAGGGCGGATTGCTATCGAAAAGGGCCCAGGTGCGCAAGAGGCCATCGAACAGCCAATACGGGATACGGACAATGGGTGTCCTAACACCGAGTGTGTCCCGTATGGTTCGAATGATATCGATGTAGTCAATCTGCTCAGTCCCGGTGATGTTGTAAGGTCCCCCGACCAAGCGGTTCGCCACACATTTCACGATTACGTCACAAAAGTCCCGTACGTACAGCGGCTGGCGCATATACCTACCATGTCCCGGAATGGGAAACGCGGGAACCTTGCGCATGAATCGCGCCAGCCATCCGAGGTGCTTGCGGTCGAACCAGCCGAACATCAGCGTTGGTCGCAGGACGACATTCGCCAGGCCGCTTGTCAGTACCATCTGTTCCTGTTCGCGTTTCGTACGCGTGTAGTCGTCCTCGGCCACTGAGTTGACGACTGAGGAGCTGACGTGAATCAAGTGCGGGGCGGAGTGACGTCTCATCGCCTCCAGAACCAGATCCGTCGTGTCGATCGTATTCCGCTCGAACAGGGACCGGTGCTTTGCGCCGATCTGAGCCTGCAGCATGACCACGGTGTCTGCGTGCGCAAGGTCATCCATCCAGGCACCCGGAACGGCGAGGTCGACCTCCCGCACGATTACATCCGGGTGTCGCGCCGAAATGAGTGACAGGTTGTGCGCATGCTTGTCGAGGACGGTGATGTGCGAATAACCGCGCTGCTTCAGGCTGAGCACAAGGTTTTGTCCGACAAGGCCGGCTCCGCCCGATAGTAGCATCTTACGTACAGGTTCTTTGGTCGACGTCACGGGTTCTCCTGGCAATGACTCGAAAACCGGGCCGCGCGCGTTTTGACGCGGTACGGCCTGGTGCTGCTCCGGGATCTTTGCGATGGCAGCCGTGGAGCGTTCTTAGCCCAGCCTTTCGCGAGGACGCAACAAGGGTTTCACGTAGAGCTACGAGTCGGAATTGTCCCGGGCGTGTCCCGGGGTGCCGAGTACTCGGGCAGGGCTGCTGATCCCCAATTGGTGCACGACGCCTAGCCCTTAAACCACAAGGCGCTCTATTCACGAGGAGTTTGCGTGCGCTGGCAAAATCTAGGCCTGTACGAACTGACCTCAAGCCTGTCTCTCCACAGAGGAAACGTAAGTGCGTTCAGTGGCCACCGCGATGGCTTCGGGTATTATAAACAGGCGCGAGGGTTGGCTTCCGTCCTTGTCTGTTTTATCCGTCCCCCCGGCGGCCACCTTAAATTCCCCCATCCGTGGCCGGGTCAAAATCCCCCACCGGACAGCAGCGGGACGCGAACGATTTACGCGCTTTGAGCGCGCTTTGCAAGTCGAGCGGCGGCCTCTTT
>Ga0102944_1002006_pt1 | contig 12441 bp, 10 predicted proteins | sample SalPonD_shore_MG_FD_78172 | JGI IMG/M metagenome (GOLD analysis project Ga0102944, IMG submission 78172) | Salt pond soil microbial communities from South San Francisco under conditions of wetland restoration - Salt Pond MetaG... | ecosystem: Environmental > Aquatic > Marine > Intertidal zone >... | reverse complement strand
GAACCTGAGGCAATGTAATAGCCATAATTTTGTTTTTTATTTTTCGAAAGGAATCTTACATTTTCTCTGCGAATATAAGGGGATATTGCCAACAAAGATGGCTATTGAATTAACTCAGTTAAACGGTCTGCTCCGCCCGGCACCCGACGGGCTAGATAGGGCATGACTTTTCTGTACTGAGTTGAGTTCATAATCATGATAACAAAAAATAACAGGGACATATGTACTACCTGAATCGCACACTCATATTCCTCACTCTTCTCAGCATATCAGTCCTGGCATTCTCGAATGCCCGGGGCCCAAAAAATAAACGCACCGGAGCCCCGGGAGAAAGTATTTGTGTCGCCAGTGACTGTCACATTGACTACGAGGTGAATTCCGGTCCCGGTACACTGACGCTCACGGGAATCCCCGAGACCTATACCCCCGGGAACACCTACCCAATCACCATTCAGCTGCAGCAGAAAGGACAGCAGCGCTGGGGCTTTCAGGTGACTGTTATTAACGACCAGGGGATTAGAAGCGGCGAAATCGTCAAATTCGATGACGGCAGCATGCAGCTGGAAACGGATGATGTGGAAGGGAAAGAACGTTTCTACCTGAAGCATACCCGCCGCGGCACCCACCAGGGAGAACAAGATGGTCCGGTGCAGTGGCAATTTGTCTGGAAGGCTCCGGAGTCCGGCGAAGGCGTGATCTCATTTTATGCAGCCGGAAATGCGGCCAACGGCAACAGAAAACCGACCGGGGATTATATTTATACAACCGTCCAAAAAAGTGATCTTGGTTCCGGCCAATAGGCTTGTCTGTCCCAGTCTTCTCGTACCACAAATATTCCCTTCTCTGAGGGAATCTTCTCTGTCTCTTATCTGAACAAAACGGATGTATTACCTGCTGCCCGGTGCAGCGGGGTTAGCGGGCTTTAGAAGAAAAACCTTGCATTCGACAGAATGTCACTATAAAATTCACGTAAATATTAGTTAAATTTTGTAATTATTAGCAAAAAGATAAACACATGGAAAAGGATTTTCTCACAATTGATGAAGTGGCCAATACGTTAGATTTAACCAGACAAACGGTGTCTAAATATATTAAAAATAAACAATTAAATGCGGTAAAAATCAATCGAACCTATCGCATTCCCCTTCCCGATTTTCAAGAGTTTATGAATGAACATACGACTGTCTCCGATGTCAACGTGCAGTATAAGAGAAATTCCAGAAATTGTAGTTTAGAATATGACAATAAATTGGAAAGGCATCATATCACCAATGATAAATTCCCTGTTGAACTCGAAATTATCGAAGAAAATCACGAGAAACCGTATAATCAATTTATTTTTGGAGACAATTATCATGCGCTGCAATACTTCAAGCAGGCATTACAAGGTAAGGTAGACCTGATTTATATTGACCCACCGTTTGGCACGGGACAAGAATTTTCTTACCACAACAAGGAGGTTGCCTATTCCGATGAATTGGTCAATCATCAATTTCTCGAATTTCTGCGGAAACGTTTAATCCTTCTTCGAGAAATGCTTTCAGAGCAGGGAAGTATTTATCTCCACATTGATAAAAAAATCGGACATTACATCAAAATTATTATGGACGAAATTTTCGGTTATCAAAATTTCATCAATGACATTACGCGGATAAAATGTAATCCGAAAAACTTTGCCCGGAACGCCTATGGCAATTACTCTGACATGATATTGTTTTATGCGAAATCCCGGGATAAAAATATTTGGAATGAAGTCAGAAAACCTTTATCGGCTGACGAAGAAAAACGACTATTCCCAAAGACCCACCCCAAATTTGGGCGATACACGACTCATCCCCTTCATGCCCCAGGGGAAACAAACAATGGGGATACCGGAAAAGAATGGAACGGACTCCAACCACCAAAAGGTCGACATTGGCGATATAGCAGGGAAGAATTAACCTGGTTAGATATGCAAGGTCTCATTGAATGGTCCGATACGGGCAATCCGAGAAAAATGGTTTTTGCGAAAGACCATAAAGGGAAAAAAGTCCAGGATGTGTGGGAATTTAAAGATCGGGGTAAATCCTATGTCTCGTACCCCACGGAGAAAAACCACGATCTGTTACGACGTATCATTTTAAATTCTTCGAATAAGGGCAGTCTGGTTCTGGACAGTTTCGCTGGTTCGGGCAGTACGTTATTTGTAGCAGATATGCTCGATCGGCAATGGATCGGTATGGATAATTCGACGAAGGCGTTTGGGACCATCAGACAAAATTTCGAGGAAAAAGATATACTCTGTAATTACTATTCAGTTAAGTCGCTTCAGTGATGGTATCGAAATATTCCTCCAGGAGTAATGCACTAATGATGTCATATTCCGACTCTTGAATTGAGACCGCCTCCTTACTCTGAATGATATTCCCTGTCGTACGAAATTGAGCCCAGGGAAATCCGTCAACGATTCCAACTCGACGGACATTCCCTCTTTGGTTTCTGCAAAATTCCAACACCTCCTGGACCTGTTTATACTGATTCCCACCGGGGTGCCCTATCCATTTAGCGTACTAGAGGTTCACCAGCCAAAAACCCTGCTAACCATAGTTCTGCGGATACAGACAGCGTGCTTTCGAGGAGAAATTTACCCCAGGCGCTGGCGCTTGTTCAGGTACTCCGTCAGCGCAAGATCAAACGCCTCATCCGTAGTCAGATGAATATAATCAATGTAGTTCGAGAGGCATTCCTGTCGATAGTGCCGGATGAATTTGTGAATTTCTTTCCGGTAGGCATTCTGGATAAGCCTCGGCTCGGTGGTGAGGTTTTCCCTGCTCTCCATATCGGTGAATTTCATCTGCCGGTTGTATGTAAAATGCACTTCCTGAGGATCCATGATGTGAAATACCAGCACTTCGTGTTTCTTATGCCGGAAGTGTTTCAATCCGGTAATCACACGCTCCGGATCATCCATCAAATCTGAGATTAGAATGATCAATCCGCGTTTCTTTATCCGGTCGGCCAGCTCGTGCAGCGTAGTAGCGACATCCGTTTCCCGGCCGGCTTCCACCTGGTCCATCTGCCCGAGAATGACATTCAAATAACTGGGTCGGGAACTGGGCGGTACAATAAATCGGATCCCTTTATCAAAGATTGTTAAGCCAACCGCGTCCTGCTGTTTCAACATCATATAGGTGAGGGCGGCTCCCAGGTATGATCCATACTGGAGTTTGGTCAGTCCGTTACTTCCGAATCCCATGGAACGGCTGGCATCCAGAATAATGTGCGCCTTGAGGTTGGTTTCTTCCTCAAATTGCTTGACATAATACCGGTCGGTTTTTCCATAGAGCTTCCAGTCGATGTGTTTGATTTCATCGCCCGGCATATACTGACGATGCTCGGCAAATTCCACCGAAAATCCATGGTAAGGACTTTTATGCAGGCCAATGATAAACCCTTCGACCACCAGGCGGGCGATGAGGTTCAGATTCTCGATCCGGGAGACGGTTTCCGGCTGGAGATAATTTCGCTTAGTCTGAGAATGCGCCATTATTCCGGAGTCGCTTCGACAAGTTTTTCAATAATTTCATCGGGATTAATGCCATCCGCCTCCGCCGTAAAGGTGGTAATAATCCGGTGGCGGAGTACCGGTTTTGCCAGCGCTTTCACGTCTTCGACGGCGGGCGTTGGCCGTCCTTCAATAATGGCTTTCGCCTTGGCGCCCAATATTAAGTACTGGGAAGCTCTGGGACCGGCGCCCCACTCCAGCCAGTTGTTCACGAAATCCAGGGACCCGTTCGTGTTCGGCCGGGAGGCCCGGGCCAGGTTCACCGCAAACTCCACCACCGGTGAAGCCACCGGCACCCGACGGACCAGATCCTGATAGTTCAAAATATCGTCGATCGTGGCCACCGTTTCCAGATCGGCCTCATAGGAACTTGTGGTCGATTTCACGATTTCATTCTCTTCGCTCTGCGAGGGATAATCCACCAGCAGGTTGAACATGAACCGGTCCAGCTGGGCTTCGGGAAGTGGATACGTGCCTTCCTGCTCTATGGGATTTTGTGTGGCCAACACGAAAAACGGTTCGTCCAGGGTGTAGGTCGTGCCCGCCGCCGTCACCCGGTGTTCCTGCATTGCCTCCAGCAGCGCTGCCTGCGTTTTGGGCGGCGTTCTGTTAATCTCGTCCGCCAGTACAATATTGGCAAAGACCGGCCCCCGGAAAAACTTGAATACCCGCTTTCCGGTACTCTGATCCTCCTCGATGATTTCCGTCCCCGTGATATCGGAGGGCATGAGATCCGGCGTGAACTGAATTCGGCTGAACTTGAGATCGAGTACCCGTGACAGCGTTTGAATAAGCAGGGTTTTGGCCAGACCGGGAACACCAACCAGCACACAGTGACCCCGGGAAAACAGCGCGATAAGAAGCTGCTCTAAAATCTGGCGCTGACCGATAATGACTTTTCCGATCTCTTCTGTGATATGCTGATAGGTGGTATGGAGCTCGTCTACCAGTGACTCATCCTGCTGTATATTTTCCAATGATGGATCCTCTCTGTGCATGTTCATAATCTCAAATAATACTGAAGCAATCTAGGTAAATCAACGTACATTCAGTGAACAATGTTTCACATTCTTCATATAAAATCTCGTCATGATAAAATAGTAAAACGCCTTGTAAAGAACAGCAGGATTCGATATTGTTACGTGATATGCAGACTACAAAACAAAGACCGATCAACGGCCGCTCCCTGGAGGAGTTGTGCGACTTCTGTGAAGAAATGGGGCAGCCGGCCTACCGCGGAGAACAGCTCTTCCGGTGGATTTATCAGAAGTACGCCCGGTCGTTCGATGAAATCACCACCCTCTCCAAGGATCTGCGAAAGCAGTTAGCATCTCAGCACGATCTCGAGCGAGGCTGGGTACTGAAAAAAACGGAACAGTCCGGCGAACACACCACCAAGTATCTCATTCAGCTGGCAGATGGCAAGAAGGTGGAGTCGGTCTACATTCCGGAGCAAGATCGGGTCACCATCTGCCTCTCCAGCCAGGTGGGGTGTGCCCTGGATTGTGATTTCTGCGCCACCGGAAAAATGGGCTTTCATCGTCACCTGGATGCGGGTGAAATTTTCGAACAGTTCCGTCTGGTGCAGGGATTGTCGGAGCGCGATATCACGAATATCGTTTTCATGGGCATGGGAGAACCCTTCAACAATTATGAGGAAGTGCTCCGGGCGGCGGATATTTTCAACCATCCCATGGGACCGCATATCAGCCGGAAACGGATCACCATATCCACCGCCGGGGTCATTCCGAAAATCGCCCGCTACATCCGGGAACGGAGACCCTACAAATTGGCTATCTCACTCAATGCCATCCGGGATGATATCCGCGATAAGTTAATGCCCCTGAACCGGCGCTGGCCGCTGAAGAGCCTGCTGGAGGCAGCCAATCAGTACGCCACGGAGACGGGAAATCGGGTAACGTTCGAGTATGTCCTTATCGAAGGATACTCCGACTCCCCGGAGGATGCCGAACGACTGAAACGCCTGCTGAAGCCCATCCGGTGTAAACTCAATGTGATTCCGTTCAACGAGATTGGCAATATCTATCGGCGTCCCGCCGATCAGAAGATAGAGGCCTTTCTGAAAGCGTTGCACCCTGCGCCGTTTCCGGTCACCGTCCGGTGGAGCAGAGGCCAGGATATTAATGCTGCCTGTGGGCAATTGCGTACCGAAAACGAGAAGCAATCCCAACACACAGCATAGCGTGTCCGGTCTCGATTGTAATTTCCGGTACAGTCTTCTTTCCTCTGATGTTCGATCTTATTCCCGAAACAGAAACGTGGAATCAGAAGCAGAAGAATGGAGAATGCACTCTGATGGATAAATTTCAATCTGATGCTAAACCTGTCGTCATGTACACAACCCGCTTCTGTCCGTTTTGTACAGCAGCAAAACGGCTCTTTGAGGAAAAAGAGATATCCTTTGAAACCGTGGATCTCACCGGAGAGGCAAATTTTCGGGAGGAACTCTATAATCTGACCGGAGGTCGGACTGTACCACAGATCCTCATCCACGGAACCCCGGTCGGCGGATACAAAGAGCTCACCAGATTGGCAGAAACCGGTATTCTGGAAAAACTGCTCCCAGAAACCGCTCCGTTATCGGGAAAATGAATAGCCATACCCCGATCTTGCAGTAACAAAATAGGGTGTTTTTCCTGCCAGAATGGCATCTCACACCCCCAGACTCAGATCTCATAGTCGCCGGAAACGATCTCAAACTTACCGGATCGGATCTCAATCCCGCCGGAAAGGATCTCAAAGTCGCCGAATCCAAGCTCAATCCCACCGGAAGCGATCTCAATCCCACCGGAAGCGATCTCAATCCCACCGGAAGCGATCTCAAACCCGCTGGAAGTGATCTCAAAACTGCTGGAAGCGATCTCAAAACTGCTGGAAGCGATCTCAAACCTGCCGGAAGTGATCTCAAACTTGCTGGAAAGGAACTCAAAGTTGCCGGATTCGATCTCAATCCCGTCGGATCCGATCTCAAAACAGCCGGAAACTATCTCAAACTCACAGGATCGGATCTCAAAATTGCAGAATGTGATCTTACATCAGCCGGATTCCATCTTTTACTGTCAGAATGGCATGGTACGTAAGGAAAATATGATCGGAAATCAGCAGGAGTTCATATCACGGGAGAAAAAAATCAGGGTACATCCGGGGATCGACTCCGTGAGCCGCCTGTTTGAATAACATATTCACAAAATGCGCATGCCCTGGTTACAGTGTGGGAATCTGCGAACTCTTTATTCCAGTTCCAGTTTCACTTCCCGGGTCTGCAGCCGTTTCTCGAGTACCTCTGCAAGGTTCTCTGCGGGAACCCGAATCTGTTCGAGGGAGTCACGGTCCCGGAGGGTTACTGTACCATCCTCTACCGAATCGTGATCGACGGTGATACAATAGGGCGTTCCGGCCTCGTCCTGCCGCCGGTACCGCTTGCCGATAGATCCGCCGTCATCATAGGAGGTGGCAAAGCGGGTGTGCAGATCTTCGTAGATTCTGCGGGCTAACTCCGGCATCCCCTGTTTATTGAATAAGGGGAATACGGCGACTTTGGTGGGCGCGATCTTCGGAGAGAGCCGCAGTACGGTCCGGTTATTTTCCTCGTCCTCCCAGTAGGCATCTGTCAGCAGGGTGAGCACGGTCCGATCGACACCGGCGGATGACTCCACCACAGCGGGGACGACCCGGGTATTGTTGGGCTGATCGAAATAAGACAGGTTCTTCCCGCTGTATTCGATGTGTTGATCCAGATCGAAGGTGCCGCGGTCGGCAATCCCCTCCAGTTCGGACCACCCGAACGGGAACAGATATTCCACGTCGCTGCAGGAAGCGGCATAATGTGCCAGTTCATCTTCGGAGTGCGGTCGGAGGCGCAGTTTCTTCTCGTCGATGCCCAGGCTGACGTACCAGTCGAATCGTGCCTGCACCCACTCTTCAAAATGTTCCTCCACATTCTCCGGATAGACGAAATACTCCAGTTCCATCTGTTCGAACTCCCGGGACCGGAAGATGAAATTGCCGGTGGTCACCTCATTCCGGAAGGCCTTCCCGATCTGTGCGATTCCGAAGGGAAGTTTAATGCGGGTTGTGGAGGTGACGTTATCAAAATTCACGAAGATCCCCTGCGCGGTTTCCGGCCGGAGGTAGACCAGGCTCCCGGAATCTTCCGTGGGACCGAAATGGGTTTTGAACATCAGGTTGAACTGCCGCACCGGCGTCCAGTCCGCGGAACCGCTCACCGGGTCTTGAATCTCTTCATTGATGATGATTTCATAGAGAGCATCCGGATTATTGATGGCCTTCTCTAACTCAGCGGCTACCCGATCCGCATCTTCGGATTTGCCGTTATCCCGCAAATTTTTAATATGCTGCTCTATCAGATGGTCGGCCCGGTACCGGGCTTTGCTCTCCTTATTATCGATGAGCGGATCGTTAAACCCGGAGACATGCCCGGAGGCTTCCCAGACCCTGGAGTGCATAAGAATACTGGCATCCAGACCAACTACATCCTCCCGGGTGGTGACCAGATCCTGCCACCATTGTTCCTTCACATTGCGTTTGAGTTCCACTCCCAGGGGCCCGTAATCCCAGCAGCTGTTTAAACCGCCATAAATTTCGCTGCTCTGATAAATAATCCCCCGCCGCTTGCTTAACGCAACCAACGGCTCCAGCGTCTCGAGTTGTTCAGGCATTTATGCTGCTCCTTCCACTTCTTCATCCTGGGCCATTTCCATGGGAAATTCCGATTTACAGGTCAGGCACCGTAAGAAATCACCCTTCGACTTGGTGTGTTTCTCAACCAGGAACGAGGCGTCACACTCCGGGCACTTCATATCGATGGGTTTGTCCCACACCGCAAACTTGCAGTCGGGATAATTTGCACAGCCGTAAAACACCTTTCCCTTGCGAGACCGGCGTTCGACGATCTCGCCGCCATCTTCCGGACACTTGACACCCACCGGAATCGGTTTGGTGGATTTGCATTCGGGATAATTACCGCAGGCCAGAAATCGTCCGTATCTGCCCGACTTGATCACCATGGGACCGCCGCATTTCTCACAGATTTCGTCTGTCTGTTCGGGCTCGGCCTGCGTCTCCAGGGGTTTGGTATTTTTGCATTCAGGAAAGGCACTACAGGCCAGGAATTTGCCGTTTCGTCCCCATTTAATCACCATCGGGCTGCCGCACTTCTCGCACACCTCTTCCGTCTCTTCCTGCAGGGATTCCTTGATATCTTTGCTGCGATGCTCCACCGCGCTGAGCGATTTCCGAAAAGGACCATAGAAATCCTTCACCACGCTCACCCACGCATCTTTGCCCTCTTCAATTTTATCCAGCTCGTCTTCCATTCTGGCGGTGAATTCGGTATTGAAAATATTGGGAAAATATTTCACCAGCACATCATTCACGGTATAGCCAAGATCCGTGGGCAGCAGGTGGCGTCCGTTCCGTCTGACATAATCCCGATCGTACAGTGTGGTGATGATCTGTGAATACGTACTGGGGCGACCGATTCCCTGCTTGTCCAACTCTTTCACCAGACTGCTCTCGTTATAGTGGGGAGGCGGATTGGTGAAATGCTGCTTGGGTTCCAGCTCCCGAACAGCTACCTGTTCGCCTTCTTCCAGAGATTCGGGTACGGTCTGGTCCTTATCGTATTCGTATCCCCCGGGCATTGCGCTGTAGGCCTTCAGATAGCCGTCAAATTTCAAAATCGATCCGGTGCACCTGAACAGATATTCCTCCCCGGCAGTCACATCAATGGTGGTTCGGTCATACTTCGCCGCCTTCATCTGCGATCCGATCATCCGGTACCAGATCAGTGAGTAGAGCTTAAACAAATCAGCAGGCAGTTGCCCTTTCACCTTCTCCGGAGGCAGATGAAACTGGGTGGGGCGGATGGCCTCATGCGCATCCTGCACCTGGGACTTCTTACTGGTGTATTGCCGCGGTTTGGCAAGCTGATACTTCTTTCCCGCCCATTCCCCGATCACTTTCTGCGCGGATTGCAGGGCTTCGTTCGCTAACCGGGTGGAGTCCGTCCGCATATAGGTGATCAGTCCCAGTGTCTCACCGCCTACATTAACCCCTTCATACAGGCGCTGGGCCAGGGCCATCGTTCGTTTAGGTGAAAATCGCAGTTTATATGCTGCGTCTTGCTGCAACAAACTGGTTGTGTACGGCGGATAGGGATTTTTTGATACCGTCTTCTTTTGTATAGTATCCACGATAAAATCACGATCCTGCAGATCCGCAATGAGGGTGTTCATCTCTTCTTCGGAACCGATGTCCGGGTCTTCGCCATCGATTTTATGTAAATCCGCGACGAACACTTCTGTGGACTCTCCCTGCAGATGCGCATGCAGCGACCAATATTCTTCCGGAACGAAGGCTTCAATTTCGCGCTCCCGTTCGACGATAATGCGCAGCGCCACCGACTGGACACGACCGGCGCTGAGCCCGCGATACAATGTCTTCCAGAGAAACGGACTCACCTGGTAACCCACTAATCTGTCCAGGATACGCCGCGCCTGCTGGGCATCCACCAGGTTCGCATTAATCGACTGCGGATTTTGTAATCCGCTGGTGATTCCGGACTGGGTGATCTCATGGAAAAGCACCCGATAAATTTCCTTGCGATCACCGTTTAATATTTTGGAAATATGCCACGCGATGGCTTCCCCTTCCCGATCCGGATCCGTCCCGAGATATACCACCTCCGAATTGGCAGCAGCATTCTTCAACTCTTTTATGATCTTGCCCTTTCCACGGATTGTGGTATAGGTAGGCGTGAAATTATTTTCGATATCGATCCCTAATTGCTTTTTCGGCAGGTCCCGGATATGTCCCACCGATGACTTCACAGAAAAGTCCTTCCCCAGATACTTTTGCAGTGTTTTGGCTTTTGATGGCGACTCGACAATCAATAAATTTTTCGCCATATCCGCTCGCTCCTTTCCGTGTCATTCAAGCATCGAATATAACCAATCATCGCGGTATTGCAACATGAATTTCTGTACCTCCCAGCCACGAAGGGAACTGGGATACCGTGCAATTAATTACTTGCAATTTCCGGTCACCATGAATAAGCTGTGCCCGATTTTTGGAGTGAAAATATATGGCAATGCGATCCGCAATTTCGAACTTTATCGCCGCGCATAATTCCTTCTTTTTTTATTCGTATCATATGAACAGAGTCTGTACTTATTCTATGTCCCCGTCTTTTCGAATCGGCTACTCTCTCTTATCGGCAGAAGGCGGAATGGTTTCAATTGAAAAAGACATTACCAGCATTTACAAATGATCGCATTCTCCCGGTGCCGGAATGAGATGATTGCATATACATGCCCCGATACACAGATTCGATGTTCATTAAATGATGCTCCGGGTATCGCAGTAAATGGATGAACAGACTCAACCCGTGAGCCAGGCGGGGAACCCCTCCTGGATCAATTACCTTAAAATCCTGGCCGTTATATCCGTATTATATCTGTTCCTGGTGAGTATCGGGTTAATCGGAGCATCCTTTAAGGATCTGGGCTTAGAATTCGCGCAGGCGCTCCTGCAGAGTTCCGCTGGTCCTATCATCGGGTTGTTCATCGGCATCCTGGCCACCAGTGTAATTCAGAGTTCCTCTACCACCACCTCGCTGGTCGTGGGAATGGTGGCCGCCGGAACGTTTGGCAGTGATCCGTATGTTGCCGTGGCCAATACCGTTCCTATCATCATGGGAGCGAATATCGGCACGAGCATCACCAACACAATTGTATCGCTGGGACATGTTGTTCACAAAGCAGAATTCCAGCGAGCGTTCTCCGCGTCGGTTATCCATGATTTTTTTAACATTCTGGCGGTTCTGTTCCTGCTGCCCCTGGAGGAGTTGTTCGGCATTATCAGCAGAAGCGCCAACTGGATGGCCACCCTGTTTATCGGAGCAGAATCGCTGACATTTCGCAGTCCGATTAAGATGATCACCACTCCGGTGGTGGACTGGATGTATTCATTGTGCCAATCCCAACCGGTCATTCATGCCAACTGGCTTGCGCTGCTGCTGGCGCTCATCATCCTGTTCTTCTCGCTGCGCAACCTCACCCGATTGATACGCAGCCTGGTCATTTCGCGTCTGGAAGTATTTTTCGATACGCACATCTTCAAAACGTGGCTCCGGGCGATGGCGTTCGGCGTGTTCATAACCGTCCTGGTTCAGAGCAGCTCCATCACTACCTCGCTGGTGATCCCGCTGGCCGGAGCCGGAATTTTACGCCTGGAACAAATTTTTCCGTACACTCTGGGCTCGAATATCGGGACCACACTGACCGCCTTACTGGCCAGCCTGGTCACCGGAGCGCATGCACCATTAGCAGTTGCCTTTTCGCATTTATTGTTTAATATTTTCGGTATAATCGGGATCTGGTCGATACCACCAATCAGACGTATCCCTATAACGCTGGCAAGAGGACTGGCAGGATTGACAATGAAAAGTAGAATCCTTCCATTGGTGTATATTATCGTGGTCTTCTTTGTGATGCCTATTTCACTGATAATCCTTTTGAGGTGACATGTCCTTGTTCAAAGATATATTACATCTATGGCGCGCAGAAGATCTCCTGGATCAGGCCTGGAAGGAATCCCGGGAGATGCTCTGCCTTTCCCAGGAGATCTTTATCGAGGCGGTCAAACATCTCCGGGAATCCGACAACGATCAGGCGCTGATGGAGCTGAAGAAGCGTGACTGGGAGATCAATACGTTCCAGAAAAATGTGCGCCGGAAAGTGTTAACCCACTATTCCGTGACCAACGACCAATCGGATCTTGCCGACGGATTGATCCTCATTAATATGGTTGTCGATATCGAACGGTTGGGAGATTATACTAAGAATATCGTCGAT
>Ga0102944_1002004_pt1 | contig 12460 bp, 24 predicted proteins | sample SalPonD_shore_MG_FD_78172 | JGI IMG/M metagenome (GOLD analysis project Ga0102944, IMG submission 78172) | Salt pond soil microbial communities from South San Francisco under conditions of wetland restoration - Salt Pond MetaG... | ecosystem: Environmental > Aquatic > Marine > Intertidal zone >... | reverse complement strand
GATCACCAATGTGGCCATGGAAAAAGGCCAAAGATTTGCCATAAGAGAAGGAAGCCGTACTGTGGGTGCCGGAACCGTCACTGATATCATCGAGTAGTCAATTGAGATAAGGTGCTAAGGAAAGAAGAGAGACAGAAAAAAACAAAATGAGGAAAAGCGAGGAACAATAAAATGGAAAAAATCAGGATAAGGCTAAAGTCATTTGACCACCGGCTGCTTGATCAGTCTGTGAAAAATATTGTGATCAAAGCGAAAAGAACCGGTGCCACAATTTCAGGCCCCATACCTCTTCCCACCAATATCCATAGATTTTGTGTTCTTCGCTCTCCCCATGTGGACAAGAGGTCCCGTGAGCACTTTGAGATGAGGATACATAAAAGATTGATTGACATAAACAATTACAACAACGATACCATTGAAGAACTTCAAAAGTTAGATCTCCCCGCAGGAATTGATGTAGAGATACAGGCATTTGGAGATGGAGGAGAATAATAAGAATGATTGAAGGATTGATAGGTAAAAAAATTGGAATGACCCAGACTTATGACAAGAATGGGAATGCTGTGCCTGCCACTGTCATTCTGGCAGGACCCTGTACAGTTGTCCAGAAAAAAAGCCCGGAAAAAGACGGCACAACGACGGTTCAGCTGGGTTTTTATGACAAATATGCATCCAAGAAATTAACCAAACCTTCTGCAGGACATTTCAAGAAGGCAGATGCTCCTCCTACTAAGATATTGAATGAGTTTATCTACCGAAAAGAGAGTGAGATCAAAACAGGAGATCAATTTTTTGTGGATATATTTGAAGAAGGCGAGAAAGTGGATGTGGTTGGAATAAGCAAAGGAAAGGGATTCACAGGAGTGGTCAAAAGGTGGGGTTTTCATGGAGGAAAAAAGACTCATGGTTCCATGTTTCATCGCCATGCAGGATCTACAGGTTGTTCTGCGGATCCTTCAAGGGTTATGAAAGGGAAAAAGATGCCTGGTCATTCTGGAAACGGTCGAGTGACCATGAAAAACTTGACTGTTCTTCAGGCAAACAAAGAGGATAATCTTTTAGTGATTAAAGGAAGCATACCCGGTGCTAACGGAGGTTATGTCTATATAAAAAAAGTTGGTTTTCAAGAACAGTCGCAAAAAAAAGAGAAAAAAGGTTAAAAAATGCCAAAGGTAAAAGTACTTGATCAAAGTGGAAAGAAAGTCAAAGAGCTGAACGCTCCGGATGAAGTCCTTTCTTATTCCGCTAATGACCATCTGTTGTATGAAGCAGTTGTCAATTACCGGGCTAACCAGAGACAAGGGACCGCCTCAACCAAAACAAGAAGCGAAGTCAGAGGAGGAGGCCGGAAACCCTGGCGTCAGAAAGGAACGGGAAGGGCGCGAGCTGGAAGCATTCGCTCTCCTATTTGGAGAAAAGGCGGGATTACATTTGGACCAAGGCCCCGGAGTTATTATTACAAATTACCTAAGAAGTCAAAGGTCAATGCCCTTAAATATGCTTTGTCGCAGAAATACAAAGAAGAACAGGTTATGGTCATTGAGGACTTGAATTTCAAACAACCCAAAACCAAGCAGGGTGTGAAATTCTTAGAAGAATTAGGATTGAATTCCGCACTTATTGTGGATTCACATAAAAACAAAAATTTGATACTTTCCATGAGGAATATTCCAGAAGTCAAGATTGTTGATTATAATCAGATTAATGTATATGATATTTTAAGTTACAGCCACCTTGTTTTTTCTCATCAGTCATTTGATTTATTAATGGAGAAACTAAAGTGAGTGTTCATAATCCTTACAAAGTCATAATAAAGCCAGTTATCACTGAAAAGAGCACCTGGTTGAAAGATAAAAACAGGGATATTTGTTTTGAGGTTGCTCCCAGGGCAAATAAGATTGAAATAAAAGAAGCTGTGGAAAAGTTATTTGACGTTAAAGTGGAGAGTGTCCGAATAGTCAAAAAGAAAGGAAAGAAAAGGCAAGTAGGAAGAAATACAGGAAAAACCAAAGACTGGAAAAAAGCTTATGTAAAATTAAAAAAGGGCGAAAAGATGATAGAATATTTTGAGGCGGTATAAAATGGGATTAAAGACATATAAGCCAACTTCAGCAGGTCTTCGCCACAGGACAGGAATTGTCTATGATGATCTAACCATGGATAAACCTTATAAGCCTTTACTTGAGCCGATTAAAAAGAAGGGTGGGAGAAATTCCCGTGGTCACATTTCAATAAGGCATCGAGGAGGCGGAAATAAGCGTCTTTACCGGATTATAGATTTCAAGAGAGACAAAAAAGGTGTTCCGGGAGTTGTTGAGACGATTGAATATGATCCGAATCGTTCGGCATTCATTGCCTTAATCAAATATAAGGATGGGGAGAGAAGATATATTCTCTGTCCCAGAGGGCTAAAAAAAGGGCAGACCGTGATTTCTGATGACAAACAGGTCGACATTTTGCCAGGGAATGCCATGCCTCTTCGGAATATACCTTTGGGTATGATTATCCATAATGTGGAGCTGCGCAAGGGAAAAGGAGGCCAATTAGCAAAGTCCGCAGGAACAGGAGCTCAAATATTGGCTAAAGAAGGAGCCTATGCTCAAGTAAGACTTCCCTCTTCAGAGATCAGGAAGATTCATTTAGACTGTCGCGCCACCATAGGAGAAGTCAGTAATCCCGACCACCAAAATATATCCATTGGAAAGGCTGGAAGGAAGAGGAATCAGGGCAGGAGACCTCATGTAAGGGGCTCTGCTATGAATCCTGTAGACCATCCGCACGGCGGGGGTGAAGGAAAGTCCAAAGGAGGCCGCAATCCTGTTTCACCGACTGGTAAGCCCACAAAGGGATATAGGACTAGACGAAATAAAAGAACCCAAAAGTTTATTATAAGGAGAAGGAGTCGATAATAATGGGCAGGTCATTAAAAAAAGGGCCATTTGTTGATGAGTCGCTTTTAAAGAAAATTGAATCGTTTGAATCAGCAAAAGACAAGAAAAAAGTGATCAAGACATATTCGAGGCGCTCCACTGTTATTCCTGAAATGGTGGGATTGACTATTGGTGTGCATAACGGGAGAAAATTTATTCCTGTTTTTGTAACTGAAAACATGGTCGGTCATAAATTAGGAGAATTTTCACCGACCAGAACATTTAAAGGTCATACATCCAAAACAGCACGAGCTATAAAGATAAAGAAATAAAATGAAAGAACAAGATATAGTTGCCAAAGCCATAGCCAAACATGTAAGGATTTCCTCAAGAAAGAGCCGTCTGGTAGCGGATCTTATCAGGGACAGGTATGTAGGAGAAGCCCTGACTATACTTAAGTATTCAAAGAAGAAAAAGATCAGCGCTATTCTTGAGAAACTCCTCCGTTCTGCTATTGCGAATGCCCAGCAGAAAAGTCCTGATGTGGATGTGGATGATCTTTATATTGGAGAAATATTTGTAAATCAAGGTCCTACATGGAAGCGTTTTAGAGCCGCGGCAATGGGCAGGGCTGTGAGAATACTCAAAAGGACAAGTCATATACATATATTATTAGAAGAAAGGAAAGGGAGATAAAAGTGGGCCAAAAAACACATCCTTATGGTTTCAGGCTGGGATTCAACAAAGACTGGAGCTCTAAGTGGTTTTCAACTGGAAAAGAATACAAGCGTTTTATGCATCAAGATTTGGAAATGAAGAAGATGGTAAGGGAACAGTACAGCCATGCAGGAATATCTGAGGTTAATGTGGAAAGGATTGGCCCCAAAATTAGAGTTATTGTCTACACAGCGCGACCTGGAATCGTCATAGGAAGAGGGGGAAGAGAAATAGAGAATTTAAAGAACCGCCTCCAGGAAATCACAGAAAAAGAGATCTACATAGATATAAGAGAAGTAGATAAACCTGAATTGAATGCGATTTTAGTGGCTCAAGGAATTGCTGTTCAGTTAGAAAAAAGGATTGCTTACCGTAGAGCTATGCGTAGGGCGGTTAACACGGCGCTGAAGATGGGAGCTAAAGGCATTAAAGTTATGTGTTCTGGAAGATTGGGTGGAGTGGAAATAGCTCGTTCTGAGTGGTATTTAAAAGGACAGTTAAAACTCCAGACATTAAAAGCTGACATTGATTATGGGTTTACGGAAGCCAATACAAATTACGGGAACATAGGTATTAAGGTATGGATTTATATATCGGATAAAGAAAAAGAGAAAATGTCATCCCGGACTGATGAGATAGAGGAGATGTAACCATGTTAATGCCCAGTAAAGTCAAGCATCGAAAACAACACAGAGGAAGAATGAAAGGAAAAGCTATCCGAGGAGGACATTTATCCTTTGGGCAGTACGGGCTCCAAGCCTTAGAACCCTGCTGGCTCAATTCAAGACAAATCGAAGCCGGACGGATAGCTATAGGACGTTATCTCAAGAGAAAGGGAAAGCTTTGGATCCGAGTTTTTCCTTGGAAGCCTGTGACAAAAAAGCCAACCGAAGTAAGGATGGGGAAAGGAAAAGGAGATCCGGAATTCTGGGTAGATGTGATTAAACCAGGACGGATGATCTATGAACTGGGTGGAGTGGAAGAAAAAACCGCAAAAGAAGCTATGAGAAGGGCTGACAATAAGCTTCCCATGAAGACTCGGTTTGTATCGCGGGATAGCAGGGAATTAAAATGAAAGCACAAGAATTTAGAGAAATGTCTGTTCAAGAATTAGAGATCAAAGAAGGTGAATTAGAAGATCAGCTTTTTAAGTTGAGCTTTCAACAATCTATGGGGCAGCTTGAGGATGTTAAAAAGGTTCAAACCATAAAGAAAGATTTAGCAAGACTCAAAACCATACTTACTGAAAAGAAAAGAGGAAACAAAGAGAATGAGTGATATCAAAAGCAGAAAAAAAGAAAAAAATGGTGTTGTCATAGGGAATAAGATGAAAAAGACTGTGAAGGTTGTTGTGGAGCGTCAAGTGAGACATCCTCTGTATAAGAAAGTTATTAAAAAAAGAAAAGTATACTTTGCCCATGATGAGTATGAAAAATGCAAAATAGGGGATGTGGTAAAGATTATTGAAACCAGGCCCATGAGCAAAAGAAAAAGATGGAGAGTGAAAGAAATTATAGATTTAGCACCTGGTGAAAAATCCAAACAAAGTGAAAATAAGGGATAAAGTTATGATACGTTCAGAGACCATGCTTGCTGTTGCTGACAATTCAGGGGTGAGGAAGATATTATGCATCACTCCCTTAGGAGGGGGAGTGGGCAAAAACGCAACAGTCGGAGACATAATATCAGCCTCGGTAAAGGAAGCTCAGCCTGAGTCAGAGCTTCCCAAGGGAAAGATTGTTAAAGCTGTGATTATAAGGACGAGAAAAGAAGTCAGAAGGAAAGACGGTTCATATATTCGTTTTGACGATAATGCGGCTGTTATCATAAATGCCCAGAGTGAGCCAGTAGGAACCCGTGTGTTTGGTCCTGTAGCGAGAGAACTCAGAGAGAAGAAGTTCATGAAAATCATTTCTCTGGCCCCGGAGGTGGTATGATGAACAAAATGGACATCAGAAAAAATGACCATGTGGTGGTCATAACAGGAAAAGATAAAGGAAAAAAAGGCAAAGTATTAAAAGTTATTCCGGAAAAGAGAAGTGTTATTGTGGAGAAGCTGAATTTTACAAAAGAGTTTATCAGACAGGATCAGAGTAAAAATATTCAGGGAGGAATCATGGAGAAAGAAGCGCCTATCCATGTTTCTAATGTTATGGTTTATTGTGAAGAATGCGGACAGGGAGTGAGAATAAAACACAAGAGATTGGAAGACGGAACAAAGGTCAGGGTATGCGGTAAGTGTGATATAACTCTTGAGAAGACAGAATGAGGTCAAATATGAGTAGACTAAAAGAAAAATTTAAAAAAGAAATCGCACCTGAACTAATGAAGGAACTCTCTTTAAAAAATCCTATGGCTGTACCAAGAGTGGAAAAGGTGGTCATAAACATGGGGGTTGGAGAGGCTCTGGAGAATATCAAAGTCCTGGATAAAGCTCAAAAAGAGTTGAGCTTGATCACTGGGCAGTGGCCTGCGGTGGGAAGAGCCAAAAAATCAATATCTACTTTTAAATTGAGAAAAGGAAAACCCATTGCCTGTTATGTGACTCTAAGGAGAAACAGGATGTATGAGTTTATCGACCGATTGGTCAATATCGTGCTTCCTAGAGTCAGGGATTTTAGAGGTGTTTCAGTAAAATCTTTTGATCGAAAAGGAAATTATACTTTAGGAATAAAAGATCAACTGGTTTTTCCTGAGATTGATTACACTAAAGTGGACAAAACAAGAGGCATGAATATAACATTTGTCACCACCGCTGAAAATGACAGAGAAGGTTATATTCTTTTAAAAAAATTAGGAATGCCTTTTGGTGAGGAGTAAAAAGGAAGAAAAAAGTGGCTAAAACATCATCTATTGCAAAACACAGAAGAGAGCCAAAATATCGGGTGAGGTATAAAAACCGATGCCGGATTTGTGGCAGACCCAAAGGGTATCTTAGAAAATTTGACCTGTGCCGATTGTGCTTCAGGGAGCTGGCCTTAAAAGGCGAGATCCCAGGAGTGACAAAAGCATCATGGTAAAGGGAAAGCGAGGTAAGAAACTATGACTTTAACAGATCCTATTGCAGATATGCTAACAAGAATCAGGAATGCAGGAATAGTCAGAAAGAAAGAAGTTGACATTCCCTCATCTAATATGAAATCAGCCATAGCAAAAATTTTAAAGGAAGAAGGCTATATAAAGAATTATAAAGTCATAGATGACAAAAAACAGGGAATTCTAAAGATATTTTTAAAATACACAGAAGATAAAAAGAATGTCATTTCAGGTCTACAGAGAGTGAGTAAGCCTGGATGCCGTATTTACTGTAAAAAGGACAACATTCCCAAAGTTCTGGATGGTTTGGGAGTTGTTATCGTCTCTACTTCTGAGGGTATATTTTCTGGAAAAGATTGCGAAAAGAAGGGATTGGGAGGAGAAGTGGTATGTCAGATCTGGTAAATATAAAGGATAAAGGAAGGTAAAAATGTCAAGAGTCGGCCAGAATCCAATTCAGATTCCTGATAAAGTCAAAGTGCAAATCCACCCCAAAAAAATCGAATTCCAAGGCCCTAAGGGAAAGAATGAATCCCCTCTGTTTGAAGGGATCGAAGTTCGGATCAAAGATAATGTACTGACTTTCAAAAGGAAAAGTGAGGACAACCAAGCTGCGGCCTATCACGGCCTTGCTAGAACCTTAGCTGCTAATGCTGTTCAAGGGGTTACTGAGGGATTTTCAAAAATCTTAGAAATAGTGGGAGTCGGATTGAGAGCAAAACTGCAAAAAGATAGACTGGAGTTGAATTTAGGTTATTCCAAACCAGTTATTTATCCTATTCCTGAGGATATTGAAATAGAGCTTGAGAATCCCAATACCATCATAGTTAAAGGCATCAATAAACAAAGAGTGGGGCAGGAAGCCCAAAAAATAAAAAATTTCAGAAAACCAGACTCTTACAAACTGAAAGGGATAAGATACAGAGGAGAGAGGCTCATTAAGAAGGAACGAAAAGCAGGAGTAGGAGCGACCAGTGTATAAAAACAAAGTATATAAAAAGAAGATAGCTAAACAAAGAATAAGAAAAAGAGTCAGAAAAAAGATACAGGGGATTTCTGATAAGCCCCGGCTTCATGTAAGTCGAAGTAATAAATATATTTATGTCCAAGCTGTGGATGATTTAAATGGAACTGTTTTGGCATCTGCATCCACATTGGAAAAGGATTTTTGTGAAAAAAACGATAACAAAAAAAACATAAAAGCATCCAAGACTCTTGGCAAAATAGTAGCAGAGAGATTGAAAAAAAAGAAAATAAAAGAAATTGTTTTTGATAGGGGCCATTACCCTTATCAGGGAAGGATTAAAGCTCTGGCTGAATCCATGAGACAGTCAGGAATAAAATTTTGAGTTGCCTTTAAGGAGGAAAAAGCGTGGATGAAGAAAAATTAAGAAGAGATGAAGCTGAAGAAGAGGAATTACAAGACCAGGTTATTTCTATCCGAAGAACCATGAAAGTGGTTAAGGGAGGCAAAAATCTGAGTTTTTCTGCCTTAGTAGCTGTAGGAAATGAAAAAGGTCTTGTGGGCATCGGAAAAGGAAAAGCAAGAGAAGTGCCTCCAGCCATAAAAAAAGGAGCTAAGGACGCAAAAAAGCATATGATAGAAGTTCCTCTTAAAGGCACCACCATTCCCCACTTTATTAAAGGCGTTCACTGTGGGGGCCAGGTTATCCTGCGCCCAGCCTCTAAAGGAACTGGAATTATTGCTGGAGGTGCGGTGAGAGTTATCATGGAATTAGCTGGTGTTAAAGATGTGCTTACTAAATCAGTCGGTAGCAACAATCCTTTAAGTGTGGCTAATGCCACCATGAATGCTTTAAAAAGGCTGAAAAGTCCTGAAGAACTTTCAAAAGTCAGGGGAAAAGACGAGGATGTGATATGGCAGTGAAAGAAAAAAAACTCAAAATCAAGCTTGTCCGCAGTTTAGTGGGTCGGCCCCGCAAGCAAAGAGAAGTGGTTAGAGGATTGGGTTTGAGAAAATTAAATTCTGAAGTCATAAAGAAAGACTGCCCTGAAGTCAAAGGAATGATAAACAAAGTATCTCATCTAGTTAAAATTGAGGAGTTGAATCAAAAATGAAATTAAATGATCTTCAACCAGCCAAAGGTTCCCGTAAGAAGAGGACAAGAATAGGCCGAGGTCCAGGATCTGGACGAGGTAAAACATCAGGCCGCGGGACCAAAGGCCAGAAGTCTATATCTGGCTACTCTAGAAAACTTGGATTTGAAGGGGGACAGATGCCTCTGGTGAGAAGAGTCCCGAAAAGAGGTTTTACTAATATTTTCCGCAGGGAATATTCTGAAGTCAACATTGATAAGCTGAGCCGGATAAAAAAGAAAACCATTAAAGTCGAAGACCTTGTGGAAAAGGGAATTGTTAAAAAGAAGAATCAGCCTGTAAAGATATTGGGACGCGGTAAAATAACGACTCCTAAAACAGTATATGCCCATAAATTTTCCAAATCCGCCCAAGAAAAAATAGAAAAAGCAGGCGGAAAAGTTGTTTTAATAGGAAGTGAATGATGCTAGAAAGTATAAGAAATATTTTCAGTATTCCTGATTTGCGGAGGCGGGTTCTCTTCACTTTGATGATTTTGGCAGTTTATAGAATAGGAGCTCAGATTCCAAATCCAGGAATCAGCAGTTCTGCCTTGGCTGAATTCTGGCAGACACAAAAGGGCACCATTCTGGGAATGGTTGATTTATTCAGCGGACAAAACATGTCCCGTATGACCATTTTTGCATTAGGCATCATGCCTTATATCAGTGCCTCCATTATTCTGCAGCTTCTCCAGGTAGTGTGGCCTTATCTTGAGAGATTGTCAAAAGAAGGAGAATTGGGCAGAAAAAAGATAACTCAGTATACCAGATATGGAACTCTAATTATCTGTATCATCCAAGCCACAGCCATCAGCATATTTCTGGAGACAGCCAAGACACCGGGCGGCGCTCCCATTGTGCCTAATCCAGGACTGGGATTTAAATTTTTAACAGTCCTGACTCTAACCACAGGTACTGTTTTTATTATGTGGCTGGGAGAACAGATCTCTGATAGAGGGATAGGAAATGGGATATCTCTGATCATATTTGCCGGAATCGTGGTTGGTTTTCCTCGGGGGCTGCAGAGTATAATTGATGGATTGAGAACCGGAGATCTCACTCCTATAAGAGTCATATTCCTGGTCGCTTTGATGATTGCGGTGGTGGCGATCATTGTGTTTGTGGAAAGAGGACAGAGGCGGCTTCCTGTTTCTTATGCCAAGAGGGTGGTGGGCCGTAAAATATATGGAGGGCAATCCACCCATCTTCCCCTTAGAGTTAACACAGGTGGAGTGATCCCCATTATATTCGCAGCCTCTATCATCACCATTCCTTCCACTATAGCTCAGATGATTAAAGTCCCTTTCTTGAGGCGCATTGCTGAACAATTTGCTATGGGAATGCCGCTTTACAACCTGTTATATGTAGCTGCCATTATCTTTTTTACTTATTTTTACGTTTCAATAATATTCAATCCCAGCGATGTGGCTGATAACCTCAGGAAATATGGTGGATTTATTCCTGGGATACGTCCTGGTAAAAACACATCGGATTATATAGACGGAGTTTTATCCAGATTGACTTTAGTCGGAGCGGTTTATCTCGCGGCGGTGGCTATCATACCAGAGATTCTGATCACTGGATTTAAGGTTCAGCCTATACCTCTTATAGGTAACTTTTTAGACCAAAACCTTCCTGAATGGTTCACTCAGGGTTTAAATGTCCAGTTTTATTTTGGAGGAACATCGATCCTCATTGTGGTTGGGGTGGCTATGGACACCCTGCAGCAGATAGAAGCTCAGCTTGTTATGCGGCATTATGATGGATTTATGAGACGGGGACGAATTAAGGGAAGGCGATGAGATTGATTCTGCTTGGACCTCCTGGAAGCGGCAAAGGAACCCAGGGAGACCTTATTGAAGATAGATTTGGATTCCCCAAAGTATCTGCCGGAGACCTTTTGAGGGAAGCTGTGGAACATGGGACTCCTTTAGGGTTGAAAGCCAAGAAGGATATGAATAAAGGTGAGCTGGTTAAAGACAGTATTATCATTGACTTGATTAAACAAAGGATTCACAAGCAAGACTGCAAGAACGGATATACTTTAGACGGATTTCCGAGAAATATATCACAAGCGGAATCTTTGGAAAAAATGGATTCAGATCAAAACGAAATAGCCATAGACATCAAAATTAGTAACAGCACAGCAGTGGAGCGGCTTTCGTCCCGCTATATTTGTACTGATTGCAATAATATATATAATATAAAGAAGGAAGACTTTTCTGAAGAAAAAAGATGTGACCGCTGCGGAGGAAAACTCATCCAAAGAAAGGATGATAAACCGGAAGTCATAAAAAAGAGGCTTGATGTCTATCATAAAAAGACAGAAAAGCTTATTGATTATTATAGGAAAAAAGATGTTTATAGAGCGGTTAACGGCGAAACAAGCAGAAAGGTCGTCTTTAAGAAGATTAGTTCTATAATAAACCAGTTTAATAACTAAAGAAAATGAATATAAAATGATTATCTATAAGAATCATGAAGAAATCGAAGCCATGAGACGGAGCAATCGAATTGTGGCTCAGATTTTGAGTGAATTGAAAGAAATGGTGAAGCCTGGAATGAGGACTAAAGAATTGGATGAATATGCGGAAAAAAGGACAGCAGAACTCGGAGCGAAACCAGCTTTTAAAGACTACCGGGGATATCCCGCCTGCTTGTGTACATCCATTAATGAAGAGATCGTTCATGGTATCCCTTCATCCAGGACGCTTAAACAAGGCGATATCCTGAGCATGGATTTTGGAGTGGTTTATAATGGTTTTTATGGTGACGCCGCTTTAACTGTTCCCATAGGAGAAATTTCCTCAGAAGCCAAAAAGCTGATAAGAACAGTGAGAGAGGGTCTTGATAAAGGAATTGAACAGCTTCGGTTAGGGAACAGGATATCTGATATATCTTCAGCAGTACAGAAGTGTGTTGAGTCCAATGGATTTTCAGTGATAAAGTCTTTCGTGGGACATGGAATAGGATTTTCTCTGCACGAAGAGCCCCAGGTTCCTAATTTTGGTTCACCAGGTCATGGACCTAGAATTAAGCCAGGGATGGTGATAGCCATTGAGCCCATGATTTCGGCCGGAGACTGGGAGGTAAAGATCCTGGAAGACAACTGGACTGCAGTCACAAAAGACCGCAGCCTGTCAGCACATTATGAAAATACCATTGCCGTGACTGAAAACGGGCCTGATATATTGAGTGTTTATCATAAGGATAAAATTGGAAAGCATAGGGAGAAAAAGCATGCCTAAAAAGGATGATGTTTATGAAACTGAGGGAACAGTGATAGAGACTCTCCCTAATGCTATGTTCAAGGTTGAGCTGCCTAATAAACACACCATATTGGCTCATATATCAGGAAAAATGCGTAAATATTTTATTCGCATTCTTCCTGGGGATAAAGTGCTGGTGGAGCTTTCGCCGTATGACTTAACAAAAGGAAGGATTATTTACCGTTTCAAATAAGTACGATGAGGAAATAAAATGAAAGTAAGAACATCGGTCAAGAAAATGTGCAGGAACTGTCGGATCATTAGAAGAAATGGTGTTCTGAGAGTCATCTGCAGAAATCCAAAGCATAAACAAAGACAAGGATAGATGAGGTAATCATGGCAAGAATAGCAGGAATCACACTTCCATCTGAAAAAAGAATAGAAATAGGGCTTACTTATATCTATGGAATAGGCCGCTCACGATCTAATATGATCCTGGAGAAAGTGAAAATCAATAGGGATAAGAAGG
>Ga0102944_1002003_pt1 | contig 12462 bp, 12 predicted proteins | sample SalPonD_shore_MG_FD_78172 | JGI IMG/M metagenome (GOLD analysis project Ga0102944, IMG submission 78172) | Salt pond soil microbial communities from South San Francisco under conditions of wetland restoration - Salt Pond MetaG... | ecosystem: Environmental > Aquatic > Marine > Intertidal zone >... | reverse complement strand
CCGGCGGTCGTGCTACCGGGGCCCGCCCGGGCCGGGAAGTCGAACGGATGCGCATGCATCTCCCCCTCGCCTTGGCCCCGCTCCTTGCCGGGTGGCTGCTGTGGTGGGCCCCGCCGAGGCCGGCGCTCGAGTATGGTGCGCGCCCGGCCGAGGTGACGCAGGTGCTCGACGGCGACACGATCGTGCTGCGTTTCGCGGGCGCGGATGACGGCGATCTGCTCGAGTACCGGGCCAACCTGATCGGCGTCGACGCCCCCGAGCAGGGCGAAGCCGAGTGCGAGGCCAGGCGCATCACCGCGATCGTGCGGCGCCTGTTGATCGGCAAGCGCGTCTGGATCGCCTGGGACAGCGCCGACAAGCGTACGGGCAATGGCCGGCTGCTGGTGTACGTGGCGCACGGCGAGGATCACGACGCGGACCTGAATGCGCTCTACATCGAGTGGGGCTGGGCCTGGGTGCCCCGTGCCTGGCCGTTCGATCGGCGCGATGCCTGTCTGGCGCTGGAGGAGAAGGCCCGTCGTCTGGGACGCGGGTTGTGGGGCGGGCCGTGTCCGCCGACGCCCTGAGTGCCGGGCTCCCTCAGGAGTGTCGCCGTGATTCCTCCTCGGCGTCCGGCCGCGGATCGCTGAAGAACAGGTCGGCCGGCGCGTCGTTGGGCTCGGTGGCGTCTTCTTCCTCCTCCACCTCCCAGGAGTAGCGCCGCCGCGCCGGCAACGGGTCGCGGCGGTACAGCCCGAGTCCGCAGGCGATGCCGATCACGGCGCCCGCGAGGTGGTACTCGAACGAGATGCCGCGTGCGAGGGGCAATACGCCCCAGACCATGCTCCCGTAGAGAAAGAAGGTCATCAGCGCCAGCGCCACCGAGCGCCGGTCGCGCCGGCGGATGCCGGCGACGAACACGAACAGCAGCATCCCGTAGGCCAGGCCGCTCGCGCCGAGGTGCACGGCAGGCCGTGCGAAGAGCCATACGGCGGCACCCGAGCCGAGCCAGACGACCGGGAGCAGAATGCCGGCGGCGCGCGGCGTGCCGTACAGCACCGCCGTGCCGAGCACGATCAGCGGCAGCGTATTGCCGAACAGGTGGCGCCAGGAACCGTGGACCAGCGGGGCGGTCACTGTGCCGATGAGCCCCGCGGGCTCGCGGGGCCGTACGCCCAGCGCGGACAGGTTCCACTGCCCGAACGTGGCGGCGGCCTGCACGAGCCAGAGCAGCGCGACGAAAGCGAGCACCGCGCCGAGGGTGCGCCGGAATCGTGCTGCGTCCCCGGGCGTGGGTGGCGGCGCGGAGGCAGGCACCAGCACGACGCGCCGATCAGAAGCGGCGCGTGAACCGGATACCGGCGAGGCCGCGTTCGGCGTTGTCGATGTGCACGTCGTTGCCGCCGACGGTTTCCGTGTCACTGTCGGCCGGTTCGGTGTAGTCGACGAACGGCTCGATTTCCACCCCGGACGCCGCATTGCGGAACCGCGCCGACAGGGCGAGGCCCCAGCCGCCGCTGCGCGAGAACTTCGTGTCGCCGGCCACGGGTGCGTCGCTGAAGTCCTGGGCGCCGGTCAGCAGGAAGCGTCCCTCGATGCGCACCAGCACGCGCCAGCCGGGCGTCAACGGGCCCGCCTTTGCGACGCCGAGCGGCACGTAGGCGGACCACTCGTCGACGCTGCCGCCGCCGCCGAGCGGGGCGTCCTGCGCGATCCATTGCGCGCCGATGCCGGCGTACAGCCGCGCGTCGGTCTCGGTCGCCGCGCCCCACGTCGCGCGCACGTCCGCCAGCGTGGTGGAACCGCTGTCCGAGCGGCCATTGCTGTCACTGCTCAGCGAGCCCGCGAGGATGCGCCCCTCCGCGCGGAAGGCGGCGCCGCGCTGGAGATAGGCATGCACGCCGCCCAGCCCGCCGTCGCTGGTGACCTTGCTGCCGTTGACCTCGAATGACTGGTCGACGCTGGCGAGCTCGAGCCCGATGCCGCGATCGGAGGCCGTGGCGGACAGCGGCTCACCGTCGGCATGGACCGGCAGCGAGGCGAGGAGTGCCGCGGCGATGGCGGCGCTGCCGATGGAGCGTGGTTTCATGCGGGGCTTCCCTGATTGCCGGTCGCGCGATGATAGCCCTTCGGCCGGACCGTCTGCACCCCGGCGCCGCAGCGGGCATCGCTCAGTCGTGCGCGGGCGGCATGCGCCGCAGCAGGGCCGTGAGCCCGACGTACACTAGGTAGCCACGCGCATAACCGAGCGGTCCCAGCCATTCCACGATGCGCCCGAGCACGGGCGGCACGGCGAAGCCGCCGAGCGCGCCGAGGCCACCGACCCAGCCCGAGGCGCCGCCGACCGATTCGGGCACGTAGTTGGGCACCATGCGGAACACGGCGGCGTTGTTCACGCCCATGCCGACGGCAACCGCCAGCAGCGCCGGTGCCGCGACCCACGGGCTGGCGGCGAAGCTTGCGACCAGTGCTGCGGCGCCCAGCAGCGCCAGCGAGGCGCCGGCGACCCGTTCGCCGCCCAGGCGGTCGGCCCAGTTGCCGCCCGGCACCCGGATCAGCGAGCTGAGCAGGGAGAATGCGGCGGTCATGCCGACCGCGGTCCAGTGCGAGACGCTGAAGTACTGCTGCCAGTAGGTGGGCAGCCACGACGTCAGGGCCAGGAAACCGCCGAAGGTGGTGAAGTAGAGCAGCACCAGCGGCCATGTGCGCCACTGGCGTGCCGAGTCGATGAGCGTGCGTGCGATCGACTCGCCGGGGAAGAGCTCCTGGCCGAGCTCGCCGGCCCGGGCCCGCGCGGCGCGCGGCTCGTGACCGCGCTGCAGGAGCTGGAAGTACCAGGCGTTGTGACCGAGCGCCAGATAGAGGACGAACCCGACGAGCACGATGGCCAGCGATACCAGGTAGGCGGCCCAGAGCCCGAACGCCCCGATGATCAGCGGCAGGATGATGGCTACCAGCCCCGGCGACGTGTTACCGAGGCCGGCGTAGGTGGCCAGCGCCCAGCCCTGCCGCCGGCGCGGATACCAGTACGAGACCTGGCCGATGCCGACGCTGAACGAAGCGATGCCGCAGCCGCCCAGGGCGCCGAACAGCAGCAGCCAGGGGTAGTGGGCCTGGGTCAGCTCGTCCGGGTACAGGGTCAGCAGCATCCACCAGAGGCCGGCGATGCCGATGACCGACAGCACCAGCAGGACCAGGAACGGCTGCTTGCCGCCGGTGGTGTCGACCCAGGCGCCGAACGGGATGCGCAGCAGCGAGCCGGTGAGCATCGGCATCGAGACCAGGAACCCGACCTGCACCGGGCTCAGCTGCATGGCCTCGATGAACCGATCGGCGGTCGGGCCGAACAGGGACACGGCGCCGAAGCCGATGAAGAACCCGATGGTGGCCCCGAGCAGCGCCCGTGCCGGGCTGCCGCGCAGCGGGGCCGTGTCGTCCGCTTCTGATGGACTCATGTCCGCCTCCCGCGAGATCTGCGCAAGCGCTGCGGTCCACGATCGGGTTGGCGGGCGTACGCCACAACCCCCGCGCGCGACACCGCTTGACCGGCGTCAAGCGGTGTCGCCGTGGCGGGCGGCGGCGCGACCCGTGATAGGCTGCGCCACTGTCGCGCCGCCGGCGAGCCATCCGTGACCGCGGCTGCGGCGGCATCCGACCCGGAGTCGAGCGCGCATGAAGACCGTCTACAGCCCGGATCACCGCCTGCACCACGCGCGCGGCGAACTCAGCGACGGACGCCTCGAGCCGCCATACGAGATGCCGGAACGTGCCGAGATCGTCCTGCGGCACGTGCGCGACGTCGGGCTGGGCCCGGTCGTCGAGCCGGGGCCGTGTGATCGCGCCGTCCTCGAGCGCGTGCACGCGCCGGACTACGTCGCCCACCTCGAGGGGGCGTGGGCCGACTGGGTGGCCGAGCACGGCGAGGAGACGGATGCGCTGCCGCTGATCTGGCCCGTGCGGACCCTGCGCCAGGCCTGCCCGCGCCACATCGACGGGCGGGTGTCGTACTACGCGATGGACGCGGGCACGCCGATCACCGCCGGCACCTGGCAGGCAGCGACCGCGAGCGCCGCCGTGGCTCAGGCGGGCGCGCAGCTGGTCCGGCAGGAGGGCGGTCCGGTGTTTTCCCTGTGCCGTCCGCCCGGGCACCACGCCGCACGCGACCTGCTGGGCGGGTACTGCTTTCTCAACAATGCGGCGATCGCCGCCCAGTGGTACCAGGATCATGGCGCGCAGCGCGTCGCGATCCTCGACATCGATTACCATCACGGCAACGGGACCCAGGCCATCTTCTACGAGCGCTCCGACGTGCTGTTCCTGTCGATCCACGCGGACCCGGCCGACGAATTCCCGTACTTCCTCGGCTACGCGGACGAGACCGGGGCGGGGCCGGGCGCGGGTGCCAACGCGAACTACCCTCTGCCCTGGGGGTCCGGCTGGAGCGAGTGGGCGGCGGCGCTGGAGCGCGCCTGCGTGCGCATCGCGGACCATGGCCCCGACGTGCTCGTGGTCTCCCTGGGCGTCGATACCTTCGAGGGCGACCCGATCTCGCGCTTTCGCCTGGCCTCGGATGACTTCCCGCGCGTCGGTGCGCGCCTGGCGCGGCTCGGCCTGCCCACGCAGTTCGTCATGGAGGGCGGCTATGCAGTCGCGGAGATCGGCGTCAATGCGGTCGGGGTCCTTGCCGGCTTCGAAGGCGCGTGATCGCGCGACCACTGCAGACCGGAGCATCACCGTGCACATCGAGCAAGCAACCCGGGAGCACCTCGACGCCGTGGCGGCGCTGTTCGACGCCTATCGGCAGTTCTATCGGCAGCCACCGGACCTCGCGGCGGCCCGGCGTTTCATCGCGCAACGCCTGGAGCGGGGCGACGCGCACGTCATGTGCGCGGTCGATGGTGGCGCCGTCGCGGGTTTCGCGCAGTTGTTCCCCACGCTCGACTCCATCGGCCTGGCCCGCGCTTGGATCCTGCACGACCTCTTCGTCGCACCGGAACACCGGCGCAAGGGGGTGGCACGGATGCTGGTGCGCGCGGCGCACGACCTGGGCCTGCGCACGGAGTCGTCGCTGCTGACGCTGGCGACGGGGGTCGACAACCGGAACGCTCAGGCGCTCTACGAGTCCGAGGGCTGGATCCGCGACGACGATTACTACTACTACGAGCTTCATCTCGCGCCAGCGTAGCGCGCCGCCCGAATGGCGGGCGCGCCGGCGCGGGCTGCACGGGACGTCAGTACCGGCACGGGGCCCGAGCGCCGCGGAGCGCGCCGGCGGCGGCCGGACCGTCGTCGATGCCCGCCAGGCGCAGCATGTGCCACGCCAGCACCTGGTTGCTCGACAGGACCGGCACACCGAGCTCGCGTTCCGTCTCCTCGATGACGCCCAGCGTGCGTGCGTTGGTGCAGGATACGAAGACCGCGTCGCAGGACGCCGAGCGCCCCACCCGCAGGACCGCAGCGCGGATCGAGGCAGGGGCGATGCGGGCCACGGCGCGTTCCTCGGCCTGCTCGAACGAGCCGAATGCGGCGATCTCGAGTCCCTCGGCCTCCAGGGCGGTTCGAAGCGCCGCGGACACGCTGGCGATGTACGGGCTGACGAAACCGAGCCGGCGCACCCCGAGCGCGCGGCAGGCGGCTCTCGCAGCGGTCAGCGGGTCGGTGATCCGCGTCCGCGCAAAGCTGCCGGGATCGTCGGCGGGGCGGGCCGCCCGGATCGACTGCGCGACATGGTCGGGCCCGATGATCGTCGCGCCGGAGGTGCAGGCGTAGCCGACGACATCCAGCGCCGCGGATGGCGGCAGCAGGCGGGCGGCCTCCGGAATCCGCGCGGCCATGTCCTGCAGCGTCTCTGCCGTCACCTCGGCGCCGCTGCGCACCCGCGTGACATGCACGGCGACGCCGTCCATGTCGACCAGTCGCCGAAACTCGGTCTCGATGGTCTCGTCGACGTGCAGCACCATCAGGCCGAGGCGCGCACGCCGGGCGCTGCCGTTGTCCATGTCGTAGGCGAGCTTCATGGTGCGGTCCGTACCCGACTTCAGGTGATCAGCGGCAACTCGGGTGGCGCGCGCCGGCTCAACAGTTGCGCGGCGCCGTCGCGCACCACGATGTTTTCCTCGTGGACCATCGTGCGACCGGGAGCGAGCGCGAGGCCGGGCTCGAGCGTGAGCACCATGCCTGGTTGCAGGACCGTCTCGTCGGCCGGGGTGTGCGATGGCCACTCGGTGAGCTGCATGCCGAGTCCGTGGCCCAGGCGTCCCACGTTGCCGCACTGGTAGCCGTCACCCACGATCACCCGCTGCATCGCGCGAAACAGATCGGCGCTGGTGGCCCCGGGGCGCGCCGCGGCCTGCCCCGCGTCCGTCGCCCGGTAGAGCGTGTCGTACGCCCGCCGCGTGTCGTCGTCCGCGTGCCCGATCGCGTAGTTGCGGTCGAAGTCGCAGAAATAGCCGTCGAACAGGGTGCCGGTATCCAGCATCAGCACATCGCCGTCGGTGAGCGGGCGCGCGCCCGGCGGGGAGATCACGTCGCCATAGCCGCCGGGCGCGGATGCGCCCACGAGGTACGGCACGTCATCGGCCCCATTGCGCAGCATGGCGATCCTGAAGGCGCGGAAGGCCTCGGCGAGCGGCTGACCGGCCCGCACGAGCTCGGGCACCTGGTCGAAGGTGTCCGAGGCGATGGCGCAGACGTGGGCGATCTTGTCGATCTCGGCTTCGGACTTGATCATGCGCAGGTTGCGCACGAGCGCCGATGCATCGACCAGGGCGGTCGTCGGCAGGGCCTCGCCCAGCCGCGCGTAGTCGTTCAGCGGCATGCGCAGCATGGTCTCCGGCCCCATGGGCAGCCCCACCCGCCCATGGTCGGCACCGGCATCGCGCAAGGCCTGCACGAGCAGCGACACGCCTTCGTCCTCCGGGCGCGGCGACTCCCAGGTGCGAATGTCCTCGATCCAGGTGCGCTGCATCAGCGGCGCACCGATGCCCGGGATCACGGCGATCGGCCGGCCGGCGCGCGGCACGACCAGGAACCACGGGCGTGTCGGGCTCTGCCAGAACTGCGTCAGGAAGCCGCTGAACCAGCGCACTTCCGGCTCCGTGGTGAGCAGCAGCGCGTCGATTCCGGCTTCGGCCATGCCGCGCTGGGCACGCTCGAGGCGTTGCTCGAACTCGGACTGCGGGAACCCGCGCCGCGGTCCTTTGGCCGTCATTGGCCCAATCTCTCGTGCACGAGCCGGATCCAGTAGTCGATCCCCCAGGGCAGGGCCGCGTCGTTGAAATCGTAGTGCGGGTTGTGCAGTGCCGCTCCGTGGGAGCCATCCGTGCCGTTGCCCAGAAGCATGAAGCAGCCCGGCCGGTGACGCAGGAACTGGGCGAAGTCCTCGGAGAAGCCCATGCGTGGGTGGGCATCATCGACGTGGGCGCCCGGGACCGTGCGCGCTGCCGCCGCCGCGTGGGCCACCTCGGCCGCCGTGTTGATCGTCGGCTCGAATTCGCGCTCGTAGGCCAGGGTGGCACTGGCGCCGTGGGCGGCCGCCACGCTCTCGCTGATCGTGCGCATGCGCCGCTCCATGACGGCGCTGACGGCGTCGTCGTAGCCGCGGGTATCGCCGCGGATGGTCGCTTGGCTCGGCAGAATGTTGCGCGCGCCGTCCGTGATGAACTCCGTGGCCGAGACAACACCGTGATCGCCGGGGGCGAGCGAGCGCGCCACGATGGTCTGCAGGGCGCTGACGATCTCGGCACCGATCACCAGCGGATCGATCGCCTGTTGCGGCGCCGAGGCGTGGCCGCCGCGCCCGGCGATCCGGATTTCGAAGATCTCCTCGAAGGCGGTGAAGGCGCCGTTGCGCGTCGCGAAATGGCCGACGGGCAACCCCGGCAGGTTGTGCAGACCGTGAATCTCGTCGATGGGGAAGCGCTCGAACAGGCCGTCGTCGATCATCGCTCGCGCGCCCCGGCCGTTTTCCTCGTCGGGCTGGAAGACGAAGTGCACCGTGCCGTCGAAGCTGTCATCGGCTGCCAGCCGCTGCGCCGCGCCCAGAAGCATGGTCGAGTGGCCGTCGTGGCCGCAGCCATGGAACTTCCCGCCCACGCCGGAGCGATGAGCGAAATCGTTGCGCTCGGTGATCGGCAGCGCGTCCATGTCCGCGCGCAGCCCGATCGAAGCGGCACTGCTGCCGCGCTTCAAGCTGGCCACGATGCCGGAGCCTCCGACGCCCTGCGTCACGCCGAGCCCCGCAGCGCGCAGCCGGTGCGCCAGTTCCGCCGCGGTCGCGGTCAGATCGAACCCCGTTTCCGGCGCGTGGTGCAGCGCACGGCGCAGCGACTCGAGCTCGCGCAGATCGGCCTGCGGTATCGGCGATACGCTCATGGCGCGTCTTCCCGGCCCTCGGAGATGAACGCCAGTATCCGGCTTTTCACGGACAGCCCCAAGCTCTCGCGCTCGCCGGCCGCATGCTGGGCGGCGGCGATCCCGGCGGCGCCGGACGGCGTGGTCGCGATGTCGTGTGCGGCCAGCAACTCGACGGCGGCGGCGGCCTGCGCCTCGCCGAGGGTCACGAACCAGTCGGCCCCGCGGGCGAGTTCCCCGAGGGCGAGGTGCGACGGTTCCTTGCAATCGAGCCGGCCCATGCTCGAGGCCGGACCGTTGGCGGTCACCGGCCTGCCGGCACGCACGCTGTCGATCAGGGCGGGGGCTGCCGCGGGCTCGACGACGACGATGGTGGGTGTGTCCCCCCAGCGGGCGCGGAACAGGGCCGTCATGGCCGCGGCGAGCCCGCCCACGCCGGCCTGCAGGAAGATGTGCGTCGGTGCCCGGTCGAGCGCGTCGGCGACCTCTGCGCCCATTACGAGATAGCCCTCCATGACGCGAGCGGGCAGGTCCACGTAGCCGGGCCACGACGAGTCGGACAGCAGGATCCAGTCGTTCGCCTCGGCATCGGCGGCCACGCACCCCATCGCGCGCTCGTAGTCCCCGCCGGGTCGGACCACCTCCGCATCGAGCCGCCGCAGCCTCTGGGCGAACGCCTCGGGCACCGAGTCCGCCAGGTAGATGATCGCGGTGGCCCCGAAGACGCGTGCGCCGGCGGCCACCGACAGGCCATGGTTCCCCGCGCTCGCGCAGGCGTAGACCGTTCCGTCCAGGGCATGTGCCATGCGCTGTGGCCCGGCCGCGCCGTCCGGCCCATCGGCGCGGCGGGCGGCTTCGCGCGCGATCACGCAGGCCGCGCCCAGCGCCTTGAAGCTGCCGAGCCCCATGCGCGCGGTCTCGTCCTTCAGCAGGACGGAGTCGATGCCGAGCTCGCGGGCCAGCCGCGGCAGATCGTGCAGCGGTGTCGGCGCCGCCACCGGGCAGCGCGCCAGCAGTGCCTGTGGGGCGGACGGATCCGCGCAGACCCGTCCCGCGGCGAGTCCCGCGGCTGACGGCAGGCCGGCGCCGCGGAAGGGATTTCTCAGCAGATCCAAGATGGGCGTCCCCGGTGTCATGACAGCTTCACGATAGCAACGACCGGGCGACGCCGTTTTGCGTCCGCCGGCCCATCCGCCTAACCTGCTTGCATTGTTCGGCGCGAGATGCAGGAAACATGAAGCCCATCGATCTGGACGCGAAGGATCGCCACCTGCTCGACCTGCTCCAGCAGGATGCCCGCCGATCGCTGGAGAGCATGGCGGGGGAGGTGGCGCTGTCCGCGCCGGCCGTCCAGCGCCGCATCAAGCGCCTGCGCGAGGCGGGCGTGATCCAGCGCGATGTGGCGGTCGTCGATCCGGCAGCCGTCGGGCTGCCGATGACGTTCATCGTCATCGTGGAGCTCGAGCGCGAGCGTGCCGAGCAGATCGATGCCTTCCGCCGGAAGGTAACCGCTGAACCCCGGGTGCAGCAGGGCTACTACGTGACCGGGGAAGGGGATTTCGTCGTCATTGCGCTTGCACGGGACATGGATGATTTCGAGGCGCTGACCCGGCGGCTGTTCTTCGACGACCCGAACGTGCGGCGGTTCCGGACCTCCGTCGTCATGGGGAGTGCGTTCCGATCACTGTACGTCCCTGCCGCAGCCTTGGCCGATACTCCGTCCGACTGATCGCCCGTGGATCCGGAGACGCGGCATGGCCCGCTGGCCGGGACGACACGAGGCCCGCGTTCGGGGTGGGAGCGTGCCGGGGGGCCGGTGCGGCTCGTCACGCGGTGTCATTTCCCGCCGCCGGGCTCCGCGTACCGTCGTCCGGCCGGACGATCCGCCCCGGTCCTGCCCGCAGCAGCCAGAGACCGGCGAAAAGGAGCGGGTCGGTGATTTCCGCAATATGCCCGTGACCCACCCAGCGTTGCAGCCACTCCAGCCCGCCGAGCAGCGCGACGCCGGCGAGCAGGGCGGGGTGCGGGCGCCAACCGTCGGCGAGAATCAACTCGAGCAGCAGCGTGTACCAGAACAGCTTGTCGATTGTGACGCCTATGACGTGGATGGGACCGCCCTCGAGAAAGCCCGCCAGGGGCAACCAGTGAAACGTGGCCGGAATAGCGCGCAGGACCAGCGGATGCAGACCCGAAAGAACGAGGTGGGCGACCAGTGCCGCGAGGAGCGCCCGGCGGAGAAGCGGATCGCGCCACGGGATCGACCCCAGCGCGACGCCGAGCGCGCCCCCGACAATCCCGGAAACGCTCGGTGCTCGCTGGACCACCACTACCTGTGCACACAGCGCCACGATCAGGGCTATCCAGGGGCCGAGGCGCTTCCAGCGAAACTCGAAGGCCCGGCTCCAGAAGTATGTCAGCGCGCACCAGCCGATCGCGTTGGCGAGTACGGCCTCCGCGCGGAGCTCCGGATGCAGCAGCACCGGCTTCAGACTGTCCTTGAGAGCCTGCCAGTCGAGTGACGGCACAAAGGGAAAGGTCTCGGAAGCCAGCCAGAGGACGACAAGACCGGCGGCGATGCCGGACCGTGGGCGCACGCGGTTCGCGATGCGATGCATCGCCACCCCCGGCAGCAGGGCGCCGATGATGGCCCCAACCGTGTTCCAGAGACCGTCCCAGATACTCGGAACCCGTTCGGGGAAACATACCTGAACCACCTGTAGCCCCAACCCGACGAGCACACCCCACGCCAATCCGACCAGCAGTCGGCGGGTCCACGAGGTTGACTCGTCGGCGACCAGGAATCCCAGGGGCACGAAGAGCAGGATGTTGGCGACAATGTCTCCGAGGTGGAGGTCGCCCGGGGATAGTGTCGCGAACTGGTCCCATGCGCTCGCCGGCGGCGGGAATGTGGCGTGGAAGGGATACAGCGAGCCATACACGACCAGAAGCAGCACGAATGCGGTGGCCCGGTGCCGGAATGTCCGCTCGGGATGCCAGTAGCCATTGAGGCGCGCGGCGCCCGGCACTGGCTCGTTCCGGTGCAGTGGATCAGTCATGATTGCCGGGTCGTCGTCCCGCCTCGGTCAGGCAGGCCCGACCGGGCCGGACATCGCGATGGAATGCCATCGCGTGCTCTTGCCGCCCCCCCGCCCTCGCAGTTCATCGGCTGTACTTGGCGGTTGTGCGTGCGCGTGCCAGCGTGTGTGCGCGCAGCCGCTTCAGAACCTCGGCCGGGGATGCGTCTGGCGAAACGCCGAGCTTGTCGGTGTCGAGTGCGCGGACCATGAAGCGATAGCGGTGCGGCGCATCGCCCTGCGGCGGACAGGGGCCGCCGTAACCCGGTGAGCCGAAACTCGTCCTCGTCTCGACGGCGCCTTCCGGAATCCGACCGCTACTGGCCCCCTGCCGCAGCCGCGTTACATCGGCGGGGATGTCGACCACCAGCCAGTGCCACCAGCCGCCGGTACGCGGCGCGTCCGGATCGTGCACGGTCACCGCATACGAGCGGGCCTCCTCCGGTGCCCCCGACCAGCGCAGCGCCGGGGAGACGTTGCCTCCGGAACATCCGTAGCCGTTGTAGGCGTATCGCGGCGCGAGCATGGCTCCTTCGGCGAAATCGGGGCTCGAAAGCCGAAGGTCAGCGGCGGCCGCGGTGGCGGCAAACAGTGCCGTGCACAGGCAGGCGGCTGTGAGCCAAGCGTGTCGGATGATCATGCCGGAGTCGGTCTTTGAATGTGTGGCCTGTCCGGATGGTAGCGGTCCGCGTGGGCAACCGCAGCCCCGGGGATCGGGGGGTGGAAGCGAAAAAGGGCCGCCGCGGTTGCCCACGGCGGCCCGATGCGATCGATTGCCGGCGGGACCGCTACCAGCCCGTGGCTTCCGCCACGCCCTTGCCGATGTCGGCAGGGCTCTTGACCGTGTGCACGCCGGCCTTCTCGAGCGCGGCATACTTCTCCGCGGCCGTGCCCTTGCCGCCGGCGATGATCGCGCCGGCGTGGCCCATGCGCTTGCCCTTCGGGGCGGAGACACCGGCGATGTACGACACGACCGGCTTGGTCACGTTGCCCCGGATGAACTCGGCCGCTTCTTCCTCGGCGGTGCCGCCGATCTCGCCGACCATGACGATGGCCT
>Ga0102944_1002002_pt1 | contig 12462 bp, 7 predicted proteins | sample SalPonD_shore_MG_FD_78172 | JGI IMG/M metagenome (GOLD analysis project Ga0102944, IMG submission 78172) | Salt pond soil microbial communities from South San Francisco under conditions of wetland restoration - Salt Pond MetaG... | ecosystem: Environmental > Aquatic > Marine > Intertidal zone >... | reverse complement strand
TGCGGACATCCAGGCCGCCCTGCTCACGCTCCGTCTGGCGGCCATGAGCACTGTCATCCTGCTGATCATCGGCACGCCGACGGCCTGGTGGCTGGCCAACACGCGTTCGCGCGGTCGGCCTGTCGTGGAGGCCCTGGTGGCGCTGCCGCTGGTCCTGCCTCCCACCGTGCTCGGGTTCTACCTGCTGGTGCTCCTCGGCAGTCATGGCCCCATCGGGTGGCTGATGACGGCGTTCGGCGCGCGCCCGCTCGCGTTCACCTTCCCCGGCCTGGTGGTCGGGTCGGTGATCTATTCGCTGCCGTTCGTGGTGCAGCCGCTGCAGAACGCCTTCGCGGCCGTGGGGCGGCGCCCGCTGCAGGCGGCGGCGATTCTCGGTGCGGGTCCCATGGACCGCTTCGTCACGGTCGCCCTGCCGCTGGCCGCGCCGGGGTTCATCACCGCAACGACGCTCGGCTTCGCCCATACGCTGGGCGAGTTCGGCGTCGTCCTCATGGTAGGCGGGAACATTCCCGGCGAGACGCGGGTGCTCTCCATCGCCATCTACGACCACGTCGAGGCGCTGGAGTACGCGCGCGCATACTGGCTCGCGGGTGTGCTGCTCGCGGTCTCGTTCCTCATGCTGTTGACCATATATGCGGTCAACCGGCGATTCCTGGTACGGGGAGGCGGGGCGTGAGCCTGCGGGCGGAGTTGAGGCTGGACCGGGGCGGCTTCCGTCTGGAGGCGCGGCTGGAGGCGCGCCCCGGCCGCGTGACCGCGGTGTTCGGGCCGTCCGGCTGCGGCAAGACCACGCTGCTGCACTGTCTCACCGGGCTCGTGCGCGCCCGGGGCGAGTGTACGCTCAACGGCGAAACCTGGCAGTCGGCGGACGGCACGTTCGTGCCCACCCACCGTCGCCGTGCCGGGCTGGTCTTCCAGGAGGGGCGGCTCTTCGCCCACCGCAACGTCGCCGGTAACCTGGATTACGCGGTGCGCCGCAACGGTACCGCCGACCGTCTCGACCACGCGATCGGGCTCTTCGAGCTGGGGTCCCTGCTGAGGCGGCCGGTGGCGCGACTGTCCGGGGGCGAGCGTCAGCGCGTCGCGCTCGCCCGCGCACTGCTGGCCGACCCGCGCGTGCTCCTGCTCGACGAGCCGCTGGCAAACCTGGACGCGCCGCGCAAGCGCGAGATCATGCCCTACCTGGAGCGCACCGCGGCGGAGCAGGCGATCCCCATCGTCTACGTGACCCACGGCCTCGACGAGGTCGTGCGCCTGGCCCACGACATCGTGCTGATGGATGCCGGGCGCACGACCACCGTGGGGCCGGTCGCCGAGATCCTGACCCGCCTCGATCTGCCGCTCGCCGAGCGCGACGATGCCAGCGCGGTCATACAGGGGACCGTTTCCGGGCACCTGGAGCGGCACGCGCTGACCGTGATCGATATCGGCGGCGACCGTCTCCGTGTGCCGGCCGTCCCGCACACGCCGGGGGAGACCGTGCGGCTCAGGGTGCGCGCCCGCGACGTCAGCCTGGCGCTGGACCGCCCGAGCCGGACCAGCGTGCTGAACGTGCTCCTCGGCACGGTGGTGGCGTTGCGCGAGGAGCGGGCCGGGCAGTGCCTGGTGGCCCTGTCGGTGGACGACCAGCCGCTGATCTCCCGGATATCCCGGCTCTCGGCGGAGACTCTCGGGCTCGCGCCGGGGCATCGGGTGTTCGTGCAGATCAAGGGCGTGGCACTGGCCTGAGCGAACGCACCGGCCTCAGGTCGCCGTGTCCCCGTTGACCACACCGTACTCGACGGTCTGGCGACTGTAGAACAGCGGCACCTTTGGGCGGGCCTTAGTGTCGTGTCAGCCAGTAGGCGATGCCCATGCCCATGGCGGTCAGCGTGAGGCTGCCGATCACGTGGGCGCCGATACCGGCCAGCGCCCAGACGAAGTCCGAGCGTCGAAAGGCGGTCACCATCTCGGCCGAGAACGTCGAGAAGGTGGTCAGTGCCCCCATGAAGCCGGTGATGATCATCAGCCTTACCTCCGTCGGCACCCCGCCGAGCCGGGCGAATGCCTCCAGCAGCAGGCCGATGAGCAGCCCGCCGAGCAGGTTGGCGGCGAGGGTGCCGAGTGGCAGGGAGGGGAACAGGGGGTTCAGCCATGCACCGAGGCCCCATCGGCACCAGGCGCCGGCGGCGGCACCGCCACCCACGGCAAGCAGGGAAAGCCAGCTCATCTATGCCTCCTGGTCGTGTCTCTCAGGGAGGCATGCCGATGACCTCCCCCATACCACGGGCACACACCGCCCCTCGGCGCGTGCCGGTGTGCAGGTCCCATCAGCTCGCGGCGACGAACGGTTCGGGGAGGGGAGCCATCTCCGAGCGGCACAATACCCCGATCGCCCTGGCTTGTGAATGCGTACACCCTGCGCACCTTTCTGGGGCGCGCCCCCGGTTTGCCGTGCAGCGCGGATGATGCCACCGTACCGCCATGGGGCGATGGCGGGCGGCACTTGCCCGGTGCGTCGCCCAACACCGGTCGTCGACGCGCTATGCTTGTGCATCAGGGGTCTTCGCCGCGTTGCGGCGAGCCTATAAGAATGAACGCCAGCCGATGGGGAGAGAAGGGAATCATGGCCATCGAGACCGTCGCCGTTCACCCGCGGCCAGGACAGCGCCCCGGTACCTCCGGGCTGCGCAAGTCCGTCACGGTGTTCCGCGAGCCCGGTTATCTGGAGTGCTTCGTCCAGTCGATCTTCGACTCGCTGGAGGATCTCGACGGCAGGACGCTCGTGCTCGGGGGCGACGGCCGATTCTTCAATCGTGAGGCGATTCAGACCATCCTGCGGATGGCGGTCGCCAACGGCGTCGGCCGTGTGGTCGTTGGCCGCGACGGACTTCTGTCCACCCCCGCGGCAAGCTGCGTGATTCGCAAGCGCCGGGCCTACGGCGGCATCATCCTGTCGGCGAGTCACAATCCCGGCGGCCCGAACGGCGACTTCGGGCTGAAGTTCAACGCCGCCAACGGCGGTCCGGCGCCGGAGCGACTGACCGAGGCGTTCTACCGCCGCAGCCAGACCATCGACCGCTATCGCATCCTCGACGCAACCAACGTCGATCTCGGCGAGCTTGGCGAGCGTCCGCTCGGGGATGCAATGGTCGAGGTCATCGACCCCGTGGCCGATTACGCGGAGCTGATGGAATCGCTGTTCGATTTCGACGCCATCCGGCGCTACGTCGCCGGTGGCTTCCGTCTGCGCTTCGACGCCATGCACGCTGTTACCGGCCCGTATGCGAAGGAGATCTTCGAGCGCCGGCTGGGTGCACCCAAGGGCTCGGTGATCAATGCCACGCCGCTGGAGGACTTCGGCGGCGGCCATCCCGACCCGAATCCCGTCTATGCGCGAAGCCTGGTGGAGAGCATGTTCTCCGATGACGCGCCGGATTTCGGTGCCGCCTCCGACGGGGACGGCGATCGCAACATGATCCTCGGGCGCCACTTCATCGTCTCTCCCAGCGACAGCCTGGCGGTGCTTGCCGCCAACGCCACGGCCGCGCCTGGCTACGCCCGGGGCCTCGCCGGCGTCGCCCGGTCGATGCCGACCAGCACGGCCGTGGACCGCGTGGCCGAGGCGCTCGACATCGACTGCTACGAAACGCCCACCGGCTGGAAGTTCTTCGGCAATCTGCTCGACGCCGGGCGGATCAGCCTCTGCGGCGAGGAGAGCGCCGGCACCGGCTCCGATCACGTGCGCGAGAAGGACGGCGTGTGGGCGGTGCTGTTCTGGCTGAACGTGCTGGCCGTCCGCCAGACCACGGTCGCGGATCTCGTGCGCGCTCACTGGCAGCGATTCGGCCGCAACTACTACTCGCGCCACGATTACGAGGGCATCGACGCCGCTATCGCCGACAGCCTCCTCGCCGATCTGCGTGCGGCGCTGCCGGGGCTGGCGGGGCGGCGATTCAAGGACTACACGGTGGATCTGGCCGACGATTTCGCCTACCGCGATCCGGTGGACGGCGCGACCAGTGAGCACCAGGGCATACGCCTGCGCTTCAGCGACGGCTCCCGCATCGTATTCCGGCTTTCGGGCACCGGCACGGGCGGCGCCACGCTGCGAGTCTACCTGGAGCGCTATGAGCCGTCGCCGCCGGCCGAGGACGTGGACTCCCAGGAGGCGCTGGCGGAGCTCATCGCCATCGCCGATCAGGTGGCCGGTATCGAGCAGCGCACCGGACGCCGCCGGCCGGACGTGATCACCTGAAGAACGAACCGACACCAGCCCCGACGAGGAGAATGCCATGAAGGATGTCATCGGCACCCATGACCTCACGCGCAACACCCTGGCGATGGTGTTGGCCGGAGGCAGGGGCAGCCGCCTCAAGCAGCTCACCGACAAGCGCTCCAAGCCGGCGGTCTACTTCGGCGGCAAGTTCCGCATCGTCGACTTCGCCCTGTCCAATTGCGTGAACTCGGGTATCCGGCGCATCAGCGTGGCCACACAGTACAAATCTCACAGCCTGCTGCGCCATCTCCAGAGGGGGTGGAGCTTCCTGCGTGCCGAGATGAACGAGTATGTCGACCTGCTGCCGGCGCAGCAGCGCATCGACGAGACTTCCTGGTACCGGGGCACGGCGGACGCCGTATTCCAGAATATCGACATCCTGCGTAGCGAGAGCCCGGAGTTCATCATCATCCTGGCCGGGGATCACATCTACAAGATGGATTACTCCCGCAGCCTGGCGTTTCATGTCGAGAGCGGCGCGGACTGCACCGTCGCCTGCATCGAGGCGCCACTGGAGGAGGCCAAGGGCTTCGGCGTGATGGCGGTCGACGAGAACAACCGCATCACGGACTTCGTCGAGAAGCCGGCGGACCCGCCGCCAATGCCCGGCCGTCCCGACAGGGCGCTGGCAAGCATGGGCATCTACATCTTCCGGGCCGAAGTGCTCTACGAGCTGCTGGTCCGTGATCAGGCGGACGCCGACTCGGCGCACGACTTCGGCAAGGATATCGTCCCGGCGCTGGTCAGGAAGGGCGGCGCGATCGCCCAGCCGTTCAGCGAGTGCTGCGTGGGGCGGGATCCCGAGTCCGAGCCCTACTGGCGCGATGTCGGCACCATCGACGCCTACTGGTCCGCCAACATCGATCTGACCGATGTCTTTCCGGCGCTGGACCTCTACGATCCCGACTGGCCCATCTGGACCTACCAGCGCCAGCTGCCGCCGGCGAAGTTCGTCCGCGACGAGACCGTGAACCAGTCCGTCGTCTCCGGTGGCTGCATCATCTCCGGATCGCGGCTGGAGCGCTCGCTGCTGTTCTCGCGCTGCGAGGCGCACGAGGAGAGCGTCGTCGACAACAGTGTCCTGCTGCCCGAGGTTCACGTCAGTCCGGGGGCACGGCTGCACAAGGCGGTCGTGGATAGAGGCTGCCACATTCCGAAGGGCCTGGTGGTGGGCGAGGATCCCGACGAGGATGCCCGTCGCTTCTACCGCACCGAGGGTGGCGTGACGCTGATCACCAAGCCCATGCTTGCCGCCCTCTGACGGGAACGCGACCCATGCGTGTGCTCTACGTCGCCGCAGAGCTGTATCCGTTCGTCAAGACCGGGGGGCTGGGGGATGTCACGGCGGCGCTGCCGCCGGCGCTGTACGAGCAGGGAGTCGACGTGCGGCTGTTCCTGCCGCGGCTGCCCGCGCTTCGTGACGGCATCGCCGACCAGTCGCTGGTGGGCTCGCTCGGCAGTGCCTTTGGGGCGAGCGACGTGCGGGTCTTCCGCGGTCGCCTGCCCGGCTCGCCTGTGCCCGTTTACCTGCTGGATGCCCCCGAGTACTTCGACCGCCCGGGCAACCCGTACGTGGATGCCGACGGCCACGACTGGTACGACAACCCCCGGCGCTTCGCGCTGTTCGGCTGGGCCGCGGCACGTTTCATCGACATCGACTGGCGGCCGGACATCGTGCACGCCCACGACTGGCACGCCGGTCTCGCGCCGGCGTGGCTCGCGGCCATCGGCGGCCAGCGCCCGGCCAGCGTGTTCACGATTCACAACCTGGCCTACCAGGGGCTCACACCCGCGGAGCGCTTCCACGAGCTGGGACTGCCGGCGCAGTTCTTTGCCATCAACGGCATGGAGTTCCACGGCCAGGCCTCGTTCATGAAGGGCGGACTTTTCTACGCCGACCGCCTGACCACCGTCAGCCCGACCTACGCCCGGGAGATTCAGCGGCCCGAGCAGGGCTGCGGGCTGGACGGGCTGCTCGCGAGCCGGGCCGGAGACCTGGTCGGCATCCTGAACGGGGTCGATTACACGGTCTGGGATCCGCAGCTCGACGCCCATCTGCCGGCGTCCTATGGCCCGCACCAGCTCGCCCCGAAGGCGCAGAACAAGGCCGCGCTGCAGCACGAGCTGGGTCTCGAGACGCGCCCGGATGCCCCGCTGTTCTGCGCGGTCACCCGGCTCAGCCAGCAGAAGGGTATCGACATCGCCGTGGCGGGCATCCCCCATATCGTGGCCCGCGGCGGGCAGCTCGCGCTGCTCGGCTCCGGCGACCGCGACCTGGAGGAGGCCCTGCGCCAGGCGGCGCAGGAGTATCCGGGCGCGGTGTCGGCGACCATCGGCTACGACGAGGCGCTGTCGCACCGGCTCATCGGCGCCAGCGACATCATCCTCGTCCCGTCGCGCTTCGAGCCCTGTGGCCTCACCCAGCTCTACGGCATGCGCTATGGCACCCTGCCGCTGGTGGCGGGGGTCGGCGGCCTGGCGGACACGGTGACGGACGCCAGCCCCGCGGCGATCCGCGAGGGCGAGGCGACCGGGTTCGTGTTCGATCACGGCGAGCCGGGGGCCTTTCTCGATGCCGTCGATCGCGCGCTGACCCAGTACGGCAAGCCCCGCAACTGGGGGCGCATTCGCCGCTGCGGTATGACGCGGGACTTCAGCTGGACGCGCTCGGCCGGCGAGTATGTCCAGCTCTATCGGGCGCTGCGGCCGAGCTGACGCCGCCGCGCCCGTTCATCAACCAGCTTCGGGGTAATGACGTTGTCCGACCTCTCCAAGGCCAGAATACGGGCGTTTCGGTACGATCCGGTCGCGAGCGACCCCGAGTCGCTGCGCCGCTCGGTGGCGAACCGCCTGCTGTACTCCGTCGGCAAGGATCCGGTGGCGGCGAAGGAACGCGACTGGACGGTCGCGCTCTCGCAAGTCGTGCGTGATCGTCTGGTGGAGCGCTGGATGGATCACTCCCGGCGTCAGTACCAGCAGGACGTCAAGCGCGTCTACTACCTGTCGATGGAGTTCCTGCCGGGCCGGGCGCTCGCCAACGGACTGCTCGCCATCGGGCTCTTCGACCAGTGCCGCGAGGCGATCCGGGAGATGGGCCTCGACATCGACGAGCTGCAGGCCCAGGAGCCCGACCCCGCGCTCGGCAACGGCGGCCTGGGGCGGCTCGCCGCCTGCTTCCTGGACTCCATGGCGACGCTCGGGCTGCCGGGCTACGGCTACGGTATCCGCTACGAATACGGCATGTTCGCCCAGCGCATCCGCGACGGCTGGCAGATGGAGGCTCCCGACCACTGGCTCGTATCCGGCAACCCCTGGGAGTTCGCGCGGCCGGAGGTGACGTATCCCATCCGCTTCGGCGGGCGCGTGGAGCGGGCCGGTCGAAGCGCGCGCTGGGTGGATACCGACGACGTGCTCGCCATGGCCTACGACACTATCGTGCCGGGCTATGCCACCCGGGCGGTGGCCACGCTGCGGCTATGGTCGGCCAAGGCGGCACAGGACATCAGCCTCTCGCTGTTCAACCAGGGCGATTACGCCCGTGCCATCGAGGACAAGAACCGCTCCGAGAACGTCACCCGCGTCCTCTACCCGGATGACAGCACCCCGGCGGGCCGTGAGCTGCGGCTGCGCCAGGAGTACTTCTTCGTCAGCGCCTCGCTGCAGGATATCGTCCGCCGCTACCTGCAGCCGCCGATGCTGGGCGAGGGGGACCGCCGTCACTACCCGAACGCGGCACGTCCACTGGCGGCGCTGGCGGACAGGATCGCCATCCACCTGAACGACACCCACCCGGCCATCGCGGTGCCGGAGCTGATGCGGCTGCTGGTCGACGAGCACGGCGTGGACTGGGATACCGCCTGGGACGCGTGCCGCGCGATCTTCTCCTACACCAACCACACCCTGATGCCGGAGGCGCTGGAGACCTGGCCGCTGAGCCTGGTGGGGGGGCTGCTGCCGCGCCACCTGGAAATCATCTTCGAGATCAACGCGCAGTTTCTCGAGGCCGTGGGGGAGGCGTTTCCGGACGATCCGGACATGCTGCGCCGTGTATCCATCATCGACGAGGAGGGTGAGCGCCGGGTGCGAATGGCACACCTGTCCATTATCGCGAGCCACAGGGTCAACGGGGTCTCGCGCCTGCACAGCGACCTCATGCGCGAGACCATCTTCCGGGACTTCGCCCGGATCTTCCCCGAGCGGTTCATCAACGTCACCAACGGCATCACGCCCCGGCGCTGGCTGAACCAGGCCAACCGCCCGCTGGCCGCGCTGATCGACCGCTATCTCGGCGACGGCTGGCGGCGTGACCTCGACCAGCTGCAGGGGCTGCGCCCGCTCGCGGACGATCCGGAGTTCGTTGCCGCGTTCCGGGACGCCAAGCACGCCAACAAGCGGCGCCTTGCCGACTGCGTCGCGGCCGAGACGGGGGTGATCGTCGCTCCCGACGCCCTGCTCGACGTCCACGTCAAGCGCATGCACGAGTACAAACGGCAGCTGCTCAACGTGCTGCACGTCATCACCCGCTACAACCGCATCCTCGACGACCCGGAAGGCGACTGGGTGCCGCGCACGGTGCTGTTCGCCGGCAAGGCGGCCTCCTCCTATCACCGTGCCAAGCTGATCATCAAGCTCATCAACGATGTCGCCCGCAAGGTGAACGACGACCCGCGCGTGGCGGGCCGACTGAAAGTCGTGTTCGTGCCCAACTACCGGGTCACGGCGGCGGAATGGATCATCCCGGCGGCGGATCTCTCCGAGCAGATCTCCACCGCGGGCACCGAGGCCTCGGGTACCGGCAACATGAAGCTGGCACTCAACGGCGCGCTGACCATCGGCACCGACGACGGCGCCAACATCGAGATCCGCGAGCAGGCCGGGGACGACAACATCTTCATCTTCGGCAACAGCGCCGGGGAGGTGGAGGCGCTTCGCGCGCACGGCTACGACCCCGGTGCCTATTACGAGGCCAACGCGGAGCTCAAGCGCGCGCTCAACCAGATCGGCTCCGGCGCGTTCTCGCCGAACGATCCCACGCGCTTCCACGCCATCGTGGATTCCCTGCTGCGCTACGGGGATCACTACCTGCTGCTCGCCGACTACGAGTCCTACGTCGCCGCCCAGGAGCGAGTGGACGAGCTTTATCGTTGGCCGGACGAGTGGGCGCGGCGCGCCATACTGAACGTCGCGGCGATGGGGCCGTTCTCCACCGACCGCACCATCCGCGAGTACGCCGAACGAATCTGGGGCGTGACCCCGGTGTCGACCACCCCGAAGAGCCATCCGGATATGCCATGAACGACGCCAGGATTTTGGACGCTCAACAGATCGAGGACATCGTCAACGGCCGTCAGGGCGACGCGTTCTCCGTGCTGGGTATGCACGCCGAGGCCTCCGGGGCGCTCACCGTGCGTGCCTTCGTGCCGCGGGCCGGCTCCGTCAAGGTGGTGGACCGCGGCAGCGGCAAGGCCGTGGCAACTCTCGAGCGAATGCACGAGGCGGGCTTCTTCGCCGGTCGGATTCCGCGTCGGCGCAAGCGCTTCGACTATCTGCTGCGCGTGGACTGGGACGGCACCAGCCACGACATCGAGGACCCGTACCGGTTCCCCCCCATTCTGCAGGAGCTCGACATCTGGCTGCTCGCCGAGGGCACCCACCACCGGCCGTTCGAGCAGCTCGGCGCTCATCCGATGGAGTTCCAGGGCGTTGCCGGCACCCGCTTTGCGGTCTGGGCGCCTTCGGCGGGCCGAGTGAGCGTGGTCGGCGATTTCAACTACTGGGACGGACGCCGGCATCCCATGCGGCTGCGCCGGGAGTGCGGCGTCTGGGAGATCTTCCTGCCGGGGGTCGAGGCCGGTGCCCGCTACAAGTACGAGATCGTCTCGGGCGACGGCCACCTGCTGCCGCAGAAGGCGGACCCATACGGCTTCTCCGCCGAGCTGCGGCCGGCGACCGCGTCGGTCGTCGCCAGGCTGCCGGAACGCCTGCCGCCGCCCACCGCCGAACGTGCCGCGGCCAACGCGCTGGACGCGCCGCTGTCGATCTACGAGGTCCACCTCGGCTCGTGGCGCCGTGGCGGTGCCGACGGCTCGGAGTTCCTCTCCTACGAGGCACTGGCCTCGCAGCTGGTGGAGTACTGCCGGGAGATGGGCTACACCCACGTCGAGCTGCTGCCGGTGAGCGAGTACCCGTTCGACGGTTCCTGGGGCTACCAGCCGGTGGGGCTGTACGCGCCGACCAGCCGCTTCGGCACGCCGGAGCAGTTCCGGGGGTTCGTGGCGAGCCTGCACCGGGCCGGTATCGGGGTGCTGCTTGACTGGGTGCCCGGGCACTTCCCGACCGATCCCCACGGGCTCGGCAGCTTCGACGGCACGCATCTGTTCGAGCACGCCGACCCGCGTCAGGGCTTTCACCGCGACTGGAACACCCTGATCTTCAACTACGGTCGCAACGAGGTCCGCAACTACCTCGTCGGCAACGCCCTCTACTGGCTGGAGCGCTACGGGATCGACGGTCTGCGGGTGGATGCCGTGGCCTCCATGCTCTACCTCGACTACAGCCGGGAGGGAGACGACTGGGTGCCCAACGAGCAGGGCGGCCGGGAGAATTTGGAGGCCATCGCCTTCCTCCAGCAGCTGAACCGGATCATCGGTACCGAGCGCCCGGGCGCGATCATGGTTGCCGAGGAGTCCACCGCCTGGCCGATGGTGACCAAGCCTCCGGAGCACGGCGGACTGGGCTTCCATTACAAGTGGAACATGGGCTGGATGAACGACTCGCTGGAATACATGAAGCGCGATCCCGCCTACCGCAACTACCATCACGGCGAGATCACGTTCAGCACCGTCTACGCCTTCGACGAGAACTTCATCCTGCCGCTCTCCCACGACGAGGTCGTCCACGGCAAGGGCTCGATCCTCCAGCGTATGCCGGGGGACGACTGGCAGCGCTTCGCGAACCTGCGCGCTTACTACGGTTTCATGTTCACCCATCCCGGGAAGAAGCTGCTCTTCATGGGCAACGACTTCGCCCAGGAACGCGAGTGGACCCACGACTACAGCCTCGACTGGCACCTGCTTGAGGCACCGCCGCATGCGGCCGTCCAGGCGCTGGTGGCGGATCTCAACCGTCTCTACCGGGAACGGCCCGCGCTGCACGAGTTGGACTGTGACCGGGCCGGCTTCGAGTGGATCGATTACGAGGACGCCGGTCAGAGCGTGCTGACCTACCTTCGTCGCGGGCGGGCACACGGCGCATTGGTCGTGGTCGTGTGCAACCTGACCCCCGTGGTGCGGAACGGCTATCGCATCGGCGTGCCCGAGCCGGGCGGCTATGTCGAGGTCCTCAACACGGACGATTCACGTTACGGGGGCAGTGGGGTGCATAATAGCGGGCGCATCGCCTCCGGCGACGAGCCGAGCCACGGCCGCTCGCAGTCCATCGTGCTGACACTGCCGCCGCTCGCGACCGTCGTGCTGGCGCCCGCGACCTGACGTCGCCGACGCGCCGGGCCCGACGCCGGGCCGCGTCCGTTACAATCCGCCGGAGCGCATTCACCCGCCCGCACGGTTCACGGAGACCGTGCGGCCCCAGGCCGATTGGCCGTAGATCAGGGAGAACAGCACTCTGAGCACCTCGTCACGCCACAAGACCGTTCAGCTCGCCGAAGGCCGTTCCTGGCCGCTGGGCGCCGCCTGCGAGGATGGCGGTGTCAACTTCGCACTGTTTTCCGCCAACGCCGAGTCCGTCGAGCTGTGCCTGTTCGATGAGACTGGCCAGCGCGAGCTCGAGCGGGTCGCGCTGCCGGGCTTCACCGATCAGGTCTGGCACGGTTTCCTGCCCGACGCCGGCGCCGGCCTGGTGTACGGCTACCGGGTCCACGGGGCCTATCAGCCGGAGCAGGGGCATCGCTTCAATCCGCACAAGCTGGTTCTCGACCCCTATGCCCGGGCGCTGGCGGGCCGCTACCGGCCCGGGGACATCCACCTGGGGTTTCCCGCGGACCATCCGAGCGGGGATCTCGTCATGGACACCCGCGACAACGCCGCGTCCATGGTGAAGGCCCGCGTCGTGGACGAGGGTGACTTCGACTGGGAGGAGGACCGCCCGCCGCACGTGCCCGCGGCCGACACGGTCATCTACGAGGTGCACGTCAAGGGCTTCACCCGGCTGCATCCGGAGATTCCCGCCGATCTCCGCGGCACCTA
>Ga0102944_1002001_pt1 | contig 12466 bp, 6 predicted proteins | sample SalPonD_shore_MG_FD_78172 | JGI IMG/M metagenome (GOLD analysis project Ga0102944, IMG submission 78172) | Salt pond soil microbial communities from South San Francisco under conditions of wetland restoration - Salt Pond MetaG... | ecosystem: Environmental > Aquatic > Marine > Intertidal zone >... | reverse complement strand
TTTTAAATTCAACGCAGAGCACGGCAACATTTCGCAGCTCTTTTTAGACTCCTCAAATTTGAGGAAAACTTTATTTATTACAAGATATTGTTCCTTCAGTATGATAGGTATTGATTCTTGTAGCTTACGTGAATAATTCGGGTTAAAACTCAGCGGTACGGAACAAATTGAAAACACTATTACAATGATAACTCAGCATTTTTATGTAATTTGTATCCATTAAATAAGCATTAATTTTTTCATAAAATGATTACATCAGATTCAGATATTTCGACTGTGGATAAATTTATAATTATTGGCGATCGTGTTTTACTGAAACCCAAATCCATGGATAATCAAACCAAAAGCGGACTTTATCTACCGCCGGGGGTTCAGGAGAAGGAAAATATTCAAAGCGGATATGTCGTAAAAACGGGTCCGGGTTACGCGGCAGCTCCACCGTCTGATGTTGAAGAACCCTGGAAAGAAACAGACGATCTCCCCAAATATATCCCCCTGCAGGCCAAAACGGGAGATCTCGCCATCTATATACAAAGCCAATCTCACGAAATAGAGTATGAAAATGAGAAGTATATCATCGTTCCGCATTCCGCTATTTTATTACTTATTCGTGACGGCTTAACGGATGAATAATAGGAAGCTATGATAAATTGTTCTTTTGTCAACTATCTGCGGTTCCGAAATCACTCAGGCCTTGATATTGAACAAAATCCTGGTTTCGTAAAGCTTTCTAATAATACTATCTAACGAATAGGATTTATTTTTAAGCTCTTGTATATTATGATATATCACTATTTAAATTAGATATACTCATAAATACATGATCCATGATTATTAACCGGCGTCAGTTTTTAAAACAATCTGCCATAGCAGCGGCTTTAGGATTTTTACCCGTATCAAAATTATGGGGATACATAGAGGATACCCATTTTAAAGAAATAAGGGAAGGAATCGGATATTATTCCAACCGTGGCGGAACTATCGGCTGGATGAGTCATGCTGACGCTCTGATAGTCGTGGACACGCAATTTCCGGACACCGCTGCCGATTTTCTCACCGGTATTAAAAAACTTTCGGAACGAAAAATCGATCTCCTCATCAACACGCATCATCACCGGGACCATACGGGCGGGAATCCTGTTCTGAAACCGGAATCTGCCTTAACAGTAGCTCATAAAAATGTACCTCGTTTACAGCGTGAAGCTGCTAAGAAACAAGGCACGCTTCAAAAACAAGTCTATGCCAACACTCTTTTCGATACCGACTGGTCAAAAAGAATTGGGGATGAAATAATCACGCTTACCTATCAGGGTCCGGCACATACCAATGGCGATTCTATCACTCACTTCGAGAATGCAAACGTTGTTCATATGGGAGATCTTATTTTCAACAGGATACACCCTTTTATCGATATCAGTGCTGAAGGATCTATTTTACACTGGAGAGAGATTTTGGATCATACCCTAAACAAATTTGATGACGATACGATTTTCATCTTTGGTCATGGGAATGAAAAATACGGGGTTACCGGAGGTAAAAAAGATGTCCATGTTCTCCGCGATTATTTTGAAGCTTTGCAGGAACATGTAACGCAAGGGATGCAAAAAAGCCTGTCGAGAGATCAGATAACCAGTTTGAAAACGCTGAAAGGATTTGAAGATTTTAAATCATATGGCGAACATTTCAGTCTGTCATATAATCTCGGACTAACCTACGACGCGCTCAAAAAATCCTGACAATAACGGAAATAAAGTTCGTTGTTGCTACTGTGATCGATTGACTAATATCGTATTGAGTTCATAGTCACGGACCATACCAATATTGCAAAATCAATATCGACGAATGTTGCCGGAAAGCGCAACATAATTATCATGAGTTCGAAATAAATTCTTCTCAAAATAGCGTCTTGAAATGACTATTTTACTTTGAATATTTCTCCCTCCGGTCGAAATAACGCGAATGGGCGAAGATGAGGTTGATGGTTAAAAAACATCACGCAAAAGCATCATCTCGAACCCGCTTTTTGGGTGAGAGATCTTCCAACCGTGAATATGAAACAAAATAAGTCTATAATTATATCGAATTCACGTTAATTAATGACATTTTAAAATTAGTGTTTATTGTCCCGTGAGGCCTGATATTCCACAAAAATCAAGTTTGGATTCTTTCCTTTCATCATCATTTCCCCATCATGTTATACCAAACTGGCGTTTATCTATTATATTCATATAATTTAATATTTTCTGTTAAATTACTGGCACATTTATTTTATTGTGTTAAATTAAGTTAGCAGATACGTCTAATAATAAGCAGTACTTTTATAATGGCTGGAAGGAGACTATTATCATCTAGCTTTACGACTCTTTATCTAATCTAAACTATTCTACTTATGCGAAAACTGAGAATTGGTGTTATCGATATAGTCGCCAACAGACCAAGCCGCTCTGCTTATGCCCGTTTTATGAGGGCAAATTTGGCAAGTATAATGGGACAAGTCATCGCAGTCTGGTGTGAAGAAGAGGGCCACGATGTAAGCCTCGCATATTATTCCGGATATGAAAATATGGTCGACCCTTTGCCGGACAATCTGGATGTCGTTTTTATAGGTGCTTTTACGACCTCCGCCCATGTTGCCTACGCACTCAGTAACAAATTCCGTTCAGAAGGTACGGTTACCGTTCTCGGGGGACCTCATGCCAGGGCTTATCCTATTGATGCGCAAAAATATTTTGATTATGTCGTAGGGTTTACTGATAAACAAGTTGTTCGTGACATCCTTAGTGACCATTCCCATCATCGCCCCAACGGCGTTTATCTCTCAGCACTGCAACAGCCGGAATCGTTACCAGGCGTTCGTCAGCGCTGGAAATACATCGAGCGACTTTTAAAGGAGGCTCCAGTTGTCAAAATTGTACCAATGCTCGGCAGCTTGGGATGTCCCTATTCTTGTAGCTTTTGTGTCGATTCGATCGTCGATTATCAGCCCCTGGATTTTGAAGCCATTAAACAGGATCTTCGATTTCTTCTAAAAAAATTGAAACGTCCACGAGTTGCCTGGCATGATCCAAATTTTGGAATCCGGTTTAATGATTATCTATCGGTTATCGAAGAAGCGGTTCCGCCTGATAGTATCGATTTTATCGCTGAAAGTTCCTTGGCTTTGTTATCCGAGAAAAATGTTATAAGACTTAAAAAGAATGGTTTTAAAGCTATCCTTCCAGGCATTGAATCCTGGTTTGATCTTGGTAATAAATCAAAAACACGACACACCTATGGCTTGGAAAAGGTAGAACGCGTGTCAGAGCAAGTCAACATGATTTTAAGCTACCTTCCCTATCTTCAGGGAAATTTTGTTCTCGGTCTCGATACGGATGAGGGCGACGAACCCTTTGAACTGACTAAAAAATTCCTGGATATGTCACCCGGAACTTTTCCGGCTTATTCCATGCTTACCGCTTTTGGACGCAGTGCACCACTCAACCTGGAATATCAAAAGGAGGATAGGGTTTTGGGATTTCCTTTCCAGTTCCTAAATAATTCCGGTGCCATGAATGTAATACCGAAAAACTATGAATGGCCCGATTTTTTTGATAAGATGATTAGTTTGCATGAATATTCGTTCTCTAAAATGGCGATTTATCGCAGGTTCAAAGTTAACGGAGGATGGATCCCTAAAACAATGAATATTGTGCGCGCCATGAGTAGCGAAGGATGGGGAAAAATTCAATATTTTCAGAATGTCCGACGACGACTTGATGAGGATATTGCTTTCAGAAAATTTTATGAAGGGGAGACCGATGAAGTGCCACCGTTCCTGGTAAATCAGATTAAAGAGGCTATGGGACCATTATGGGATTGGCTTCCGGAGGGTGGCGTAACTCATAATCCTTATTCCTATCTAAAATGGGAGGATAATAAAACTCTGGTCTGAAAATTTTTACGAACTATTTTTAACTATCAGACGCTTCTAACTTAATAATCGTATTTCCAGAGTACATCGATACCGGTTCTTTAATTTTCGCTCTGTGTCAGAATCAGTTCCAGATTCTTCCTCAGATAATATTCAAGTATCACCTGACTTACAGGATTATTACCGCCTAATTGCTGCAAAACTGCTAAAAATATTTTATTGGTAATATATTTACCTGCCTTTATTGTGGTTCCATTTCCAGAAGCCTGATTGGAATTATCAATTTGAATCAAATCAATACCAAGCTTATTGGTGGCTAACGATTCTACCCGGTCGATTAATAAATTCATGAGGGCACTTTGTGCTATCTGCCGTCCGCTGGCTCCACCGCCACCGGAAAAGGATTGCTCCCAGGATAATAACGCATTGAAGGGACGCCCAAACAGGGTATAACTGATTATGTTTTTCAAATCCATCTTGGGATCGCTATCGTAATTAAACTTGGGTTCGTTGACTGTTCCGGTTATCAAATAATAGATCGAAATATCGTTGGGCTGACGCAACTGATATAGCGTTTTAATATCCAAAGATGGATTTGTCGGATCTCCACTAAACGTAATCTGACCTTTTTGAAGCTCGAAACGTTTACCAAATTGGGTGGCATATCCCTGATTAGAATTGAATGTACCGAACATTTTCATATCTTTACCTGCTTTTTTAGAGATATCGACCTTCCCGTTTAATTCGAATGCCATTTCCGGTGAATTGCGATTACGCAGCCAAAAATTACGATTAATACTTAAATTCATATCCACTTCAAGAGAATCGTACAACGAAATATCGCTATATGATTTCTTCTGATTTAATTGTACCGTTTCTACGCTCTTGGTACCAAAATTATCCAGATAGACAGTGCCATTATCTACCGTGAGCTCTCCTTTGAGTTTGGGATGCATTAACGAGCCGGTTAAATCGGTATTCAAACTAACAGCTCCCTTATAATTTCGTGTGTCCATGATGCGAAAATGATCCGCGGTCATTTTTAAATTAAGTTTTCTTGTTTCAAAACCATTCAGTGTGATATCACCGGTTGCTTTAAACGATCCACCACTTTTCACATTGAATTCTTTCAAAACGATTTTATTAGGTTCAAATTCCATATTCGCGGATATTTTTTTCAAATCAATACCGGCAGGAGTTATGCCAACAGCCCCATTCGTAAGTTTCATATCTCCATTCATGATAGGCTTCCCGATGGTTCCGCTCACTTTTATCTGACCATTCATCATTCCCTGCAGTTGATTCATTTGTTCCGGATTTACAAACTCATTTAAAGCAGCTAAATTGAAATTATTGGTTGTAATCGTAGCATTGATGGCATCGGTCTTTTGCGGTAGCTCGACATTAAACTGTTTTAAATCCAGACTAAATGGAATGCTTCCCTTTATTTCAGCTGCCGTTTGTTTTAATGAAACCAATTGACCATGAAAGGCAAGCTGTTTTTGACTTTGATTGTACTGAAAATTAACACCTGCCGTATCTATCGATACTTTTGAGAATTCCGTATTACTCAACGAGAATTCTCCGGTAATTTGAGGCGATCCGGCTTCTCCGGTTAGTTTTCCATTGAACTGTATCTCCCCGGATGCATTTTTCCAGCCCAGCTTATTTAAAAGGTCTTTATACTCGGTCAGTTTAACCGGTTTCATCCTTAAATAGCCGGAAATCGGATTGCTAAAAAAGGTTGTGTCAAATGATGTGGGATTACCCAATCGGAAAGGGAGATTGGCTTCAGCAACCAGCAGTTTATTCCCTTTATCTTCTACGAAACCGTTTGCCTTGAGCTGACCGTTATCAATATTCATATTCATACTTACGGAATCCATTTTAACATCCTCGTACGACAAATCGGCAAAGGATAAATTGGAATGAAGACTGACCTTTTTATTTACGATATCAAAATCGGCATGTCCCGATACCAGTCCGCCATATTTACTGTTTTGAAGGAAAATATTTTGTATCGCACCGAAATTAAGATTCCGGGCATCAAAAAAGCCATCTTGTACCTTATTATTGATTTTTGCGATGTAAAACCGGAACAACGTATTATCGCCGTCATCAAGCTGAAGGGTATCGGTTCGGAGCGTATTATTAGCATAATAAATCCGGCCTGGTTTGGTCAATTTAAGTTTATGACGGGTCGTTCGGCACATAAGACTGTCTACTGATACGGCAATGGAATCAGGTGAATAAAAATATTGCCCTTTTTGATCAGAACCAGTCTTATTTCGAATATTTATATTAATGGCGTAGCCCCCAAGGGCCGTGGAATCTTTTATAGCACCAGAAGAATGCAATGTAAAGTCCTGAAGTTGAAGGGTTCCAACACGAGGTTCCGTTAATTCAAGATAAGCCTGATAATCCGGATTTTTCGTCAGTTTAACCTCCATTTGTCCTTTAACTTTATTGATACCAAGTGTATCGTACCGGATGTCATGCAAATACAAATCCGCGATAAACGTTGGTTTTTGATCTTTCATTTTGATATCACCCAGCAGATCGCCTTTGGTTTGTAATGTTTTAACACCAAATAAAGGCGCCAGGGATTGTATATTTTTTATCGAAAGATCGTATTCCAGTTTATTCTGAGGATCATCATAATGATAAATATCCTGTCTCGCTTTAAATGATCCATCAGCGATACTGCTTTTAAGAACGGCATTTTTTAAATGAAGGATAGAATCCTGAACACTCACATCCGCATTCATCTTACTTATAAACTCGTTATTTACAACTGAGGAATCGGCATTCAAATGTGCTTTTAACTCAATTCCTTTGAGACTAAAATTCTTACCTGAACCCTTAACATTAATATTCAAAGCTGTCGGATATTTATCCATGCTCCCAAGTTCTACCAGATTCAATTTATGCGTTTTCAGGTCAAAGGTATAAGTTGGTTTTTTCAAGGACCAATGACTATCAAAATCCAGGTTTAATCGACTTTGGGATATATTGAGTGTTGATTTACTGCTGATTAACTGATCCGTCATATTGGCCTGTAAGTTGCCTTTTGATACCGGAATATTTCGGTAGCGACTTTTCAAAATATGGGCCTGTAATTTCCAGGGTGCTTTGCCCGGTTTAAAACCTTTTCCGGAGGCATCCACATTTACATTGAGATCTCCCGTTTGAGAACTATCCGCCAGCCAATAAGCCGGATTTATATTCCGGGCAGTTGCCTGTACCTGCCAATTCGGATCTTCGGACCAGGGCGAAACAAGATCCCCATTAAGGTGCACTTTTTCCCTGCCTTGTTCCGCATTTAACACCAGTCGTACCGAATCTTTCTGGGCCTGAATATTCATTTCGGCCCGTTTCAATTGATAAGGAGCCATTTTAAAATCGTTAATCTCGGCACGACCTTTAAATTGTGCATCCTGATAATTTTCCAACGGAACCGTTCCTTCCAATGCCAAACGGGCGTTTTGAAAACGGGGATACTGAGGGTTTTTCATGAGTCCCGCCAGATTCACCCTGTCTGCCGATATTTCCAAGCCCGTCAGTGCAGGCGTCGGTTTAATTTTGAAATGACTTTCTACTTTCAGATTTCCCAAATAGTTACTTGTGATATGAATATTAAGTCCGGTATCTTCATAATCTCCTTCTAATGATAACGTGACTTTGGCATCTTCGGCGACTGGATAGGATTTCATTATCGCCTTAACATTTTTCCAGGATATGGGATTTCCTGTGAGATTAAATTGGTAGACAGTTCCGGCAGAATCTCTCTTAAAATTTCCACCGGCCCGAATTACGGTCTGTCCGGTCGCAATCAGAAGCTGCTCAAGATTATAACTGTTTTCATCTGCTTTACCGCTCGTTTTTATGGTAACCGGATTTTCAAGGGATCGATAGTGAATATTCAGAGAAAGGTTATTTAAATCAAATTGATATCCTGCCTTTTTTAATTTAAAAGCGGAATTCATCGATATTTGATCGATACGAACCGTCGAATCCGGAATCATTTTTGGAGCAAAAACGCCCAATGAACTATTCCTCATTACAACATGATCGCAAGTTACAGGAATATTACCTTTGCTGGATGTCTGGGCTGTGGTATCCTGTGGAAGCAGATTCAAAATATTCCACGAACGGTCCGCTTCCTGAACCACATTCGCTTGTAATCCATTTAGCGATATTTTTTGAATAGTATGCGGAGCCTTAATCAGTTGTATAAAATTATAGGATATGTGAAGCGTATCGAGTCGAAGGAGCGTGTCTTTAGCAATGACATTGATGTTACTCGCCGTTATCCCATCCCACAGATCGCCTTTTAACGATCCGATTTCCAAACGACCCTGTAATGATTTATTGGCTGTAGATTCAATTTTCGATTTTAGGTAATTAAGAACGTATTGGGATCTCATCGACAGACGCAGAACGCCCAGCAAAACCAGAAACGATAGTAATACGTACCACCATTTACTTCTGGATTTAAGCCAGCTTATGAAAGTGTTATATGTTGGTTCTTCTTCAGACATAAATTTTTAAAAAACATCACCTATACTAAAATGAAATGCGATCCGATGCCAGGTTTGAGAACCATGATAGACCCCATCATAATAGTTGAGATCTCCATATGTCGGATTTACTTTATAACCAATATCCAGCCTTACCGGTCCGATTGGAGAACGATAACTAAAACCGCCACCCACGCCAAATTGCAAGCCATTGTAGTTGATCTGGCGGATTCTGCTGCTAAAAGTATTTGAGCTAAAAAAATGAACATCCGAAAAATTTCGCCATACCTGTCCGCCATCAACAAAGGCGGCTATACCTAAACCATGAATCAAAAAATCGAGTTGATGCCGCAACTCAAGGTTAAACGAGAAATCAACACGTCCGCCAACCGGCGCATAACCTTTAAACACCCCCTGCTGATTCAACCTGGGCCTTTTGGGACCAAGCTGCTGTCGGTACCAACCACGAACTGATCCGTATCCACCCGCGAAATAACGAATACTGGGTGGCAGCGTATCTTTTTGAGGAGAAAATATCAAACCGCCATTCAGTCGAAACACGAAATCCATTTTCGGTGTCAGCGCGATCATGTGGCGTACATCTAAACTCGCTTTTTCATATTCGAATGAACCGGTATGAAATAACCCGGAAAACTCCAGGTATGGATTAATGATCCATCCACTGTTGCCACCGACAAAATTCTGATGATAAAAACCCGCGAACTGCAATGATGAGATATCGTACAACTGTGTACTATCACTTAAGTTAATGTTGATGTCTTTCTGCATCACATTATTACGGGTGTATTCATAAGAAATCGAGGTTGTCAGATTTGAGGTATGCTGATAAACAAAGGAATTATTGATACCCGAGCTTACCAGCTCAAAACCAGGCTCTAAGCGATGAGTAAAGAAGGGAGACACCACAAAACTGCTTTTATTATTCACGACATACGGTATTAAGTAATCGACTCCGGCACGCTGCTCGATAAAAGAAGCCCTTCCCGATATGGTGATATTATTCGCATTCCCAAATGGATTTCGATTGGTCCAGGAAACTTGTCCACGGAGATATTCAGCCGTACCGAAACCTCCTCTAATTTCCAACGACCGCAACTTATGTTCCCTGACATTAATTTTAATATTCACCGTTGAATCTTCAGGCTGATCAGGAATGTCGATGGTTACAAAACGGAAAATAGGCTGATTAAAAATCGTTTGTTGTGCCGATCCCAGTTTTTTCTGACTAAACCGTTGTCCGACCTTCAAACCCGATTCCCGAATCACAAGTTTTTTAGAGACGGTTTTCTCCCCATCCACTTCAATATGACTCAAATAACCGATAGATCCGGGTTTCATGATGATGTGAATATCCGCTTTTAACTGTGCGGTATCTATTTTTGTAGCGATGGATACCTCAGCAAAAGCAAAACCCATATTTTTCAAAACGGTGATAAATTGACCTTTAACTTCCGGTAACATGATTTCCTGATATCGTTTCCCTTTTTGAAACGCTTGTTTCCTTTGAGCACGATGATAATCCCGGCTATTCTCGATAGTTTCGGCATAACGATTTTTATCTTGAATCTCATAATCAACAGAATCTATGATTATGGGTTTTCCCTCTTTAATATGAAAGGACACCTCTCTTTTCCATGAAGGCTTGCCTTTTTTTACTTTAGATGTAACCGACACGTTTGGAAATCCCCTTCGATGGTAAAATCTTTCCAGGCGGATTACATCTTTCTTTACTTCTGTTTCTGAAAATTCATGCCCTTTTTGTTTCCAAAATTTCAATTTTTGGAGAAAAGTAGGGGCTTCCGTAGCAATCACATTCTGCAGTACAACATCAGAAAATGTCTTGTTCCCGGTAATATCCACATTCCAAACTTGCGGCAATTTGGGTTTGCTAAGGCTGAGAATGCGTGAGGGACCCACACTTCGCACATCCATAGTATTACATCTGGCATCTTTAGGATTCCAGAAGGATAATAAGATAATCCAAATAATAGCAACTGAATATACAGACAATGGCTTACGATAAGTTGGCTTCAAAATAATTTGAAATAAAAATCTCTATTTACTGAATTATTAACCCGGTTTATTCACCAAGAAATTTTGTTGTGATCAAGGCGAAGATAAAAATGTGCATGAATCGTACAAGATTACGTTGATTAAGCATTTTAATCTTCAACGCAGAGCACGACAAAATTTCGTAGCTTTTTATTAGCATTCTCAAAAATGAGGAATGAGTTATTTTTTATATATTCTTTTATTTACAATATGATATGTAATATTTCTTAATAAATATGTGAATAATTCGGGTTATGGAAAAGAATGACGAATTAATATTATAGTGATGATTTTTTAATTATATAAGGCTTTGCCAAAATTACCAACAAAAAACCAGGCCTTTATAGCAATAAAAGTGGAAACATTGCCTAATCATTCCATTACGGGTATTGGGCTGGAAAAACTACGAATCTTCTTCAATTACAACGCTAGGCTTAGGGAATGGTTCGCACGGACGGAGGCTAAATCGTGCATTCTGTTATAATATTTAATATCTGAAGTTACGGTTCAATCCACCAAAATCAGCCAGATGTGATTGGCCAAACTGGTAGGGATTAAAAAACGCTCACCACCAACAGAAATCCGCACCCCACTTTTATCTGTTGAGATTACCTGAATTAATGACTCCAGTACAAGGTTAAGATGTGCTAACATGTTCAGTTCATCCCGGTCCTGTGTTCTTACCCGCTTGATGATACCGGTGCGTTGTTCTTGTATTTCGGTAAGGGGAATAAGATCCATAGCCGGCGGCAATTTTAATTCCACCGATGGAATGGGATCACCATGTGGATCATGCGTCGGGTTTCCTAAGAATTCCGAGATTCTTGCTTCAAAGTCTTCACTGATGACATGTTCCAGTTTATCGGCTTCTTCGTGCACTTCATCCCAGGTGTAACCGAGTGCTTCCGAGAGATAAAGTTCGATCAGCCGATGATGGCGTATAATCTCAAGTGCCATTTTCTTACCGGTTTCGGTGAGCCGCACGCCTTTGTAGCGTTGGTAAGTTACCAGATTTAATTCCGAGAGTTTTTTGAGCATTCCGGTTACGGACCCGGGTTTCACAACTAATTTTTCAGAAAGCAGTTGTGTGGGAACAGACTACCTGAGTTCCGCAATGAGGAAGATATGTTTCAAATAATCTTCCTGAGCTTCTGTTAAATTTGTACGTTCTATGCTGTTCATTTTTTTCCCATTACCAAATCATTACACAATTAGAACCGGAATATCAACATTATGCCGAACGGTATCTACCGTCTCACCTAATATGAGATCTTTCACTTTTCGGTGGCCATGCGCCCCCATAACTAACATGTCGGCTTTAGCAGATTTTACAAGTGCAGGGATCTCCTTTTTCGGATCCCCAAATCCTATTTTATATGATGTCTTGTATCCTTTAACTTTTAACGTTTCCACGTATTCTTCCAGTTTTTTACGATCCATTTCCGATTCAAAATCAGAAATCTCGCCACCAATCATACGTGCACCGGCAGAATCCACAACATGAATGATTATATATTCCGCATCGCTATGTCCCTGCGATATGGATCTGCTGATAGCATTTAAATCACTTTTCGAAAAATCGACGGTGACGGCAATCCGTTTAAAAGGTTTGGCCTCTATTAAATGGCCAAGTGGTATCTCGGCATTTGGATGGGGAGTGCTCAGGAAGAATTTCCGTCTGGATATCAGCGGACGAAATGTTATGTATAACAGTAAAAAACCAGAACCAATAGCTATAACCAGAACCGGTATTTGAATCCACAACATTTGTGTACTCGTCATCCACTCGGAGAAAGTGTTAAGCACCAGTTTTACATTAAGCGCGATAATTATGATCGCTGTTACCCAGGATGCTATTTTAACCCATAATCCAATATTCTCTCCTTTCATCTTTTCTTTATCACTGACAAAATGGATGAGCGGTATAATGGCGAAACCCAGTTGGAGACTAAGAATCACTTGA
>Ga0102944_1002000_pt1 | contig 12466 bp, 16 predicted proteins | sample SalPonD_shore_MG_FD_78172 | JGI IMG/M metagenome (GOLD analysis project Ga0102944, IMG submission 78172) | Salt pond soil microbial communities from South San Francisco under conditions of wetland restoration - Salt Pond MetaG... | ecosystem: Environmental > Aquatic > Marine > Intertidal zone >... | reverse complement strand
GGCTTCCACAGCTTCACTTCTTGGGTTGGACGAACGTATTCATTGTGTCTCAGGATGTGCGTCATGCGTGCCATCAGGAGCGCGCGTTCTTCACACAGACCCTTAGATCCATAAGCCTTTAGGGCAGCACCCCAAAGGTCATTGTCGTCCACTCCGTTGATGATGTCCTGAGCGTAAATACTCTTGGCACCTAAACCCGGAACACCGGGGATGTTGTCAACGGTATCACCTATCACGGTCTGGTACATATGAAAGCGATTTGCTTCGATCCGGCTGATCTCGATCACACCAAGATTTGGGAGACGAGGCATATACAGAAGTCCGGGAACGCCCATCATATCCTTATCATCGGAAACGATAATCCGTTCACCCTTATGTTTATGTGTAGATAATATGCCCATCACATCGTCGGCCTCTAAGCGCGGCGCACCCTCCCACCCATACTCATCCGCCAACGCTTTCTTGACGTCGCGGAGAGATTGTGGCTTGGGCACATCGGCGCGGTTCGCTTTGTATTGCGGCCATAGTTCCTTGCGCCAGTTTCTCCGGCTCGACAAGCAAATAATAATCCGGTCTGCTTTCAGATGGTTAGCAAGGTGCTCCACGGTGTCAATGGCGGTCTCCTTGGCGAGCTTGGAGTCTACCGCCAGACACTCTTGGTCTCCGAAAATGAATGTCTCTTCGTGGACTGATGAAGCCTGATACGCCACAATGTCGGCGTCGATCAGTAACGTTCTCATTCTTCTGGGTGCGAAAACGCCATTATCAACAGCCAGTAGACAAACGTTAGGATGGCGAGTGCTACAATAGCTCCGACGCCTAGGCCGACAAGAATTGTATGAAACATTAGCTCACCAAGTTCTTGATCTTGTTCTTGGCATTCGCCGCCTTATTGATCTCCCTGATGCTAGATTCGTTATGCTGGCGAAGCTGTTGGATCTGAGTGATCTTAGCGTCGACGCTGTTACGCTCACGAACGACAATCTTGTCGAGGTCAGCGACCACCTTGTGGAAGACGTTCAGGACGCCTTCAACATCCTTCAGAAAGAAAGTCTCGACTTTGGTGACGATGTAGTTATAGACACGCTTGATAGCGTTCATTGGTTCTCCTCTTTGTTTTTGGATTTGTGTTCCTCATTCCACCGCATAATGGCGGCGTTGCTGAGGGGTTTGGTGGTGTCCTTCATCTCCTTCCGATAATCGGAGTCAGAAATATCAGGGTTTTGTGCCTTGGAAGCGTTCTTGATCACGTCGCGGCGTCTCATCATTTCGTTGAATTGATTTTGAGACATCGACAGCTTGTCACGCCTCTTCTTCAGTTCACGTGCTACGAAGTAGAATGAGACGACAGCACTCAACAACCCCCACATAGCGTTGGGAATTGTGTCGAGCCCGACGTTCACTAGTTGGAACTGCGTCGGATCTGCATAAGACAAGACGAAGTACGCAATGACCAGAAAGGCCAGCGTCGGGCGAGGTAGTCTGTTGAGCCCGTCAACAAAAGAGTCCCAAGCGGTTCGGTTTGGAAGAACGCGGAACTCGCTGGCGAACTCATTCTCGCTAGCTACATTCTCTTGGTGCTTAGCCGCTTGGCGCGCGGACTTATCACCAAAGATGGTTTTGACGAGCCCACCGACAGCCTTTGTGACGCCAGTGATACCCGCTGTAAAGGGGTTGAGATCCATTAGATCTCCTCTTGTTCTAAACGTGTTAGGAATTGAGCCGGAGGGTTTCTGAGGTATCGGATAGCGCCACGTAGAAACTTCTGTGAGTCACGGAATTTTCCGAGCCCGTGGTTGCACGCCGCGCATAATAGTCCTCTGATAGCCTCAGACGTGTGACAGTGGTCAACGTGGGGACGCTCTGTCTTCCCCAAAGGAGTCTTGCAGATAGCGCACAAGCCGTGCTGTATGGCCCACAGGGCATTAAACGTTTTCCGGGATAAGCCATACTCGTATTCCGAATGCTGGGAGCGGCGACAGGATTTACAATCCCACCTACGCCCACCAGTGCTTCTTCTATCTTTATGAAACTCCTTGAGCGGTTTTGTCTGACCGCATTTTTGGCAAACTCTAGTGAGTTTCATTCCACGTGATACCGACCGCGCCACTTCCGGCGAGTTCACACCGCAAGTTGTAGTATTCTCCAGCGAGTTTGATAGACCGTTCACCGGCCTCTTTGATTTGTTCAGCAATCTCCTTCTTTGCCTCTACTTGAAACTCATCGTGTACGTTCAAGACGTGCTTGAAATCCTGTCCGGGAATTAGTCCTAACTCAGACTGCAAGATGTCGTCGAAGATGACCAAGGCGCGCTTCATCACCACGGCTCCCGCTGATTGCAAAAGCGTGTTGATTGCCGCGTGTGGGCTGCGGATGTGTAACTTGCGACCGTCCAGACCTTTGAGATAGCCTTTGGCTTTGACGGTGCTCTTCACTCTGTTGACGAGCTTACCGAGCGCAGGGAGACCTTCCTCCATCTTACGCCGAGCGGCGCGGCCTTTTTTCACATAAGCCTTGTTGCGCTTTTTTCCGGGCGGAAATCTGGTGAACCATTTAGCTCTTCGCTCATCGTCATAGTCGTCGACGATGATAGAACCTAGTTTCAAATCACCAGCGCCGTAAATGTAGGCGTACCGGAACCTTTTAGCGCTGTTCCGGACGCGCATATCCAAGAGCTTACGGGTTAAAGAATGAGGATCCGTCTCCTTTGTCTTGTCGCCGTTAATCTCCATGTTGGCATAGGTGCCACCATCGTACTTTGCCATGAAGTGCCCAAGTGTGCGGCCTTCTAGGCCGTCAGCATCAACGCCAACCATCCGGTTGTCTTTCATCACCGTGAAGAGTTCTCGGAACTCCTCACCGTACTCAGCGCCGTTGTCTTTGGATGGAAGGTTCATGTTCGGGTGACTGTGTGTCATTCGCCCGGTCACAGCACCATTCGTGCTGACGTAGCCGTGAATGCGTCCGTCCTCCTTGACATGCTTCAAGAGCGCTTGCTTGCCCTCAGATAGCGTGCCGAGACGTTTGGAGATCACAAGGTATTCCTTGAGGATTTTCGCCTCGGGCCAAGGGATGCCGTCAAGTGTCTTCTCGTTGACCTCTACGCGGCCTTTCTTGGTGAAGACTTTCGGCTTCCAGCCGCGCACATTCTGTAGTCGGTCAGCGATATGGGCACGACTCTGGGGATTGAATACCAGCCGCTTGACACGACAGAAGGTCGCTCCCCTCGTGTATCCGAGCTTCTTATTGCTGGTCTTCGGGGTGAACTCACACGTGCCCTTCGCATAGTCAGGAGCGTACCAAGGATCGAACGCCTTGGCTGCTTCTCTTTCCAGCTTGGCACGACGACTCTCTAAATGGTGTTGAAGCTTCTCAGCTTTCTCAACATCGAACAAAACGCCGTTATCTTCCTGTCGGGAGATGATCTCCGCAACGGCCATTTCGAGGTCGAGACACTCATCTGGGTATTCCTTCGAGAAGATGAGCTTGAACAAGTCGGTCGTAACCTTCCCGTCCTGCATACAGTAGTCGTCCATCTCCTCGGTCCACTCACCCCACGGGCCTGTGAAGTCACCTTTGTAGTTACCAAGACGATAACCCCACGCCTTCAGGCTGTGTCTTCCGGTCAACCTTTTGGACTTAAACTCTTCCGGGAGCTTTCCCTTCCGTAATTGCTTGAAATCACGTTCGGTTATGTCTGTCCAAATGACGCGGACATAGACCAAAGAGTCGTGGAGTTTGCCTTTTGGTGAATACCATGGGTACACCTTCTTGATGGCCTTCTCGTCGAACTTGATGACGTTGTGTCCACCACGGTGCTCAGCTTCCTCAAGGCGACGAATTCCTTCTTCAACGGGTCGTCCGCCTTTGTAGCCAGTGTGGTTATATCGGGAGCCGTCGCCGACTACGCATTCGCCGTTATCTTCAACGGAGAGTTCCCAGATAGTCAGGCAGTGAATTGTTGTGAGTTCGTCTAGAAGGCCATCTGTTTCGCAGTCATAGACCAGCATTAATGGCGTTCACGACTCAGCGACACTTTGTCGTTGACCGGGCGATCCTTGATCATGTGTAACTTACCGTCCTTCGTATATACATGGAGACCGTTAGCGACTAAGAAATCGAGACTTATCCACCAGTGTTCGGTACTTTCCATTGCGTCAACCAGAGAGATCAGGCCGAACTGAATGGTTTCTAGGGCGAGTCCTTTGTACTCTTGGGGGTCAACTGTCACTCCAGAACTTCCGGGTTTCTAACTGGCCACGGATATCGATCACTCAGCCTCTCAAGTCTGCGCTTGGTGTACGCGCGCTGATCAGCCGTGTCATACCGAGTGATGGTTAGTTTCCGTCCCTGTTTATCTCTGAAATAATTATCAGTGAAACAGACGTGGTTCCCATCGTGTCCGATCTGACAAATCCCGATGTCGAACCGCGCAAGAACACGGGAAACCGGAATAGACAGTCCTATGATCTGAATAGGAGGCCGTCCTAAATCAACAGTGGGGTGCTCAGTTGAAACGCCAATAACTTCAGGGTTCCACTCCCGCAGATAGTGTGAAACATCGAGCGCCGGTGATAGGTTCCAACTAGGATTAGCACGATGGATTTCAGATACGATCCATTGAAATTCTTCAAAGTTATCGGCATGAATGAAGATGTCCAAATCTTTGACACTGTGTCCGTGATCAAGATCTCTTAGAGCGCCACCAGCAAGGATGGCGGGGGAATGGGCCTGAACAGCGCTCAGCGCCTCCAGCCACAAATCAGGTACGATCATTTACTCCTCAGTTGTTTCAGTCGTTCGTCTATATAGTCACGCGCTTTCTCAAGATCCCGTATCTCAGACTTCAAGGCGGATAATCCGTCATAGATCTTGAAGCCCGCGCGCGCCGCGTACTTGATCACATTGCCGCGCCAAAACTCCATGTTGTTCGTCATGATGAAGACGCGCGGCTGGATCGGGTATCTGGTGTAATGAGCCGGTGCGCTTACCGGGTCGCCCACTGCTGTATGCTGATTACTCGGAGGTCTATAGTCGTATAGGAATGAGTCCTCCATGTTTCTCCTTCTATGTGTTGGGTGAGGCAGGTGCGCGCTCTTTATCAGGGCGTGGTACCCTGAGCCGGGTGCGCGTCTTATCCCAACTACCTGCCTCTATCTCTTAGTAGTCGCTGTCCTCATCTGGCTCGAAAGGACAGTCATCGTTATCCTTGGGTATTTCGCACTCGAACATTCGGCCGGTGTCCCGGTTGTAACCAAGCCCGAACATCAGGCCGGTGGAGTCACCTGTATATCGATCCTTCAAGACGCGGAAGGTCGTAACGCCGTGGGCCGCTTGCTTGTCCCGCTCCAATGCAAACATGAAGTGAGACCAGCGCGCGATGGCGCGGGATCCGGTGAAGTGCTTCTCATAAACCCGACCACCTTCCTCGTGAGGTGTCCCGTGTGGAGTGGTCAGGTGACTGATGGCGTAGAGCGTAAAGTCAAGCTCTTGCGTCAGACTGGCGAGCGCGGGCATGATCTTGTCGAGCGCCCTACGCTCGTCTTCCGAGTTCGCGGTCAGTGCCGTTAGATGATCTAGGAAGATGTCCTTGATGCCGAGGCCTTGTACCATGAAGCGGATGTTCGCCTTAATGGTGGGAAAGTCCTTCGCACCGAAATGGTTGAAGAGATGTGCCTTGTCCCGGAGTTCTCCGAGCGCCTTGTCAAGTTCCTCTTGCGTCCACTCTTCCCCGGCGACATGGAAGCGGCGATTAGCGCGCTTACCCGCTAACACCTTGGCCGTGTGGTGTGGCGGTTCTTCCAGAAAGAGGATGCCTACCGGTAAACCGTCATGATCAATGATGTGGGTTATGATTTCTTTGAAGAGTTCCGTCTTGCCCACACCGACACCAGCGCCGACCGTGTATATCTCCCCACGCCTTCGGCCGTAGGTCGCTTTCGTCAGGGTTTCCCAAGGCCACGGGAGACCCATTTCAACAGGCTTACGAGCTTGCTCGATGATATCGTCTATACCGACGATGCCATCAGGTCTAAACTGTCGGGCCTGCCAAACAGCGTCGATCACTTTGTCACCGACGTGCTTCTTCAGACACTCATTGGCGTCCTTGTATGGCAGACGAGCTATGTACGCCTTTCCCGGCGATAGTGCGGCGGCGCACTCTTCAGCAGCTTCCTGTCCCGGCTCGTCCATATCAAACATGAAGATCACTTGATCGAACGTTTCGAGCCAAGCGGACTCACGTTCGACACAATCAACAGCGCCACCGGCACCGTTAGGGACAGACACCACGGGCCACTTATTACCTTGAAGTTGACTGACTGACATAGCGTCAATCTCGCCCTCGGTCACGACGACTTTCTTACCACCTTCTTTCCAGAGCCATTTGCCGTAGAGCGGTAACTTTTTACGAAGAGTCTTAGGCCCAAGAATGGGAAAGTCTTTGTCCTTCGTCCGGAGCTTTTGAACAACGAGCTTGCCGCCGATACGAAAGTTGGCTATCTGAACAGTCTTCCCTCTGAACTGGCCGACTTGGTAGCCCCAAAGACGACACGTATCTTCGGATATTCCGCGCTTAGCGAGGGCGCGGTATGTGCCCTTGATCAGATCTGACTTAGACCTAATACCTTTAGCTTCTCTTTCCGTCGCTGGAGTATCCTCGCCATCTTCTTCTGCCTTCTCGTGGTATTCGCAGCCGAAGCAATAGCCATGCCCATCTGAATAGCGCGCGAGGTTATCAGCGCTGCCACATTCCGGGCATGGCTCGTGTTGAACGAAGATGATGTCGTCATCGTTCACTTCTTTTTGTCACCTTTTGAAGGTCTACCATTGGGCCACGACTTCTTGAATTTGATACCGGCCCGCCAAGAGAACGGCGCGTCGATGCGCGCGCGATCAAACGCTCTCCTCATCGCTGTACGGTCCACCTCTTGCAGCCGAGGCTTTGAGCTTCTCCGCTGCCGCCGCTGCGTTCGCTGCGATTTTGTTCCATGCTGGTTCGAGGATGTACTCTGCATACTTTCTCCCATTGCTTGCGGTTTTGACGTGAGTGTTGATCTTGCGACCGTTCACGAGATCTGCGTGCGTCGTGCGGAGGCGGTGGATCACATGGGCAAGACGGAAGATCGAATATTCGATCATCGCTGCACCGGGTGTGATCCGGTGACGAGACAACAAATGGTCCGCCACAGTCTTGTACTGTGTGTTCACATTCTCTCCTCGGATTTTTGAATGATGTTAGGGTGGCTCTCCTCAAGCCACCCGGAGGTCAGGCGTGCTTGCCGACCTCGTAAATTGGTGCACAGCCCCAAGCGGTGCGTGACCCGACCGGAACTCGGCCAGTCGTCACGTCCTCGGCGCTGTCCTTGATGAACGCCTTGCACACTTTCATCGTCGGGAACTTCCCGATAACCACAGTGCTCGCGTGACCATTCGGTGTCAGGATGAAGAGTAAGGCGGCGATCAGTTTGGTTGCTGTTAAGGTCATTTTACTCCGGCCCACCACGGGATCGCGTCGAACGTCGGACAAGCCTTCGTGACCTTCGGAAAGTCACGGTGGCCTTGTACCTTGCACGGGCCGGGAACCGGGGGGTTCTTTGTGAGTTGTGTTAAGAGGAAGTGGAGTGCTCCCCACTGGTCCTCAGTGAAGTTGCATTCGGGCTTGTCACTATCTTCGGCCATGCCCCCTACAAGGCAGATGCCTAGTGAGCAATGGTTCCACCCGCGAACGTGTGCGCCCGGTTGATCCAGATGACGCTTGCTGCGTTCAATCTTTCCATTCCGTCGAATGACATAGTGATAACCACAACAGAACCATCCGCGTTCGCGGTGCCAGCGATCAATCTCTTTGACTCCGATGTCCATTGATGGCTTAGTGTCGGCACAATGCACGACTAGGTAGTCAAGCCGTTGGATCGGCTTGTATTTATACATTTATCTCCGCTTGTTGTTTTCGTATTCAAAGATGTCGATCATCGTTCCTTCAGCTTCTCCGGGGAGCGTGAAGCGCTTGTTCACCAAGAGAACCTGAATTTGCTTGTCGTCTACCCAATAACCCTTGGCATTATTCAGCCGGTCGAGCGGGGCCTTGGCGAAGTTATCCACGTCGCCAGTGGGTGACTTCAGCTTGGTCGTCTTGGCGGGCTTGATGCGTTGACGAACTGAGACTAGAAGCGCGCCTTCCAACGTTGTGTCGGAAGCCTTGATTAGCTTTTTAGCAGCATTAATCCACTCCTTGTATCGGCCCGCATAATAAGGCTTGCCGAAGCGCGGGACACGCGGTCTGGAAGCCGGAACCGGCTGAAGAGGAATGAAACAAGAAAGGGCGGCCTTCTTAGCCACCCCACTCGTCATCTCTGTGATGATCGCCCGAAGATTAGAAGTCTTCGTCGTCATCCTCATCTTCACCTTCGTCAGCTTCAGTGTCGGCGTACTCGTCAGTGTCATCATCCTCATCGGACTTTTTAACTGAACCAAAATCGTCGCCGTCTTCCTCAGCCTCGAAGCCATAATCTTCGGCGTTCGTTGAGCCGCCCGGAGTGACCAGTGAAATAACCTGAAGCGCGTTCAGGCGTAATGACAGGCCAACCTCGTTGTTGTCCTCCATGTAGTAGGGGCGGACTTCGCCGGACACCTTTAGTTCACTACCTGACCAAATGGGCGGGGGGTTCTCAACGTACTCACCAGCACCATTGAAGATGCGTGGGCGGAACTTGATGACTCGACCCGTCTTGCGGGATTTCACCTGATACGGAAGCTTATAGCGGAAGAAAATGTTTCCGGTTTCTTCGCCGTCTTCATTTTCTTCATACCCAAAGACATCACGCCTAGCGAGGCTCTTAGCCTTCTTACGCTTCTTCGCGGACTTCTCTTCGGCCAAAGCCGTCTGAGTTTCCTCAAACTTCTCGTCAAGAGTCTTTTCGAGTTTGTCAACGTACTTCTTGACTTCGGGATCTTTGGGGTCAACCACAAGATCAACCTTGTAGTTGGTCTTACCCTTAAATTCATCAGGGGTATCGATGTGAGCGAACCGCGACGTCCCCGGTGGGGACGTAAGCAGCGGGTTCTTTTTCTTCGCCATTACTCTCCTTCTTGTTCTTGGATTGGATGGAATTGGATTGGGTACTCACTGACATCAGCGACGTAGCCCCGCCGTGCGAGTTCAATCAGAGTGTCCACAGCGATAATTCCGTGCTCGTTGAACTCCTTGATGGCCCACAGCTTGGCCTCGCGGTCTGACATGAACTGCATCAGCCGCCGTTCTTGAGAAGCATTCCGTTTTTCTTGGGCTTCCGGTGTGCGAGTTCCGTAGCCGCATAATCCCGGATCGCCGAGATGTGCGGGCTGAAAGATGAAACGTCGGGAACTGCGCGCTTGGCCTGAGAGACCAAATCGTGCATGTCGAGGCCAGTGGCTTCACACATGGCCGCTAAAGCTACAGCCGTAGCCAATATCTGATCGGACGGGTGAACATCCTGAATGCGTCGGATGACACCGAACGCGGGAGCACGCAGCCGAGATGCCACGTGCGCGGTGCGGACACCCGTCACGATATCGTGGTTCTTAAACATCGAATTCCTTGTTGATTTTTAGCTTATTACACAAGGTGGTCACTAATTGAAATGACTCCGTGTGCGGAGTAGTTAGCTGAAAATAAAAGACGAGTCTCTGACCTTCTCAAGATCAAGATTTCCTTTTTCCGGTACGGGGGGAAGAGCATCAACCAATTCGGGAGGCAACTGCTCCGCTATCTCGTCTCGGAAATCCTTCAAGACATCACCTCTATACTGCTCGATGAACGTCTCTCTGAGGACATCCTCAAGCACAGGAACGTCGGCAGCATGAACACCAAAACTGTCGTGGACTACAGAGATGTCAGTGACACCGGCCCTAGCACAACCATTGACCGTGGCCATGAGATGTGCCGCGTCGAGTGAGTGGACCCAATTGGGCGCTATGCCATTCGCTTGCGTGCGCTTGTTGATCTTGGTTCCCTCAGAAAAAACCATGAGGCGGATACGGTTTCCGTGCCAGAACACGTTAGTCCGATTTGACGTGAAGTGTTTATACTCTTGGAGAACCGGGAAGCCTTGCGGCGTAGTCCACCTAACGGGTAAACCCACCGAGGCTGTAATTCTAGCGACCTCTCGCAACCAGTCCATCACGCGTTGTGCTGCGACAACTACCTCTCCGATGACTTCGTACACAATGTGGCTCAACCACATGGACGCGTCGTAATTACTTTCTCCCTCAAGATATGGGGACTTACCGCTTGTCGTCAGATCCGCGTCTAGCTTATCCAGTTCAGCTTGGATCATTTTCTGCATTCCGTATCGGGTTGATGCATAGCAGTAGGTCATCACGGGACGCTTAACGATTTTGCGGGTGACTTTACCACGCCACACCTCAGCCTCGTCGTCCTCAGAAGAGGCGATCCTATTTTCTACGGTCTTCGCCACTTCAGTATAAATGTCTTGTGGAACCTCAGACGGCGTTAGATTGACGGCACGCCCACCTTTCTCGTCGCGCAGGGCGGCAGAGAAGTGTTGAAGGCCAGAATTTGAGCCGTCCAAAGCAATTGGAATATGTGACACATAGTCCTCACCTTGTTCAACATATCCGGCCCACTCAAAGCAAGCAGCCAGCGCGCAATATGGAGAGTCCGCCGTCGCCCAAAATCGCGCGCCGTCCAGCGGTTGTTCAGCGGCGTCTAGGATTTTATCCTCGTTGTCCACCACCCACTGAGCGCGCTCATCATAAGAGACCTTATCGACCCCAAACAAATTAGCGATATGGATCGCCAGCCACCAAGGTCCGGCAGGACCCAATGCTTTACCGTTTGCAAACTCAATGAGGGCCTTACCACTATCATCGGCTTGTGGGTTGATGAAGGCATTGGCCGGATAAACGCGACCACGAAAATCCAATTCGTGTGGGAAGAACATCTTCTCTTCAGAAAGATAACGCTCTGCGACCCAAAGTTTTTGTGACATGGCTAGGCGCTTAGAGCGTAGCCGCACATTTTGTGTGTGGACCGCTGCCGCTTTGTGTCGCCATTCACGCCTACTCTCTTCGTTGTTCGCGATGTCTTGTGGTCTAGGTGGTAGTGGAAGATCGTTCCGAGAAGGCAGTCCTCCCAGAGAAGAACCTTCATCCCAGACGGCCTTGATGATTTTCAGAACCTTTTGGTTTATTCGCCACCCCACAGACTGGACAGTGTTCACAGCATCATAGACGTTAGACAAATCCACGGTCTCTAACTCGTCGAGATACTCTTGATTACGCGTCTTAACCAAGTGATGATCTCGTGGTTGTCGAATGTATCCGCCGCGCCTCGGCGACATCCACTCCATGGGACGAATAATCATTGGAAGCAAAATAGGGTTCAGTATCTCGCAACGGGCGTGTTGGATCTCCAACCAATCGCGCGCCTTGTCAGTCATCTGAAGGATATATTTATGTCCCTTGTGGGCCGGGACCGTCGCGATTTCACACAAGCCGCTGACATCACAAAATATCTCCAGTAGCTTCCCGCCGAGCCGAAACAGGTCATCGCTGGACCAGTCCAACTTGTCTAAATCAAACTTGGTCTTTACGTGTGAGATAACAGTGCGCCGATGGCGAGCGTGGTTCGTTCGAGAAAGCTGGCGTTGTAGTTTAATAGCCAGCCCACGATTATTCTTCCACATCATCTCAAACTCGATGTGGTCTTGAATGCTGTATGCCACACGCCGACAAGCGGTCTGAAGTGTACAGTGACGTGTGGCAGCGTTGATGGCATTACGCGCAGTCAGATAAGCGGCCTGCGTTGCTGATATGTGTTCTAGGTATTTCACAGCAGAGTGGTGACGCCCGGCGCTGCCACTCTTAGCCTTCGCAATAAACTGTTCAATGGCCTCAGCCAGATCACCAACGGTCTTATGCAATAGGCGTTTACCGGGAGGAAGTTCAGCCTCCTCCTTCTTAGAAGCCACCTCCGAGCGCCACGGTAGAGGTCTTTCCTTGCGGTAACGCGCGGAGGTGAGCCTAAGCGACTCTTCCTCTAGCGCTTGTTGACGCTCAAATTTGGCTTGGTAATCTTCCATTAGTCTCCTTTGTTCTCGTTGCGATGTATCTGATGGTGCACATGGTGCAAATACTCCGATAGCGGAGCGGTCAGAGTAAAAAGAAAAGCACCAATCTTCACACCATGTGGAAAATCAGTGCTAAGTTGTTGATATTACAGAAACTTGATGGCCCCCTCTCCGCCACCAAGTCCGTTATAAATCAGCGCTTTACGAAGATGGTGTGAGCCTTAAATGTACCATTTTGCGCACCACCCGTTCACAGTGTGTTCTCAGGTTTTCTCCGATTGCGGAGTGAAGTCCCTAATTCGCCTTCCTTTTCAGACCACCCTCGATCACCTTGAACTCAGGTGCGCCTTCTTCGAGGGCCACAAGTCCGTCGTCGAGACTCTCGCGACTCAGAT
>Ga0102944_1001998_pt1 | contig 12474 bp, 9 predicted proteins | sample SalPonD_shore_MG_FD_78172 | JGI IMG/M metagenome (GOLD analysis project Ga0102944, IMG submission 78172) | Salt pond soil microbial communities from South San Francisco under conditions of wetland restoration - Salt Pond MetaG... | ecosystem: Environmental > Aquatic > Marine > Intertidal zone >... | reverse complement strand
GCCCGGCAAGAGCGATCTGATAGAACAGCTGGCACTCCTGGGGCGACACGCGCTGAGCCAGCGCCTGTAGACGCTCCCCATCCGCCTGGTTCTCCGGCAGCGCATCCGGCACCGTCTGCACCAGCGCGAGCTGATGCAGCACCGCGAGTACCTCAGCGAGCGCGTCGCCAAAGTCCGGCGCAAGCTCGGCCATGCGCTCGACCACGGCGAGCACGGCCGAACCGTCCTCCGCCGACACCGCTTCCAGCAGCTCGAAGACGAAATCCGACTCGATCGTGCCCAGCATGTCGTGCACGTCAGCCTCGGTCACGCTGCCGCCGCAGAAGGCGAGCGCCTGATCCATGAGGCTCAGTGCGTCACGCATGCTGCCCTCGGCCGCGCGTGCAACGCGCGCCACCGCGCCCGCCTCCGCCTCGATGCCCTCGCGCTCGAGGACGCGGCCGAGATACTCGGCGATGAGGCTTGCCGGCAGATGCTTGAGATTGAACTGCAGGCAGCGTGACAGCACCGTCACCGGCAGCTTCTGGGGGTCCGTGGTGGCGAGCAGGAACTTAACGTGGGGCGGAGGCTCCTCCAGGGTCTTCAGCAACGCGTTGAAGCTGTGCCCGGAGAGCATGTGGACCTCGTCGATCAGGTAGATCTTGTATCGCCCGCGCGTCGGCGCGTACTGCACGTTGTCGAGCAGCTCACGGGTGTCCTCCACCTTGGTGCGCGAGGCGGCGTCGACCTCGATCAGATCGACGAACCGCCCCTCGTCGATCTCCCGGCAGGCGTTGCACTCGCCGCAGGGCTCCGCCGAAATGCCGTTCGTCTCGCAGTTCAGGCACTTGCACAGGATGCGCGCCACGGTCGTCTTGCCGACACCTCGGGTGCCGGTGAACAGGTAGGCGTGGTGAATACGGCCGTTTCCGAGCCCGTTGGTCAGGGCACGCAGCACGTGCTCCTGGCCGGCCATCTGCGCGAACGTCCGTGGCCGCCATTTACGGGCGAGGACCTGGTAGCTCATGGGTATGGGTACATGCCTGCGTGCCGGAGCCGCGATTGTATCACCGGCGCGCGGCGCTGCGGAGTGGGGCAAACGGCAACGTGGCCGCGAGGATAATGGAGGCGGCGACGCCAGCCGCACCCCGGCGCCCGAGTCCACTGCTACCGCTGCTCCCTTCCGGGCCTGACGGGATTCGCAGCTTGTCGTCGCGGGGGGACCGACGCCTCCGCCATCGTAGGTCGCCGCGCCCGAACCGGAGCCGGCGCGCGGCGGCGAGAATGTAACAGGAAGCCTGGTTGGGCACAAACGCCGGGCAGGCACCGGAGCGTTCCCCGGCCAGCTGGCGGGCGGCTCCGCGACGGCCCGGGCAATGAGAGGCTGCGATCAAGCAAAAAAATGTTGGCGTGAATCGAAAACCGGGGTAACATCCCTTCTGCAGAGCACATCTTGTAGTTCCTCAGGCAGTACCCCCTTCATGGCATGTATCTCCCGAGAACGTTCTTCAGGTAGGCCTGCAACACCCTATGTCAAGTAATTGAACAATCGAAGGAGATTGTTTCCATGATGACCGGTACCGTTAAGTGGTTCGACGACGCCAAGGGCTTTGGCTTCATTTCCCCCGAGGATGGCAGCAAGGACGTCTTCGTCCATCATTCCGCCATCAACGGCTCGGGTTTCAAGAGCCTGTCCGAGGGCCAGAAGGTCGAGTTCGAGACGCAGACCACCCCGAAGGGTCTGGCCGCGGCGAACGTGAACGCCGTTTAAGTCGCCAGCCGACTTACAGGATTCCGAAAAAACCCCGCTCCGGCGGGGTTTTTTTATCACGTCAGTAGCCAGTCACCTTCGACCCCCTCGGCCCGGCAGAATGCCCGCAGTGCCGGTGCCAGGCGCTCCGGCAGCTCCACCGTCATGATCACGGTCTCGCGGTACGCGACGTCCACGAGTGTGGCGCCATGGGCCGCCAGCCAGTGGCGGAACGCGCTCTCCAGCGCGAAGCCCACGTCCAGCCTCACCTTTGCCATGGGCTCCCGCGTCGTCAGTGTCAGCTCCGAGAGCACCGCCTCGGTGGCGCCGCTGTAGGCACGTACCAGACCGCCCGCCCCCAGCTTCACACCCCCGAAGTACCGTGTGACGACGACCACCAGATCGCCGATACCCTTGTGCCGAATGACGTTCAGGATGGGTTTGCCGGCGGTGCCCGAGGGCTCGCCGTCGTCGTCCATGCCGGCACTCGCGGCGGACAGGGGGTTTCCCACCAGGTATGCCCAGCAATGGTGGGTGGCGTCCGGGGCCGCACGGCGGCATTCGGCGACGACTTCCAGGGCCGCCTCACGCGTATCCGCCGGCGCCGCAAGCGTGATGAACCGGCTCTTGCGTACCTCCGTCTCCCGCACGAGGCGGTCCGCCGGAACCGGATACCCACCCTCCGCCGCGGCGGCGTCGTCTTCTCCGTCTGCCGGCTGACGGCTCACGGTTCGTCCTCCACGATCGCGATGCGGCCGAGTGTACCAATACCCCGCAGAGGTTGAACTGTGACGGCGCTGTACGGTCTGCTTGGACACCGAACTCGCCACGCCCAAGAGAGGTTCCGATGACGGACACTCGCGATACCACCCTGACGCTGAGCCCCTCCGACGGCACGACAATGACCTGCCACGCCAGCGAGCCGAGTGCGGGCGAGCCGCGCGGAGGCCTCCTGCTGCTGCAGGAGGCCTTCGGCGTCAACGATCACATCATCGATCTCGCCCGCCGTCTGGCAAACGAGGGCTATCGCGTGATCGCGCCCGAGCTCTATCACCGCACCGCGCCAGGATTTCAGGCCGACTACGACGACATCGATCAGGCGCGCGCAGAGATGGCAAAGCTGACCGAGGACGGCCTCACCGCCGATCTCGTGGCGGCGCACGAATGGCTGAAATCCGGCGGCGTTGCCGAGGAGCGCATTGCGAGTATCGGCTTCTGCCTCGGTGGCCGCGTCGCCTTCCTGGCCAACCTCGCGCTGCCGCTCGCCGGGGCGATCTCGTTCTATGGCGGCGGCATCCCCGGTCTTGCGGACCGGTTCAGCCAGGGCAGCGGTCCGCACCTGCTGGTGTGGGGCGGCCGAGACCATGCCATCGACCGCGAGCAGCGCGAGGCCACGGAGCGCGGGCTCGACGAGGCCGGTCGCCTCTACACCAGCATCGTATTCTCCGAGGCGGGTCACGGCTTCTTCTGCGACCGCCGTGACAGCTACGCGCCGTCGGCCGCCGCCCAGGCATGGCCACTGACGCTGGCCTTCCTGGAACAGGTCATTCCCGGCCGCGGCCGTTGACCGGGGAGGCGAGCCAGATCAGCCCGATCAGCAGCAGAAACAGCCAGCCCGACAGGTAGAACAGGTCGTTGGTGGCCAGCATGAACGCCTGACCAGAGACCTGCGAGGCGAGCTTGGCGTATGCCTGGGCCGTGCTGATACCGGCCTCCCGCGCCTGGGCCAGCCAGTGGGTCGTGGCGGGGTCGAACGCCGTCAGATGGCTGGTCAGCCGGTGATCGTGCAGCGTGGCGCGCTTGTCCCAGAGCGTCACGCTGAGCGACGTGCCGAACCCGAGCGAGATCTGGCGCAGAAAGTTGAACAGCCCGGACGCGCTAGCGACCTGGGACACCGGAAGCCGCGAGAACGCCAGCGTAATCAGCGGAATGAAGAAGAACGCCGTACCCACGCCCCACGGCAGGCGAGGCACGAAGAGCTGCCAGAAGGTGGCGTTGTCGTTGAATCCGCTGTTGTAGAAGGAGACGGCGGCGAATATGACGAATCCGGTGGTCACCAGGATTCTCGGATCGACTTTATCGGCCAGGCGCCCCGATATCGGGGAGAAGATCGCGCCCAGCAGGCCGAGCGAAGCCGTGGCGTAACCCGCCCACTCCGACGTGTAGCCCATCTGGGTCTGCAGCCACAGCGGCAGGATCACGATGGCGCTGAAGAACGCCATGTAGCCGAAACACAGGGCGGTGGTCGCAATGGCGAAGTTGCGGTCGCCGAATAGATGCAGCTCCACGATGGGCCGGTCCGCGGTCAGCTCCCAGACGACGAAGAAGCTGAGCGTCACCAGCGAGATCAGGGCCAGCGTAACGATATAGGTCGACTGGAACCACGCCTTGTCGTTGCCCTGGTCGAGCAGGATCTGGAGGCTGCCGACGCCGACGGCGAGCAGCAGCAGACCGACACCGTCGATGCGCTGTCTCGTAATCGCGGTCTCCCGGTCGCGGAGCATCACCCAGGAAACACCTGCGGCAAGCAGCCCGATCGGTACGTTGATGTAGAAAATCCAGGACCAATTGATGTGTTCGGTGATCCAGCCGCCGAGAATCGGTCCGGCGACCGGCCCGACCACCGCGGTCATGCCCCAGACGCCGTTGGCGAAGCCGCGCTTGTCGTTCGGATAGCACGACAGCAGCAGGCTCTGCGACAGCGGAATCATCGGGCCCGCTGACGCCCCCTGCAGCGCGCGGCATGCAAGCAGCATCGGAAACGTGAACGCCAGACCACAGAACCATGAGAACAGCGTGAAGAGCAGCGTGCAGACCACGAACAGCCGCACCTCCCCCACCTGCCTTGCGAGCCATCCGGAAACCGGCACCGCGATGGCGTTGGCGACGGCGAAGAACGTGATCACCCAGGTGCCCTGATCCGGGCTGACCGCCAGCTCGCCGGCGATGGTCGGGATGGAGACGTTGGCAATGGAAATGTCCAGCACGTTCATGAACACGGCCAGCGCGAGCGCAACCGTGACGATCGCCAGCTGCCCCCCGGCGAGCGGCGCCTTGTTTTCGCCCGCGTCACTCGCCATCGTGCGCGTCCGAACCCGTCACCTTGGAGCCGTTATCGTTGCGGTGGATGATTTGCGAGATCATGCGATCCACCTCGCCGGTATCGCGCTTGAACACCGGGGTCCTGTAGACCGGCTCGTGTCGCGCCACCCGCGTCAGCACCTTGCCGCTGGTGTCGTGTACATCGATGGACACGTGCAGCGACAGGCCCAGCCGCAGGGGATGTTTCTCGAGCTCCGCGGGATCCAGCGAGATACGCACCGGCACACGCTGGACGACCTTGATCCAGTTGCCCGTCGCATTCTGCGGCGGCAGCAGCTCAAACGCGCTGCCGGTACCGGCGCTCAGACCGACGACGCGTCCGTGGTAGGTCACGCCGTGGCCGTAGAAATCGGCTGTCACCGTCACCGGCTGGCCGATGCGCACGTTCTGGAGGTCGGTCTCCTTGAAATTGGCCTGAACCCAGAGCTGGTCGAGTGGCACGATGGACAGCAGGGGCTTGCCGGGCGACGCCGTCTCCCCGACCTGCGCGCCACGCTTGGCGACGAACCCGGAGACGGGGGCGAGGATCCGCGTGCGCTGGACGTCCAGCCACGCCTTGCGCACGGCGCTGGCCGCGAGCCGCACGCGCGGGTGGTGCTCGGGGTCGGTCCCGGTGATCTGCGTCCGGATGCCGGAGAGCTTGCGCTGGGCGGTCTTGAGGTTCGCGCGGGCTTCCTGCCAGCGGGTCTCCACCTGCTGGTAGCTCTCCCGGGAAGTCACATTGCGATCCGCCAGACGCTTGGCCCGCTGGTAGTCGCGCCGCGCCTGGGTCAGCGATGCCTTGCGCTGCTGGATCACCGAGCGCTGCTCGGAAGCTTGCTCGTAGAGCTGGCGGACGTCCCGGACGGTCTGCGCCAGCTTGGCCTTCGCACGGTCCAGTGCGACGCGGTAGTCGGAGGCATCCAGCTCGACCAGCGGCTCGCCCTGGGAGACGAAATCCGTCTCCTCTGCGTTGATGGAGGTGACAGTACCCTGAACCTGGGCACTGAGCGGTACCCGGTTACCGTGGACGTAGGCGTCGTCCGTGGCCACCGAATAGCGTGCCACCTCGTACCAGTACACACCGTAGGCGGCTCCGGCCAGACCGAATACGAGAACCAGCGCGATCATCAGGCGGATACGCCGACGACGACGCGCGACGGACGCCTCGCTCCGCGATTCACTCATTCATGGACTCCCGGTTGTCGTCTTGATCACGGACCGCCGGACGAGGGACGAATGCAGAGGGCGCGGGGCCTCGCGATCGCGCCCACCGACCGGTGGATCGTAAGGTGGGGCAATGTCCGTGCACGGACTATCCGGGTAGGGGCACAATGCCCGGGTTTCAACCCGCAGAATCGATGGAGGAGGATCCCCGTATGAGAAAGGGCGTGAAAGAGCTCGTCGCCGAAGCCGAGGCGGAGATCGAAACGCTGGCGCCGGAGGCCGCGCGGGCACTGCTGGACGACGAGGACGTGCAGTTCGTGGATCTGCGCGACATCCGCGAGGTCAAGCGTGAAGGGCGCATTCCCGGCAGCTTCCACTGCCCGCGGGGGATGCTGGAGTTCTGGCTCGACCCCGAGAGTCCGTACTTCCACGACGCGTTCACTCCCGGCAAACGATTCGTTTTCTACTGCAACAAGGGCTGGCGCTCGGCACTTGCCACGCAGACGGCCAGTCGCATGGGGCTTGCGCCTGTGTGCCATATAGCCGGCGGCTTCACCGCCTGGAAGCAGGCGGACTACCCCACCGAGGACTGATGCGTTTCCAGACAGACGTTCATTGCGTCTCTGCGCACCGGCATCCGGGGGGACGGCGCGGGTCTCAGGCGCGCTGAGCGCGATCCGTCGCACCGCGCCGTGATCCGGCGCTTGTGGGGCGCTCTTGAAACGGAGCAGCCATGGAATATGATCATCTGCGGTATCTGCGCCGAAATCACCCCGCGTGGCGCCTGCTGGCCGCGGACAGCGCACCATTGATCGTCGGCTTTCTCGATCATGCCTTCGTCCGCCCCAACGTCCGGGCGCTGGGCGAACAGGAGCTGGCCGCGCAGCTGGAGGACTACCTCTTCCATCTTCGCGAAACCGAGGGCGAGGACGCCTTTCCCCGCGCCGCCCTCGACTATCTCGGCGACTGGGCCAGCGATGAGCGCGGCTGGCTGCGCCGCTACTATCCGCAGGACAGTGACGAGCCCCACTACGACCTGATGCCCGCAACGGAGAACGCCATCCAGTGGGTGACGGCGTTGGATGAACGGCCCCAGTTCGTCGGCACCGAGTCCCGCCTGCGGTCGGTGTTCGACCTGCTGCGGGAGCTGGTCCAGGGGGCCGAGACGGACCCGCAGGCCCATATCGCCGAGCTGCAGCGCCAGCGGGCGGATATCGATGCCCGGATCGAGCGCATCCGCGACGGTGAGCTGGAGCTGATGGACCCCACACGCCTGCGCGAGCGCTTTCTGCAGGCTACCGGCACCGCACGCGCCCTGCTGGCGGATTTCCGGCAGGTTGAGCAGAACTTCCGCGAGCTGGACCGGGCCGTGCGCGAGCGCATCGCCACCTGGGAAGGAGGCCGGGGCGAGCTGCTTGGCGAGGTGTTCGGCGAACACGACGCTATCGCCGAATCCGACCAGGGCCGCAGCTTCCGCGCCTTCTGGGACTTTCTCATGTCGCCGGCCCGGCAGGAGGAGCTCTCCGAGCTGCTGGAGCGGGCCCTGGCGCTGGACCCCATCGCCGAGCTGGCGCCGGACCCGCGCCTGCGCCGCATCCACTACGACTGGCTGGAGGCCGGCGAGACCACTCAGCGCACCGTCGCGCGACTCTCCCAGCAGCTGCGCCGCTATCTGGACGACCAGGCCTGGCTGGAGAACCGCCGGATCATGGATCTCATCCGCGACGTCGAGCAGCACGCCGTGGCCGTGCGTGAGCAGCCGCCCCGGGGCGACTTCATGGCCCTGGAGGAGCCCTCACCGACCGTGGAGCTGCCCATGGAGCGGCCGCTGTTCACCCCGCCGGTCAAACCCGACATCCGCGACCAGGTGCTGGTGGAAGGCGACGAGGATATCGACCCGGAGGCGCTGTTCGAGCAGGTTTACGTGGACCGCGACCGGCTGCGGGGGCACATCCGCCACGCCCTGAACCGCCACGCGCCCGTCAGCCTGGCCGCCGTGATCCGCGAGCATCCGCTGGAGCAGGGCCTGGCCGAGCTGGTCACCTACCTGGCCCTGGCCAGCGAGGACCCCGACGCGGTCATCGAGGACGACCGAGCCGAGGAGGTCGAGTGGGTCGACACCGAAGGCGTCCTCCGCCGCGCCTCGACGCCCCGGGTGCTGTTCAGCCGTGGCGCTTGACGCGCCGCCCTGCAGGGCGGCGGGGACGACACTCCCACGGCCTTTGCCAGACGCGGCGGGGGGCGAGCGACTGTGGGAGCCCCGTCCCCGGGGCGAAGGGCACTGCCGGCGGCGCCCGGGGCATGATCCAGACGTTCACAGGGCTTACCATAGGGCCATGAATGAAAACGCTTTTGAAACCCCGCCGCCTGCGGATTTCGGCGACGACGGCGGCGAGGGCCTCTCCCAGGTGCTGGTGGCGCTGTTTCGCGGCGTGCTTCACCGGGACGCCGCACCGGCGCTGTGGCAGGGACTGCTGAACCTGCAGGCACGGGTGCGGGACTACGTTGCCGTGCTGGGCCTCGAGCTGATCCTGGACGAGGCTGAGGGCTACGCCTACCTCCGCCAGCGGCCCCGGGATCCCGACCAGGGCGACGAGCTGCCGCGGCTGGTGGCCCGGCGCCAGCTCAGCTACCCCGTGAGCCTGCTGCTGGCCCTGCTGCGCAAGAAGCTGGCCGAGCACGACGCCACCGGCGGCGACACCCGGCTGGTGCTCAGCCGCGAGCAGATCGTCGAGCAGATGCGGGTATTCCTGCCCGAGACCGCCAACGAAGCCCGGCTGCTGGACCGCATGGACAGCCACATCAACAAGGCCGTGGAGCTGGGCATGCTGCGGCGCATGCGCGGCCAGGAGCACCGCTACGAGGTGCGGCGCATCCTCAAGGCCTTCGTCGACGCCCAGTGGCTGGGGCAGTTGGACGAGCGCCTGCGCGGCTACCGCGCCTACATCGAAGGCAGCGGGACGGACGAGGCCTCGGAGGGGTGATGGAACTGCAGTCGCTGGATTTCACCGAGTCCGAGGCCCGGGCGGGTTTCCGTCTGCATACCATGGAGATCTACAACTGGGGCACCTTTCACGACCGGATCTGGCGCATCGAGCCCGGCGGCGACAACGCCCTGCTCACCGGCGACATCGGGTCCGGCAAGTCCACCCTGGTGGACGCCGTGACTACGCTGCTGGTGCCGGCCCAGCGCATCACCTACAACAAGGCCGCCGGCGCCGAGGCGCGGGAGCGCTCCCTGCGCTCCTACGTGCTGGGCTACTACAAGTCCGAGCGGGACGAATCCGGCACGGCCGCCAGGCCGGTGGCGCTGCGCGACCACAACAGCTACTCGGTGATCCTGGCCCGGTTCCACAACGCCGGCTTCGACCACGACGTCACCCTGGCCCAGGTATTCTGGATCAAGGACCAGGGACAGCCCCAGCGCTTCTACGTGGTGGCCGACACCGCGCTGTCCATCGCCGGGGATTTCGCCGACTTCGGCGCCGACATCAACGCATTGAAAAAGCGCCTGCGCAACACCGCCCGAGTGGAGGTGCACGACACCTTCCCGCCCTACGGCGCGGCGTTCCGGCGCCGCTTCGGCATCAACGGCGAGCAGGCCCTGGAGCTGTTCAGCCAGACCGTGTCCATGAAGTCGGTGGGCAACCTCACCGAGTTCGTCCGCAGCCACATGCTGGAAGCCGCCCCGGTGGAGGACAAGATCGAGGCCCTGATCGGCCACTTCGATGACCTCAACCGGGCCCACGACGCGGTGGTCAACGCCCGCCGGCAGATCGAGGCCCTGGAGCCGCTGGTGGCCGACGCCGAGCGCCACGCCGAGCGCAATGCCCAGGTGGAGCAGTGGCGCGCCTGTCGCGAGGCCCTGGAGACCTGGTTCGCCGGGCTGAAGGCCGGCCTGCTGGAGCGGCGCCTGGAGAAGCTGGACACCGAGCTGGCCCGCGCCGGCAGCCGTGTCGATGGGCTGGACGAACGCCGCCGCGAGCAGGCCGAGCAGCGCGACGCCCTGCGCCAGGCCATCGCCGAGCACGGCGGCGACCGGCTGGAGCGCCTGGCCCGCGACATCGAGGCCCGCCGTCGCGAGGAGCAGGCCCGCCGCCAGCGCGCCGAGCAGTACAACCGCCTGGCCCGGTCACTGGAGCTGGCCGAGGCCGCAGACGCCGACACCTTCCTGGACAACCGCCAGCGCCTCGCCGCCGAGCGCGAGCGCACCGAGGCCCGGGCCAGCGAGCTGCAGAACCAGCGCACCGAGGCGGAGGTAGCCTTCCGCGAGCTCCGCGAGCGCCACCAGGAGATCGACACCGAGCTGACCTCCCTGCGCCAGCGCCGGTCCAACCTGCCGGCGGCCAGCCTGGCCCTGCGCCAGCGGCTGTGCGAGGCCCTGGACCTGGACGTGGAAGAACTGCCCTTCGCCGGCGAGCTGATCCAGGTCCGCGACGACGAGCGCGACTGGGAAGGCGCCGCCGAACGGCTGCTGCACAACTTCGGCCTGTCCCTGCTGGTGCCGGACGAGCACTACCGGGCCGCGGACGAGTGGGTGGAGCGGACCCACCTGCGCGGCCGACTGGTCTACTACCGGGTGCGCCCGCGCCGCGAGACCCAGACGCCCGATCTGCACCCCGAGTCCCTGGTGCGCAGGCTGGCCATCCGGCCGGACTCCGCCTTCTACCCCTGGCTGGAGACGGAGCTGGCACGGCGCTTCGACTACGCCTGCTGCACGGAGCTGGACCGCTTCCGCCGCGAGCCGAAGGCCATCACCCGCTCCGGGCAGATCAAGACCGGCGGCGAGCGTCACGAGAAGGACGACCGCCACCGCATCGACGACCGCTCCCGCTACATCCTGGGCTGGTCCAACGAGGCCAAGATCGCCGCCCTGGAAAAGCAGGCCGGCGACCTGCAGCGGCGCATGGCCGACGCCGGCGACGAGATCGCCGCGCTGCACAAGCGCGCCGAGCAACTGCAGCAGCGCGCCACGGCCCTGGGACAGCTGGAGATGTTCACCGATTTCCGGGATTTGGACTGGCAGTCGGAGACCAGCGAGATCGCCCGGCTGGAGGAGGAGAAGCAGCAGATCGAGCAGGCCTCCGACCGGCTCCGGGCCCTGCAGGGCCAGCTGGAAGCGCTGGAGCAGGCCCGCACGGAGACCGAGACCGCCCTGGAGAAGGCCCGGGACGAGCGTTCGAAACTCGAGGAGCGCCGGGAGCGCGCCGCGGAGGCCCTGGAGCAGGCCCGGGCGGTGCATGAAACCGCCACCGACGAGCAGCGCGAGCGAATCTTTCCGGCCCTGGAGGCGCTTCGCCCCGAGGCCCTGGGCGAGCAGCAGATCACCGTGGAGTCCTGCGACAACCGCCAGTCGGACATGCGCCGCTGGCTGCAGGAGCAGATCGACCGGGAGGAGAAACAGCTCAAGCGCCTGGCCGAGCGGGTGGTCAACGCCATGAGCGATTTCTGCCACCGCTGGCCCCTGGAGACCCGGGAGATGGACGCCAACCTGGCCGCCGCCGGCGAGTACGCGGCCATGCTGGCGACGCTGAAAGGCGACGACCTGCCCCGCTTCGAGCAGCGCTTCAAGGCACTGCTCAACGAGAACACCATCCGCGAGGTGGCCAACTTCCAGGCCCATCTCAACCGCCAGCGCCAGAGCATCCGTGAACGCATCGACATCATCAACCGCTCGCTTTACGGCATCGACTTCAACCAGGGCCGCTACATCGAGCTGCTGGCCGAGCCCGCCGCCGACCCGGAGATCCGCGACTTCCAGCGCGACCTGCGCGCCTGCACCGAGGGCACCATCGGCGGCAGCGAGGACGATGCCGCCTACTCCGAGAGCAAGTTCCTGCAGGTGCGCGAGATCATCCAGCGCCTGCGCGGCCGCGAAGGCACCGCGGAAGCCGACCGGCGCTGGCGGCGCAAGGTCACCGACGTGCGCAACTGGTTCACCTTCTCCGCCGAGGAGAAATGGCGCGAGGACGACAGCGCCTACGAGCACTACACCGACTCCGGCGGCAAGTCCGGCGGCCAGAAGGAGAAGCTCGCCTACACCGTGCTCGCCGCCAGCCTGGCCTACCAGTTCGGGCTGGAGGCCGGCGCCCGGCGCTCGCGCACCTTCCGCTTCGTGGTCATCGACGAGGCCTTCGGCCGCGGCTCCGACGAGTCCGCCCGCTTCGGCCTGGAGCTGTTCCGGCGGCTGAACCTGCAGCTGCTCATCGTCACCCCGCTGCAGAAGATCCACATCATCGAGCCCTTCGTGGCCAGCGTGGGCTTCGTCCACTCGCCCGACGGGGCCCGGTCCATGGTGCGCAACCTGACCATCGAGGAATACCGCGCCGAGAAGGCCGCCCGCACCGGCACCGGCCCGGCCGGCGCCGCCCAGACGCTGTGAGCCGCAAGCCCGCCTGGACCAGCCCCGACGGCCTGCGCCAGCAGGTGGAGACGCGCTGGAAGCGCGGCGAGATCCTGGCCGCCCAGGTCCACGGCGAATCCCCTTTCCCCCTGCG